>Ga0123357_10010973_pt1 | contig 11572 bp, 5 predicted proteins | sample TergutEmb28metaG_FD_89873 | JGI IMG/M metagenome (GOLD analysis project Ga0123357, IMG submission 89873) | Embiratermes neotenicus P4 segment gut microbial communities from Petit-Saut dam, French Guiana - Emb289 P4 | ecosystem: Host-associated > Arthropoda: Insects > Digestive system > Gut ...
TACATTGGAATATGTTACACTGTGTTTGCCCGTTAATTGCGTCCAATTATTTTCAAATCCATCCAAAATATACGCATAGTTATTTTTTTCGGGCGCCGTATAACTCAAAGCCGCAAAGTCAATGCTGAAAGATGACTGGTTGAATTTCAAACGGATTTCTTTCCGGTTATGCATGGAGGTTGTCAGCGTAGAATCAGACGGCTTCGTTTCATTTTTTTGATTGAATAAACTGAATCCTGTGATAACTACCGGCGGGAGCGCTTCATTTTCGGTAAATGAAAGCGGGTCGAAAGCGATAAATCCCTTCAAACAGCCAAAATAAAGTTTTCCGTCGGGAGCTTTGTACCCTGATTTATAATTAAACTGGTTACCCAGCAAACCATTAACCATCGTATATGTTTTTATGGCGCCATTTTCGGGATTGTAACAGGAAAGCCCATTATTGGTCGTAAGCCACAAACGAGATTTATTATCCTCTAATATTTTGTATACCACATTGTTCGGCAAACCGTCCTGTGTTGTATAGGAAGTAAATGTTTCGCTTTCCGGATGATACTTACAAATTCCGCCACCTTCGGATGTGAACCATAGATTTTTCTTGCTGTCCTCATAAATAGAAATTATTTTGTTGTAGGCTAAGCTGCCGGGAATATCCGGATCATGTTTAAATGATTTCCATTCTTTAGTGCGGGGATTATATCGGAAAATTCCCTGATTAAACGTGGCAAACCACAACATTCCGTCGTATGACTGTAAAATATCGTAGATAAACACATTTCCGGTAAAATCAACCTTTGTAAAACGCTCATTTTTAGGATCGAATAATGATAAGCCATAAATAGTGCCCAACCATATATTTCCGACATCATCCTTGTAAATAGAAAACACACTGTTATCACATAAGGAATTTTGACTTTCCGTTTTTTGGTAATGGCGAATCACTTTTTGCGTTTTAATATCAATGATGTCAACGCCATGGGCAAAAGTTCCTACCCACAGCCGGTCGCCGTCGGCTAACAAGCCATGAATATTATGATAAACAATGCTTCCCGGACCATCCGGCATAAAATTTTTGAAAGTCTTTGTATTGGGATTATAATAATTCAGTCCATTGTCTTCCGTTCCGATCCAAAGATTGCCATATTGGTCTTGTTGAAATTCCCGCACCCGTTTTCCCTGTATCGAATTATTTTTGCTTTGCGGGTAAAACCGAACAAAAGGCGTATGCTGCGGCGGATAATAATTGATGCCGCCGAAATAAGTGCCAATCCAAAAACCTCCCTCCCGATCTTTGTACAGGCTATATATTGCATTATCTGATAGCGAATAAGGGTCGAATGGCTCGTGAGCAAAATGGCGGATCGTCCTGTTCTGCATAGAATAGACAAATAAGCCCGATTCGGTGCCTATCAAAAGTTCATTATCCGATTTACGGATAATATCACGGACAAAGAACTGGTACTTCTCTTCAAGGTCGAATAATGGCTTAACCTGCCTGTCAATCAAACTTAGCTTTTTTACGCCGCCGTTATTGGTGCCAATCAGCAGGTCGTTGTAATTATCTTGAAATAGCCGGTAAATCGCATCTCCGATGTTTTTTTCGTCTTGAATTGTTTCAAAACAGTCATTCGTCCGGTCATACAAGCTAAGTCCTCCTCCATGAGTGCCTATCCACACTTGATTGTCGCGGTCAACACAAATGCACCAGGCATTGACAATCGCATTTACTTTGTAAAATACCAATTCGTTCTGGCGTGCCTTATAATGAAATACTCCCTGCCAATCGACGGCAAACCAAAGATTTCCTTCCTTGTCGGATTTTATATCATTCACTTCCTTCTCAATGCCGATCCCCTGGTCGGTTTTTAAATCGAAACGGGAAAAAAGCTCCGTATCGGGATGATAAAGATAAATGCCAATATCAGTACCCACCCAGATCACTCCGTCTTTTCCCTGATAAAGACACCTTATAAAATTGTTGCCGATGCTGTTTTTATCTTTCGAGTTATAGCAAAAATTCCGGAAAGAATAACCATCGTAGCGACTTAGACCATCCTTCGTTCCAAACCACATAAACCCTTGTTGATCCTGGATAATACAATTGATCGTATTTTGCGGTAAACCATCTTCCACTCCGAAGTGACGGAAATAATAACTTTCCTCTCCCAACAAGGAAAAGTGGAAACAGCCGACTAACAAAAAATATGTTAATAATTTTTTCACCATACAATGAACAAAGATAAAACAAAAAAAAGATAAAAATGACCAAAAAAAATAAAAATATTTAATCAAAAATGGTATTCTTTTGTCAAAAAACGAGAGACAGGAACATTTGACTGAAAAAAACAAATAATTGAAAAAAACGGATACGTTTTCTTTTAGGTTTATTTATACTTTTACAGATAATTTATAAAAATCATAATTGTGTAACATAAAAAAAATAAATATGAGAAAACGCAACTTATTCAAATTTTTTATTCTGTTTTGCGTATGCTTTATCGCGCATGGCTTATTTGCTCAAGTTTCAGTTACCATCCATGGTATTGTAAGCGATGCAAAAAATGAGCCTTTAGTCGGTGTAACCGTACAAGAAACAGCTGCCAACGGTACGGTTACCGACATTAACGGGGAATACCGTTTATCTGTAGCTCCTAATTCCAAGATACGGTTTAGCTGTCTTGGATTTAATCCGGTAGAAACAACTGTGGGTTCACAGACGGAGTATAATATCGTCATGACGGAAAGTGTTTCTAAATTAGATGAAGTCGTTGTGGTTGCTTATGGAACGCAGCGCAAGAAAGACCTCACCGGCGCTATTTCGGTTGTAGATACGAAAGCCATTGAGAAACAATTGCTACCGGGAATCGGTCAGGCTTTACAAGGACTTGCAGCGGGCGTTAATGTAACTTCTTCTGGCGCTCCAGGCTCCGGAGTTGACATTATTATTCGCGGTATTGGCAGTTTCAATAATTCAAGTCCTTTGTATGTCATTGACGGTATGATTCTTGAAAGTTCGCAACGTGAATTTAATATGAACGACATCGAAAGTATCCAAATCTTGAAAGACGCTTCTGCAACAGCGCTTTATGGTGCGCGTGCCGCCAATGGAGTCATCTTGATTACAACAAAAAAAGGAGAAAGCGGTCAGACAAAAATCCGGTTTACCGGTACGTTGGGCGCTTCGCAGATTGCTAAACGGTATGAAATGATGAACAGCCTGGAATTTTTACGGGTTAATCGTTTGGCTTATCAGAATGCAGATAAAGAATGGCCGGGCGAACCGGCACAGGGACAAGTCCTGACCAATACCGACTGGCAGAACGCATTTTTCAAAACCGGTTTGACAAAGGATTATAACCTGAACGTTTCCGGCGGCAATCCCAATGGAAATTATATGATTTCTTTTGATTACTACAATGAAGATGGCGTTGTTATCGGTCCTTTCCACGATCGCTTGACTGTCCGGAGCAATTCGGAAGCTAAAAAGGGCATTTTCACTATCGGCGAAAACCTGATGGCTGGACGTTCGATTACCAAAATAATGGTAGGAAATCCGTTTATCGATTTGGCGAGGATGCCGCCGATCATCCCCATACGCGATCCCAATAATCCCGATGAATATGGTTTTGGCAGCGCTTCTTATCAAACTTATGCAACTAATCCCATCGGATTACAGGAAACAAACGACGACCGGCAGACCAATCTTCGCTTGATTGGTTCAGGCTACCTGCAAATAGAACCGATCAAAGGCTTGCAACTGAAAACAAACCTGGGAATAGAATATTTCAACTGGTACGACAATAACAAAATCACATACAAGCAGCTCAGGTATTTGACATCGAACCAATATAATACCGAACTTTACGAAGGGAATGGCGATATGCAATCATGGCTTTGGGAAAATACGGCTTTCTACAAAAAAGACATAGGAAAACACAATTTTGACCTTTTAGTGGGTTATTCAGCGCAAAAATCGGCGAGGCGCGGGAATGGCGTTTCGGGATATAATATGATAAATGAAGGGTTTTGGGTGCTTGGGCAGGCTTCGCCAGATGCCGGCTTTTCCGTTTCCGGATCGCAACAGGCTATTGCAATGACCTCTTTATTTGGTCGAATAAACTATTCATTCGCCGGCAAATATTTATTGCAAGCCAACATACGAAGGGATGCTTCTTCTCTTTTCGGTATTAACTACCGGAATGGATATTTTCCAGGTGTTTCAATAGGCTGGCGTATCAATCAGGAGAAATTTATGGAATCATTCAATTGGATAAACGACCTGAAACTGCGCGCAAGCTGGGGCGTTAGCGGTAATCAGGCTGCTATTCCGCCTTACCAGTTTGCAACTTACGTAGAGGGAGGAGACAGAGGCGCTATCTTCGGTCCGGGCGACCAAACCTATTATCCCGGACAAATCCAAATAGGCAGGGCAAATCCCGACTTGAGATGGGAAAGCAGAACAACTTATAACATCGGTTTGGACTTTTCTTTATTTAATCAACGACTTTACGGCTCATTCGAATATTTCGACGCCCGCCTGAAAGACTTGCTGATTACTAAAAAGCAAGCATGGGCAAACGGTACGGACATAGACCCGTGGATCAATTATGGTAAAATCAATAACAAAGGATTGGAATTCCAAATAGGTTTTCGTGAAACTAAAAGCAAATTTACCTACGATGTTTCGCTCAACTTGTCGGGAGTCCGCAATAAATTGCTTGAACTTGACGGCGAAGATACTTTCTATTTCGACGGTCTGAACGGAACGAGTAATACCGTAATAGGACGTTCAATGGGAGAGTTCTATGTGCTTCGTACAGATGGTATTTTCCAAAATTGGGATGAGATATATGCCCATTCGGTAACCCGAACCAATGAAACTACCGGAAATGAAGAGTCCGTTTTGATACAACCTAACGCAAAACCGGGTGACATCCGCTACAAAGATTTGAACAACGACGGCGTCATATCCGAAGATGATCGAGAATTTATAGGAAGTCCATTTCCTAAATTTGAAGGCGGATTAAATTTCTCATGCGCCTATAAAGGTTTCGACCTCAATTTGTTCTTCTATGGCGTTTACGGCAATCTGATTTTCAACAATTCAAAATTCTGGATGGAACGCATGGATGAAACCTCTAACTTGCCGAAGAATCTTAATCCGTGGAATGGAGAGGGCACATCCTATACGACGCCACGACCCTTTATCGGGCAAACCGATAATATTATTGGTTATTCCGACCGGTGGATTGAAAAAGGCGATTACATCCGGCTTAAAAATATACAGTTAGGCTATACGCTACCGGCTGATTTGTTGAAAAAAACAAAGATCGTCGAATCATTCCGCGTTTATATAGGAGCTCAGAATTTGCTTACTCTCACCGGCTATTCGGGCTTGGATCCGGAAATATCAGGCGGCAGCTTGTTTGCAAAAGGTTACGATGATGGACATTTTCCACCGGTACGCACGCTCACCTGCGGTTTACAAATATCGTTCTAAACAGTTATTAAAAATAGTTATAACATGAAAAAAATAAGATTCATATTACTGACAGTTTGTTTGATTACATTGGGTTCTTGTGAAAATATATTGGATCAGAAAAATCCGAATCAACCGGATACTTCCTATTTCTGGAAAACGGAAAAGGATTTGACGGATGGATTGAATGCCGCCTACCGCGCTTTGCGTTTCAATGGGGAATATCGTCGTTGGGTACATATATTATATGTGCAGCGCGCTGACGAAGGCTACTCCACATCACCCAATCCGACTTTTATTTCTTATTCCAATTTTATTACTGAAAACAGTGATAATGCAGAAGCCGTTCTTTTCACATGGTTAGATCATTATAAAGGAATTTTTTGGGCGAATCAGATTTTGGATAATGCGCCAAACGTAACAATGGATGACGAAGATTTACGCAATCGCATCATCGGGCAAGCTTATTTTCTGCGGGGAATTGGTTATTTCAACATTGCAGGAATATATGGAAGAGGTCCTATTTCCCTGACTTCGGATGCGGAAAACAATCCGACGATTTATGAACAGCCCGACATCTATAAACAGGCGCAGAAAGATTTTGAAGAAGCGGAAAAACTCTTGCCGGCTCAGTGGGAAGATCCGAAAGATTTGGGTCGTATTACCAAAGGCGGCGCGCTTGCCATGCAAGTAAAAGTAGCTGCGCAACTCCATGAATGGGACAAAATGAAAACATTGTGCGAAACCATCTTCGCAATGAAAAACAGCAGCGGACAACCGCTTTACAGCCTTGTTGCCAATTATCGCGACAACTTCACGGAAACAAATGAAAACAATGAAGAATCGTTGTTTGAAGTGCAATTCATGTCTGGTCCGGTGAATGGCGTGGGTCAATTGAGCCACGAACGGGCTAAGTTCATGGGATTGCCGGTTAACGGTTGTTCTTACGACGACGCGACTGCAAGTAATATCGTCAAAACCGATTTGGAAATGGAAAAGACGATTGACGGTAAACCGGATCCCCGTTTGAAGAATACTTTGTTTTATTATGATCCCACAAGCCCTGATGATTTGTTTTACGGAAAAACATGGACGCAATGGGGCTTGAACAATGCAAAAGTTTATTGGAAAAAATATACTTGCTACGATACGAAAACTCAGGAATCGCATGAAGATAACGGTATAAATATAAGAGTAGTGCGTCTTGCCGACATCTATCTGATGTATGCCGAAGCGCTGAATGAGTTGAACAATACTGCAAATGCCTACGAATATATCGACCGCGTCAGAGCGCGGGTCGGCATGCCCAAATTGGAAAACTCTATTGTATTCACCGGTATAGGCAACGATCAGGCTAAAATGCGCCAGCAAATCATGCACGAACGTTCTTGCGAGCTTGCAGGCGAAAGTTGGCGGTGGCTCGATCTGGAACGTTGGGGAATGTTCGATACGGAAGAAAATATCTCCTGGCTCAAAAGTCGTGATTACGAATTCGGGAACTTTGTTATTGGGAAGAGCAACCGGTTTCCTATCCCGTATCGTGAAATTCATCTGATACCCGGGCTGCAACAAAATCCGGGATATGAATAGGTTTGAATAACTGAATAATTGAATAACTGAATAATATTTTAAAATTTATGAAGAGAACAATAATAATAAGTTTATGTGTAACGCCAATACTAATAATTGTATTGATGCTGTCATGCAGTAATAAGGAAAATGTTGGCGAATTGATATGGAACGATCCACCGACATCTGCCGACACGCTTTATCAAAATCCCTTATTCGAACCGGATTTGGCAGATCCTTCTTTCATAAGGGCTACCGACGGATGGTTTTATGCGTATGGAACCGAAAACGAATGGGCGCCCGGAATCAATCGTGTAACCCCTATTATACGGTCGAAAAACATGGTGAAATGGGAATATGTGGCTAATGCTTTCACAACCAAACCTTCATGGAAAACATCAGGTTGGATATGGGCGCCGCAAATCGTGTTTAATACGAGAGATGGCTATTATTATTTGTATTACAGCTTTTCAGGCTGGGGCGACCCTAATCCGGGCATCGGCGTAGCGAAATCGCAATATCCCTACGGTCCTTTCAATGACCAGGGAAAAATACTTGATGCACAATCCAGCGGCGTGAGCAACAGCATCGACCAGTTTTACATCGAAACCGGATCGGGACGAAACCGCAAAGCCTATCTGTTTTGGGGAAGTTTTGCAGGAATTTACGGTATAGAAATGAATACCGACATGCAAACCACTACAGGCGAAAAATTCAAAATCGCAGGAAACAGTTTTGAAGGCAGTTATATTTATGAATATGACAGCAAGTTCTACTATTTCGGTTCGTCGGGCAACTGCTGTGATGGCGCCGACAGTCAATACCGCTTGTCGGTAGCTGTAGCCGATAATATCATAGGTCCGTATAAAACGAAAGACGGGAAAGATATCATCAACGATGGTCAGGAAGGGACTCCTTTCCTCCATGGCGATAAAAATGTCGGATGGGTGGGACCTGGACATGACGGCGAAATTATTCAGGATGATAGAGGACACTATTTCATACTTTATCACGCTATCTCATTCAGTAATCCTCTGTTGCCCAATGGAGCCACCCGGCGTCCCCTGATGATGGACGAAATTACATGGAAAGATGGATGGCCTGTCATAGAAAACAGCGTGCCGAGTTCAACTTTGAAACCGGCGCCGTATTTTAATAATTAAAAATTGAGAATATTTAATTTATAGTTAGTAATTAATAATTTATTAATGTTATGAAAAAGATTTTTACTTTATGTTTCTTGTTAGGAGCGCTTAATATTCAAGCGCAGTTTGTGGATTTTGGAGAAGAATATGGTATCTGGAAAGGGGATTTTGCAGTCGGCGACATTAACGACGACGGCTATTATGACATTATTTTCAGTGGAGAAGAAGACAATGCAGCGAATCCATGGCATGAAAATGGCGCAATAATGCTGAACGACGGCAAAGGCAATTTTGTTCCTCAGGAAGGCGATCGGATTATCAGGATGGGCAAAAGCGGTAATATCCAATTCGGCGATATTAACGGCGATGGCTATCTCGACGTTATTTTTGCAGGATGGGGTTATGACAATACAGTTGGTATTGCCCTCAATGACGGTCACGGCGTATTTACATTGGCAGATGAAAGTATTTATCCTGTGAATCATGCAGCTACTGTGGTATCTTGCGGATTTGCCGATTTTAATCTCGACGGTCTGCTGGACTATTATTTCTTTGGCAACGGGGTAGGGAACTGTATCATTTATTTTCAACAGCCCGACGGTACTTTTGAACCCTCTACGGAATCTTTCGGAGCCAACAACTGGGTAGAACCGGAAGTTACAGTCATTGATTTTGACAACGACCATTATCCGGATATTTTTATTACCTGTCATAGCAATGACTTGGGTCATAAGATATCCGCTTTGTTTAAAAATGATGGCTTCGGTAAATTTAATTACTTTGCCGGCACGGATATAGGGTCGACAGATATGAATTATTATCAGGCTAACGGTACATCTTCCTGGGGCGATATTAATGGCGACGGTTATCCCGATTTACTGATAAACGGCGATCAGCCTAATGGAGCAGATGGTGACGGACATTTTCGCGTGTATAAAAATGTAAACGGTATGTCGCTTCAGTTACAACAGGAATATACATGGCTGCGCCAAGGTAGCGTAGGGAATGGAAGTTCCCTTGTGGACTGGGATAACGACGGGAAACTCGACTTTTTCATCGGCGGATGGAATAGCGTCGCCAACAGGCAGGAAACATCGTTGTATCTTGGTACCGATCCCGCAACATTTTCCTTTGCAAGAAGTCCCTTAAGCGATACTTATTTCTTGCCGGGCGTTTCCGAAGAAGGTTACCGGTTGGCTGATTTGAACGGCGACGGAAAAGTAGAATTGTTGTTCTGCGGATTCGGCAGCATTGGTCGCAGGGTTGCCGGGTATATGCTAAACCAATCTACGACAGCTTCAGTGGCGCCTCAAGCTCCAACTAATCTGAATGCAAAGATTGACGAAAGCGATGGGATTATGGTTACATTTTCATGGACTGCTCCAGCAAGCGAGTCAGGAAAACAAGGAACCTCTTATAACTTCGCATTGAAAAACACCACCACCGGTAAATGGCTCTACAATCCGATGGCAGTGATAGGCGGCGAGAAAAACGGTTGGAGAAAAGTAGCCGGACGCATGGGGAATGTATTTTGCAATAAAGCATTTGAATTGTATGATCTGCCGGAAGGAAACTATGAATGGACCGTGCAAGCCATCAATGGCGCTTTTTTCGGAGGAGCTTTTGCCGATACCCAGAAATTCACTATTGGAAATCCTTCAAATATCAATGCAGTCAATGTATATAAACCGATAGTTTCTACAATTGGCAACAAATTAAAAATAAAAGGAGATGCAGGGATTGCTCAATCTTTAAAAATATATGGAATAAGCGGTATAACACTTGCATCGCAAACCTTTACAGGCGATACGGAAATTGAGTTACCTACGGGTATATATGTTGTCGAATTGGTAAAAGCCGATGCTGCTCCTTTTCGTACAAAAGTTTTGGTTAAATAAAAAATGATTTTGAAAAATTCATCTTTGGTTATAGGTATGCTGCTGATCTTATTCGGTTCGGCAGCATGCCGTCGCCAAACATTTCAGAATCCATTACCGGTAGCCTTTGGCGATCCTTTTATTCTGAAAGCATCCGATGATAAATTTTACATGTATGGTACAGGAGGAATACAAGATGGCTTTCGCGCTTGCGTATCGTCCGATCTTGTCCATTGGGAAGAACTGGGACGCATTTATCAAGGGAATACTGCCGATTCCTGGTGTGTCGCGAATTTTTGGGCGCCCGAAGTTTATGAAATACAAGGGAAATACTACATACTATTCAGCGCCGATTGGCGTGAAAACCCGACGAATGAAACGGAAAACTTTCGTATCGGAGTGGCAGTTGCCGACAAACCTTCCGGACCTTTTACCGATCTGACGAACCGTCCTGTTTTTGACCCCGGTTATCCGATTATTGACGCTAACCTGCTATTTGAAAACGGACGCGTTTATTTGTATTATTCCCGTTGCTGTTATAAACATCCGGTTCAAAGTGGAATAGCCGATTGGGCGAAAGCACAGGGCTGGTACGATGAGATTGAAGAAAGCTGGGTGTATGGAGTGGAACTCAAGCCTGATTTTTCGGGAATTATCGGCGAACCGGTATTATTGCTCCGCCCTCCGGTCAGTATAAACGATAAACAGGCAGAATGGGAGAGCCGTTCGGTTACTTCTCATGAGGTCAATCGCCGTTGGACGGAAGGGTCTTTCATTTTCAAAAATAAAGATACTTATTATATGATGTATTCCGCCAATTACTTCGGAGGAAAGAATTATGCGGTGGGTTATGCCGTATCGAAGAACCCGCTGGGACCTTTTGTGAAAGCAGATAACAATCCCGTATTGCAGAAAAATACCGATAAAGGAGGTATAGTTACCGGCACTGGACATAACATGGTATTCAGCACCGGAGGGAAAATGTATTGCGTATATCACGGGCGTACAGAAAAGACCGGAGAGGAAAGGGTGGTATTTATTGATCCAATGGATATATTAGCCAACGGTGAATTGGCAATTTACGGACCGACGACAGGACAGCAAACAATTCCATTTGATAATAAGTGATAAAAGTGTAACTTTGTCACAAAAATTAAAAGCATGAAAAACTTTATTGTAATTTTCCTTTTTCTATTATGTACGGTAAATGCAGCCTGGTCCTCTGATAAACCGGAAAATAGGGTAGAACAAAGCGAGCTGAAAGTTCCTTTCGGCGATCCGTTCATTCTGTTGTTTAACGACACCTATTACGCTTACGGAACAGCAGCGGCAAATGGTATTGCAGTTTATACTTCTACCGATTTGCTTCATTGGAAAAAGCCTGAAAATCTTCCGGACGGATTGGCGTTGAATAAAAAAGACGTTTGGGCGGATCAGAAGTTCTGGGCGCCGGAAGTTTATTATGTCAAAGGTAAATTCTACATGTATTATTCGGCAGACGA
>Ga0123357_10010974_pt1 | contig 11572 bp, 7 predicted proteins | sample TergutEmb28metaG_FD_89873 | JGI IMG/M metagenome (GOLD analysis project Ga0123357, IMG submission 89873) | Embiratermes neotenicus P4 segment gut microbial communities from Petit-Saut dam, French Guiana - Emb289 P4 | ecosystem: Host-associated > Arthropoda: Insects > Digestive system > Gut ...
CATGGCTAATTCCTTTGTTAAAATCTGATGGACAGTGGTGTGGTTCAAATTTAACTCACTAGCGATCATTCGCACTGTGAGTCGACGGTCTGACCGCACAAGGACTCCCACTATCTCCACATTGTTATCAGTTTTTGAAGTTGAAGGTCTTCCAGAGCGGGGTTCATCTTTGATGGATTCACGGCCCTCTGAAAATGCCTTAAACCCCTTGAACACTTGTGATCTCGACAAAGCATGCTCCCCATAGGCCTGTTTCAGTTTATTGAAAGTTTCAACGCCGGTTTCCCCAAGTTTGACACAAAACTTGATTGCACATCTTTGCTTGAAATTGGTCTCTTCCATTTCCGTGACACACACACAAAAACTGCTTCACAAGAAACCGCACTAAAATTAGTGTGTTGATGCTAGCGAGTTGAAACTCATACTAGAAGTCTATGAGGCTCTTATCTAACCATCATGTGAAGGGCAAGCCCGCAGTATTACCAGGTCGTGCGATACGCGGGCAGTCTCATTACTTTATTTACAGACCTTGTATGTACTGTTATAAAAAGCGTTTCAAGAATTACAAACAAACTGACTCATTCTACGATATTTTAAAGGTTTTAATATGTCGATTTCCTGTAACACTCATCTGTAAAAAAGTTTCAATTTTATTAATTTTGTAACTGTAGTACACATAATAAGAGACTCCCTAAGGACGTTGTATAAACATTGAAACATGTAGGAGTGCCTTAAGAAACAGATACTCTTAATATATATTGTGCGCTTATTGGACAAATAAAATAAAATACAGAAATGCTTTGGCTAAAATTACATCTCATTTTAGCAAACGCGATTTTATGTATTTATTTTCAAGTGTTTTATGTACTAGCCTGATGATGATCCTTTAGGGTCAAAACATGTCGATATAATGAAAAGTACTAAAATGTAGTTGCGTTAACGGTTTAGAGTTATTTACCAACAAAACCGTTGAATCAATTTTCATAAAATATTACGTGAAAGGTTGAAAAGTAGTTTATAAAAAATGTATATTACTTTGTTAATTTCACAGTACACTGTTAAAATGGGAACTACAGACCGTTACATAGCTCTACTAATCCTTTAAACATTTCATAACCACAGAAAGAAATGAAAATCATATTTACACAGAAGTCACACTCAGACAAATTTCGGAAGATTCCTCAAACCATGCGTTTCATAATCCCGAAACTCCTCGCCCCCTATTTGAAGACATAAACATTAATTAAAATACGCCATCCAGTAATAATATCTGTGGTTTTGGTGTCGTGTGTTAAGGGAAGAAAATATGTGGAAAATGTCTGAGACGAGTCGTGGAGAGAATAATTTCGAATTGAGGGAGAAGTAGTTACACGATGGTGATAAAATTCTATAATGAAGAGCTTCGTAACTGATTCGCTTCACTAAATATTTTTATAATTACCAAATATGGCAGGATGATATGAGTGTAACATGTATCAAGCACAAAACAGATGAGAAGTGCTTAATATATACACATAAAAGCTGCACAGAGGTGGTCACGTAAGAGATAAAAACACAGGTGGCCCTTACAATAATATTAAAACCAATCTTACAGTGATATCGAGGGCAGGTGTGTACTGGCCTCAACTACTCCAGACTAATTTTGAGGTTAGCCATCCAGTTGTGCTACCATATAATTATTTTGTTAAAACAGTCAACAAATCTTAGTAGTGTTGGCTATTTTTGACATAATAATTACCTCAGAGAAGGTGTTCTTGGTTTGTTTTTAACGACGCCAAAAGCTGCTGAGATTATATATCGTGGGTCACAGAACAATTAGTATGGATCGCTGGTGGAATGACAATAACAAGAGAACGCAGAAGGACTCGGAGAAAAACATGTCCCAGTGCCACTTTGTTCACCAAAAATCCCATTTCCCATAGGACTATCCTTGCATTGAACCCAAGCCACCGTGGTGAGAGGGTGGCGACTAGCCTCTTGAGATCAGAGTAAGATGCAGTAACGAGCTCTTGAGGACACAGCCATATAAGTTCTAACTGAACATTGACACATTGATCCGTAACTGAACTGAATTTCTCGTTCTGCGTTATAGTAACTCAAAAGAATTCTACGCAACATATCCCCAAAGTAAAGTTATTTACCGGCACTGAAATGCGAGGTGATTCAATATTAAATGGCAGCAGGTAATGATATGTTGCCAGAAAGTGAAATCCCAAGTAGCAATAGGTTAAAACTGTAACCGCATAAACATTTGGCCAATACGTACCGTACACAACAAAAAAGACACGCGCCAGACCAAGTCTGCCCAGAGCATCTCGAATCAATAAGGGTATTCTATGGCGCCTGCGGAGGCAGACAGAGACATAAACGATCCAAAAGCTACACTGCGTCAAAACTGACATCCAGCGACAACACTATTGTAGCAATGCCGCACTGTTAATTCGTCAATGGTAACCTAAGCGGTTGTAAACAGTACTAAACTAGCCTGGAAACAAAACCAAACGTCGCTCCAGAAACATGAAACCACACATTCTTGGCGAAGTTGAAGGAACAAGCTTTAACAAGTCTAGAAATGAAATTTCAATCTCTGAGCTTTAACGGAGAACCTTAAGCCGTGTTACATCAGTAAACACTTGTTATATTAATTCCTCGTTTCAAGTTGACGACCAAAATGCCTTCCGGTTGGGTGGTGGGCGGGGATGTCTGCAGTAAAAGGGGCAGTGATAGTGTTTCGCCAATAAGTCTGTGACCAAAAAAGTTTGGCTCCCGTTTGGTTGTGTGCAATTCCGTCTTGTAGGTCGTACAGCACATTCGGTACATTAAAACCGAAAATTTTACTGTGATTATGATCACTATACTAAACGATTCTAATTTAACCTTTCTCGCAAACAGATATCGGCCAAATGACCTATATACCGAGAGGTTCAGATAGTTACCCTCTAAATTTGTAAGCCAGCCTGTAACTCCTATAGATTTTTCTGGTATAACTGTTACATCCAACCACATTACTTTGGACAATAAGTCTGTCTGAACGAACTCTTTGGCACCGAACGATGCGCACACTGCGATGCAGGTTGCTGGGGAAATTCCCGACAGACGCAGGATATGTGCCGGCCAATTATCGCCACTCTTGTACAGCCATGTTCGGATTTCACCTCTTCCTTTCGTTTTTTCTTTGTAAAAGTTTACATGAAAAATTTTATCATGTAATTTATATGCGAGGTATTGCAGATTGCACCCGAAATTGATTCTGGCATGCAAACGCTAAGAGATAACTTCATATTTATATTTGAGACGATTAGGCACGATTTTCTGCGTCCTAAACCTTTTCGAGGCACTGCCTTCAAATGTCTGCATGTCTAGAGAGACCTATAAGAACTCAAAATGATCCCCAGTAGTCTTTCGATCAAAACCCTCCAATAGTAAGGCGCATTATAACCGTTATAGTGCGGGCTTTAATTAACCGGTAGATGATCGCATACACTACATGAGTAAATACGAACTTCGTGGGCTATTTTCTACCGTGAGAACGTCACTCTGCCACGCCGAATATATGGCTCATATTGCCAGGCACCGGCCCAAGCTACGTTGAAAGCAAGCTATAAACTCTGCTCTCTCTCTGTCTCTGTTTAAGGTTTTTTACTGTATTGTACCGAATATACACTATAAATCTTGCCTCAGAGAAGAAAGTGGTCAGCCGAAGTGATGTCAGTCTACATCTCATCTAGAACCACACAAATAACAATACATCATTTCCTAAAGAGTCACTGGTGCGCAGTCAATAGCCAGGGTATTTTGCCATTCATTAGTTTATCATCTCCACTTTAACTGCACAGTTTATACGACGTCGAACAGAACTGTGAAAGTGGCATTCAAAAGGATGTTGAAGAACGCGATCGCAGTCCCATATAGGCGGAAATGCTAGAAGGACGGAGGAAAGCAAATGAGCCTATGGCCAGTTAATAACCTTGCAAGTACTCCTTAAAAGCGGCATTCGCTCAATTCGGGGAGTAATAAATAGACGAGGGAATTAGAGTGTAAAAGACTGGACGGTGACGTTTCCCCAAGCATTCTAGTTTATTATCGTCCTGTACAAATTTCTGACCGTAATTAATCTTATCGTGTCTACACAATTTCCGCTGAGTAACCCGGATTGTTCTGGACAGTTCTAACTCTACTAACGAAAGTCTTACCAACCCACACATATCAAAGTTTCATGAATGCGCTGATTCGAGTTAAATTAAGTTCAAAACTTTATTTCGTCAGTTGTTTCAAAGCTATAATAACTCTTGTCGAGCAAGACGGTGTAGTAGTAACGGTTGAAACTTGGGTTCTTTAGGAGTTCCATTAGATTCTTGGTCTTGTTAGTAATTCAAGTAACAAGGTTTTCGTCATTTTCGGGAGATTTCTATAGGAATACATTCTTTTCCATTGGGCGCTGCGGTCCACCTTGGGATATGGCCTCCTCATTCTCGAAGTTTTCTAGAACACACCTAAGGACACTCTACAGTCGGTAGGACTCCTCTACACGACTGGTCAGCTCGTCGCAGAGACCTCTGCCGGACAAAACACAACACTCACAACAGGCAAACATCCGCGTCCCCGGCGAGATTCGAAGGGTAATACCTTAATTTGAAATGAACCATAAGTAACCCAATCGAAATCCTTATCTGTTGGACAATTCATGATTCCGTTCCAGTTTAATTCGACCCTTTATAACGTATCCCGGTGAAGAAGCTACTGTAATTGATCTAAATATCAACCACTGTACCAATTCGAACGTCAAAATTATGCAGCATCATAGCTAAACGTTTACGGAAGTTGAAAGGCACTTAACGGATATAGAAACCATAAAACTCTAACACCTAAGACGTGAACTGTACCTTGTAGGCACATACACAGGGACGTATATATTTTCTACAAATCTAGTAACCGCCTCCAAATTCCAGGCGCCAGAAGGGTGAAATGAGTAAGTTCTTCGCTGAGAATCCACAAATGATAGTCGCCACCGCACAGAATTTAATTAACACGGCGACGTGGCGAACAGAATTTTGTTTGTATGTACTGATATATATACATATGTTAAATATATAGACTTATACACGCGAACACAATACAACAAAACACTAGTATTAATCATTTTAATGAGCAATTGATGAAATAAACATTTAATTTTGTGAAAGTATTTTAATACGACAACAAATCTTCTTTTTGAGTATGTATCATCACTTCTTTACGGCAATGTGATTTCCACCATAATTCAATGCAAAACGGCTCGACATGTTTAGCATGGTCTTGCACAACAAACCTGTCTCAAAAGTAAGACACTGTTATCAACTGTGTCATCCCTCGCCAAGGTCTCTGCATCAAGTCCCGCCGACCACAATCATTGTAGGTGTAAACGTAAACACCCAGAAAAATGCACGAACAGGTGCAGAACATTCTATGGAAGGGAAAAGGCCTTGACACTAAAAACCTGGGAAAATGAAACTATAAAAAGGAAGACAGAGACAACCTCCGCTAGTAAGGAACTTGTGCGATCGTTTGTGCGCAGCTTTGCCTCAGGGTAGAGAAAGTTTTGGGGCCCTATAAGAATGCAGCTGAATTCCACGATTACCATTTTAATGGGAGGAAAAGACATTCCTGCAGCTGTTGAAAACAATATGAAGTATGTCTATTTCTTTCCGTACACAAGTAACGGTCAGAGAAAAATTCATCCTGCATCACGGAATATAATACGTAGGTCATTTCAAAAGGTCTGCACACTTCGCTTGCGTGGCCAGTAGGATGATGCAATCATTCCGATTTCCGCGACAGTTTTGAGCCAGACTTCAGTAAAGAACAATGTGTGCGTATTGGCAGGCTACGTGGTACCTATTCTGCAGAACGGAGCCTTGAAATGGAAGAAGAAACTGACTGGAGTCAGATCTCGTGCAGTGACCAGCGATCATACATTAACGCGCGGCCTCATGCCTCAGGTGCAGTATCGGAAATTTTGAAAAAGTATGGATGGCAAGTGCTTCCCCACCCGCCGTACAGTCCTGACATGAGCCCACCAGCCTTTGACTTGTTCCCAAAATTGAAGAAACCATTCCGTGGAAAACGCTGCAGAAGCATTGAGGAGGTGAACCGAGTAATCAGACGCATCAACAACGAAGGCGTCCTGACAGGAATACAAGACTTACCCAAACGTTGGACCGCTGTGATAAAGTACAATGGAGATTACAATGAAGGCCTGTAAATGTATTTTGTAAAATAAATTCAATTTTAAAGAGAAAAAGTACAGTGTGCAGAACTTTTGAAATGACCCACGTATATTCACTGAAGCCACAGGATTCATTTCGAGTCTTTTGTGCATTTGGGAAAGTGTGACTTCCACTCACAATCGACACACACTGATTCAATTACAAATTAAGTATCTCGTCCTCCCCTTATACTTATCCAACAGAAATAATTCTTTCTCCATGAACTGCTCATCCTTTCGATGGGAAGAATATATATTCTAATCAAATGCCTATTACACTGAATTCCAGAAAAGCTCATTAGGTCTAGAAAATGTTAACGTTTAGCCACTAAACTTCTAGTCAACGTGCTGTCTTTTGGCTCATTTTTCAAGAGGCCTAAGTTGCTATCCATTTTCAACAGCCAACTGTCAAGCCCTGTACGACGAGTTTAAATCCGGTATGTTGAATTTTCTGAATTTTTTTTTCATATAGAACGATACTAGTGTCCAAATCGACAGGTGATTAGTTGTAGAAAACTAATACACTCGTACGACCACTGTCATTTGCCTTAAACTTCAGTCATTTTGAGGTTATGCCAGATAAGCAGACGTACAAGGCAGTTAAATAATGTCTAATAAATGGATTGAGTTAAGTGATCTCGTGGGCCGACAGCTGCTTCCGTCACACTGGATGACAATTTCTGACGCAGAACGGGGCTGAAATGCTGTTTTTTTTACCAACGGAAGTAGGAAACTAGATTTAGACAGTTGCATATTCTCACGCAGGGTCTTCATAAGTCAAAGGTTAACAAATAACTTCCACATCTGAAAATTTATTAAATGTTTTGAAATACATTCTATTCATTTATTTGTTTTTCTTCTACAAATGTGAATTGCGTAATAAGCAGTGAAAGAAATATTAAATTCGGTACTTCACACTCACTGAATTTAACCCTAAATTATTACGTACGGTTATCCTTTATTTTAACGACCAATTATATTACGTCGACTCATAAAATAAATACATTAAATGTATGAATTGAGTATAAATTAATTCAACGAACTCCAAAAACTGTCTACGGTTTTAGTAAAATTAATAACACACCGCTTCGCTAACGCATCCAAAACATTGCTCTTTTTTTCAAGCTATTGCTCGTCTTCGCATTTTCCGCTTGGCGACACGTCGAAGCAGATGAGCATTGCCATGGAAAATAAATCGCCCACGTTGGCAAAAATTCCATGGCCGCCCTGGTCACCTAACTTTTATTTACGAGAGTTCGTGAAGAATGACTTTAGTGTATTTATGCCAAACGACACTGAAGAACGGAAGGTCCGGATTGGAGAATCTATACAAATGGAACAGTACTTGCTTAACAGAACATCGACCGGGTAGAACTACCACTGAGTTCGGCCGAGTTACAGAAGTAGCATACTTGTACAGAAATGCAGTCTGTAATATATCAATAACCAACAAAATGCACTTCAATTTTTATGATGTGTTTTATTCACTAAATTCTCAACAAAATGTTTCGGCCCTATTGCGGCCATCTTCAGGGTGATATTCTTAAAAGGACACAAAGATACAAATGTGGTTAACTGTGTCGCCGTCACTCCATAACAATTAAAAATTATTATAGTTTCAGTTATAATTATATAAGCAATATAATATAATTTAAAAATGGGTAATGATTAAAATCTTGGGATTTAAAATCGTTTGGTGAATCGTGATGTGTAGACGGTGTGGTATACTGGTTGGAACTGGTTCCAACCAGTATACCACACCAGAATATCATAGCCTCCTAGCTACAATCACAAATTTCTCCTTCCTCCTACCACTCCCCAACTCACTCCCTGGCCCTCTACAACAATAGCATGTGATATGCTACAGTACATTTACCGTGAGAAATATTTACCGTCTCAAAGCCACTTTTCTGCTGAGACGCTTTAATAAACATGCACGCCACTACCCTCCAGACCCGAAGGCCGCTTCTTTCATCTGAAGCCGTAGGACGTGCCAATAGCACACGCAAATAAAATAGCCTAAGTTCTCTATTACTTGCTATTATCAGTAAGGCTATAACTGGTTTAACAGCAGCCTACATCTGATACGTAACAGTAAAGTATTTGCTATTCAGTATTGAAGCGAGCAGCAGCCTAACGAAGTCACAATGATAAATTGCCAGCATTCATATAATACCTGTATAAGCGGACAACCCTGAATGCAAGTCTCAGATTTCACTGCAGTAGAAGGGAATAAAATTAATGTTTTGAGAAGTGCTGGTTGACATAACTGACTACGAAAAGTGGAAACAGCAGAATATAACTTTACAACACTGATAAAACTGGCATGTGAATAGTATTAAGATGCGGTTAAGACGGCGACCCTTGAAAGTAGACGTGCGAGTGTGTCGTTACTCAAACACATTTTTAGCGATCGAATGTGGGACTAATGAATGGTCTCTCCGCTCTGATGTGTGAGAATGTAACATTTGCGGCTTTCAGAATTACAAAGAATTTCTCTGGCGAATTAACTCTCTATTGAGCTACGTTTCACTGGGGATACGCCCATCGTGATGATTTCGTTTACACTGTGACGTTGTCGGAGCTAGAAATTTTTAGATACGACTCCCACTTCATCCGAGAGACAAGTAACCACGATAAGGAAAACACTGGAAAACTGACACATTCAAACAAACTGCTTACTAAAAAGAACATTCCCCATGGAATATAAGAAATGCACATAAAAAGGGCATACCAACACTTATACAGGCCTATATTGGAGTTAACAAAGGCGGACTTTACTTGGAACCCATCAACGCCATTAAAATAAATCCATATATATAAGCTACAATAATTAGTGTAAAGCACAATGGAAAAATTTAAAGTAACGCCTTGGTTTCTGGAACAGAAATTAAGGTCGTCGCCCGCGAGGCCTCTACTATCAGTAGAATACAGAATGCTGGTTCGAGATATCAGACAAACAGGTTTGTGCTTTGAAATTCTGTCATTTTAGACTACTTTATGACTGGACAGCTGATATGAGTAACTAAAGTTCATGAGAATTTCCTAATCTGCAGCTGCTTTGTAATTACGTGTACGATATTTTCGATGATTATTTTACAAAGCAAAATATTTTTCGCAACTGCAGGGTGACTGAATGAAAGACACTATCAGACCTACTAAATATTGCGTTATTACAAATTAAATATTGTTCCCTACCCTTGTCGCCAGAACTTGTAGCAGAAATGAATCATGGTAAAATATGGACTTGGTTATAATCTTTATCATGTGAAGTCGCACTGCTTATCCCAAAACAGTGGTAAGCAGAGATAAACACGGCGCAACATGAGCTATAAACAACATGCCAACATCTCCAACGGTACATTCCAAAATAAAATTGGCACCGCCTGGAACAAAAGCAACTCCTCCCGACAATGTTTCATTGACATAATCCCTCCGGCCGAATCAGCCTCTAACAGAAATGAGTGCCAGGAATATTTCCTAGGGGGTAAAGCGGCCGGTGTGTACGGCTGACAATCTTACCACCTTCGCGTGCAAATTGTTATGAAGTCTGGGAACCTCACCCTCCTGGAACACTCAGGGCCTGTCCAGGCCTGTAAAGGGATCGCTTTACCTCTACCTTTACCAGGACAATCATAGAAACTGAAGTACTCTTGTTATTAGATAGGCAACTACTTTGAAGATAACGACGCTGAAGGATGGTAACGTCGCAGCATATTTTCCTCTTTCAAACAACAAATCCAATTATTTGACAGACCACGTATACATATCTCCCAAACAGCGATACCAAATTACACGCAGTACCAATAAATAATGCATATGCGAACAAAATACTAGCAGATACCAAAATTCGGCAATCACTGCTGGTCTCTAACACATACTTTATGTATCGCAGCCCTTTATAATTAACACTGCTGCTTCTCGTTACATATATCCGGGGTTCGATTCTCGGCCAGGTGGCCCGATATCCTCAGTCTTGATTTTCCGCAATTTTCTTCGGTCCCTTACATCAAATACAAAGAGCGTACTTCAATTAAATCACAATCGTTTTCTCCCACATCCTTTCTAGCCACGTATCGTGTACTAGCCACGTACTGTAAGCGTAACACCAACACATGGTTGTCCCCTGCTAATCGAACAGTAAGGAAGACTTCTGCACAGAAAGGTGAACGGGGAATACAAACTGAGACAGAAAAATAGTAAGTCGCCTAGGATCTACTGATATAAATTGCACGCCAAGTTTAGAGAATACCTGCAAAGAGGGTCAAACGATATTACAGTCCATACACTCGTCCAATGGTACACGCGAGCACACACGCACGTGTTCACAGGCATCACGATAACATTCAACACTACTAAACAACGGCAGTAAAACAGGGATGGCATAATTGGTAGATTTCTCACTTTTCCAAAACGTTCAGACTGAAAGAACTAAGCGTAGATTACAGTATAGTATTCAAATGGATATTAAATAAATATAATGGAAATGTATGGACTATGTTCATGTAGCTCAGGATATAGATCAGAGGCGGATCGTGTAATCATGATAATGAAATTTCGGGTTCTGTAAAATAGGGTAACTTTTGATTGGACGAGCAACTCTCAGCTTCTCAAGAAAGTCTTTACTAAACGGATTCAAGTCAGGAAGTTTAATGACCTTAAATGTAGTTTCATACACTGCAGCACTCTTACAGACTCTTTGAATAGATCAATTTATTCAGACATGTGCTACACCCGACCATTTTACTGTTACCTAAAATATTAAATCGGAATTAGAGTAAACTGTAGGAGACGTCCTTTAAAACAGCATCAGATGCTGGGTAACGAACAATGTATTCTGTCAAAGATTTAAAGTAACAGAGACGCAAACAATTAAAGTAAGGTTTACTCAATTTTGTGACACAGTCCTGATTACATAAACAACAAACTTAGTTATTCCAGAATGCAATGCCTTCTTCGGGCAGTAAACAGCAATTCAAATGATCGAGCAATTCCTTGCTGTAAACATTAAAGTTAACATCACCGTCGTCACAAAAAAAAAAAACACACACACACACACACACACGTTCTGGGACAGCTGAATTGAGTTTGTATAGTCACGACTCTTTCACACGATTAATTGCAATATTAACCTCAGACCCACATACAAGTCTCCGTATCCGTATGCAGGCTTCAGCCTGCATACGGATACCACACCACCACAGTCAAACCACAACGTAACACCAACACACATCGAACCAGAGCAATACAACCCATGAAATAACTCAACAAATAAGTCGCAGGCTCCTGAGGATGGATGTATTAACATCCGAAACATGTTGAGCATTA
>Ga0123357_10010975_pt1 | contig 11571 bp, 7 predicted proteins | sample TergutEmb28metaG_FD_89873 | JGI IMG/M metagenome (GOLD analysis project Ga0123357, IMG submission 89873) | Embiratermes neotenicus P4 segment gut microbial communities from Petit-Saut dam, French Guiana - Emb289 P4 | ecosystem: Host-associated > Arthropoda: Insects > Digestive system > Gut ...
AACACTTACCAAGTAGCCTGTAATACTATCAATTATTTTTTCTGTTATTGTGTCCGCAGGGACTGTCTGTCAGTCTGTTGACTTGCGCCCAACGTGTCTGGGGCTTGGCGTCGGGCGGGGTTTTGCAAAGGCGCGGACGGGAGGCGAACTCCCAAATTCCTGCGAAGTGTCCCACGAGACAACGCCCCGCCTGACGCCAAACCCCTCGTTGCATGCTGGTCGTTTTTTACCCACCTCTTTTTTATATTTCATTAATATTTAGTCTATAAACTACTATCATTTCTAATCATACTTGCTTTTTGAAAACAATCGTTTGCCTTGTTTTTATTGCCTAATTTTCTATTTTATTATAAGCCTTTCCATAATCGGGTTTTATTTCAACAGCTTTTCAAATGCTACCCTATTATTGAGCTTAGAAGTTCCTATAGAAACAGCTAGCAAGATTTTGGGACATTCCTATATAAAGACGACACAGATTTACGCCAAAGTCATCAACAAAAGCAAGCGAGATGCAGTTGATAAATTGGATGGACTGATGGGATAATAAATAAAGTCAAGAAAAATTAAGCGGTTTTGATTTTTCCTGACTTTTTTTCTAAAAAATTTTCTATTTATTTACTTACTGCTTTCATTGTTTTACTGCCTGATTTAATAAGATATACGCCGCTGTCGAACAAAGGAATATCTGCTTTTTCGCTGTTGGCAATGCTTTGATAGACAAGTTTACCCGAAACATTATAGACACTCCATAATTTACCAACGGTTAATCCGCTAACATGCAAGTTCCCGTTTTGAACCATGGCTGCCAGCGTTTTTTCCTGGGCAACATTGTTGATGCCGTTTTCCTGCTCCACAACATGAAACGTTTGAGACACACTACCATCCAATAGTGCTGGATTGCTTATTGTTACTGTATAGTTGCCTTGAGTTGAAAAGGTAATTTTACCGTTATCTAATGGATAATTGCAAATAGTATTTATCCCATAAAATACCGTATCTATCGCTATGGGAGTATTGACAAATACCGTTGAATCAAGTAAAGTTTGCAATCCTAATTGGATATATGCACTATTACTTGCTTGTTTTGCTAAAGCATAGAGATTGATTAACGGTATAGCATTAGAAACACACTGCAAAATATGTGTAAATTCTGTATTTTTACTTACAACTAAATTAGTCAAATGATTGCCGGAACAGTCTAAATCTGCCCATACTGTATTATTGCTTATATCTAAATTAGTCAGTTGATTATTATAACAGTACAAATATGCCAGTACGGTGTTATTGCTTACGTCTAAATTAGTTAGCTGATTATTGCCACAATACAAAATTATCAATTCTGCATTTTTACTTATATCCAAATTAGTTAATTGATTATTATCACAGTACAAACATGCCAGTACCGTGTTTTTACTTACATCTAAATTAGTCAGATGATTACTATTACAATCCAAAGTTATCAACGCTGTATTTTTACTTACATCTATATTAGTTAGCGGGGTAAGTTCAAAATGCAATTCTGTCAATGCCGTATTGTTACTTACATCCAAATTAGTCAGCAGATTATTACTACAAGACAAATATGTCAACGCTGTATTTTTACTTACATCTATATTAGTTAGTGGAATATCATTACAACCTAAAAATGTCAAAGCTGCATTTTTACTTACATCTATATTAGTTAGCGGATTGCCGGAACAGTCTAAAGTAGTCAACATTGTATTTTTACTTACATCTAAATTAGATAACAGATTGCGGTTGCAACCTAAAGATGTCATCGCTGTATTGTTACTTACATCTAAATTGGTAAGTTGATTTTCCCAACAATTTAAAAATGTCAAAGCTGTATTTCTACTTACATCTAACTTAGTTAGTTGATTATCATTACAATTTAAAGACGTCAAAGCTGTATTTCTACTTACATCTAATTGAGTTAACGGATTATTACTACAACTTAAAGTTGTCAACACTGTATTGTTACTTACATCTAAATTAGTTAGCAGATTATTATCACAATACAAAGATATCAACGCTGTATTTCTACTTACATCTAAATTAGTTAGTGGAATATTCCTACAGCTTAAAGATGTCAAAGCTGTATTGTTACTGAAATCTAATTGAGTCAGCGGATTATTATCACAATTTAAAGTTGTCAACACTGTATTGTTACTTATATCCAAATTAGTCAGTTGATTATCAGTACAACTTAAAGATGTCAAAGCCGTATTTTTACTTACATCCAAATTAGTTAGATGATTACTCCAACAACCCAAATACGTTAATGCTGTATTTTTACTTACATCCAGATTAGTTAGCAAATTATCTCCACATTCCAAATACGTTAATGCTGTATTGTTACTTACATCCAAATTGGCGATTTGATTGCGTTCACATGATAATAATGACAGCAATTTATTATTAGACAAATCCAATTTCGAAAGTTGAGCATTATCGCATAACAAAAACTCAAGCTCCGAATTAAGACTCACATCTAAATTGGAATTATTGGAATTATTGATAATTAAAACTTTTAACTGTGTAGCCTTTCGGACATCAATATCGGTAGCTACATAACCTCCATTAAGATTCTGCAAAAGAGTTAATAATGGACATACCAATTCGTTTTCTCCATAAAAAGTAACTTGATAGGTTCCTGCAGCGTTATATGTATGTGACATATCGTTTCCGGGTATCAAATATCCAGGAAAAATTAGAAAACCGATACTTGTAATGTTATCTGTGATTTTATCCGGTTGAGTACCATCGCCCCAATCCACATACAAGGTATCGCCGGGCACCACTCCAACAAAAAGATACACTGCTTGTCCGGCATTATCAATCGTCCATGTAAACGAAGGATCGGGGATATCACTTTGCTTAAAGCGCAGACTTGCTCCTGCCGTAAGTTGCTGTTTCGATTTCATGAAGCCTTGAGCTACGCTTTCAGCTTTGTCGGCTTCTTCCACTTTTTTTGCTTGTATCGGCAATATTATCAATGCCATACAAATAAACGAGAGGTAAAATTTGAATTTCATGATTAATTGAATGTTATTTAATTATTTATATAAATTTCATTTAAGAATAATTTTGTTTTATTTTTTTGATACATTAACCATTTTACAAAAAATGATTCTGCTACGCAATCGACTTGCATGCAACGTTTTAGCAGCTTGGCGGCAGGCGGGGGTTTCACAAAGGTTCGGGCGGGAGGCGAACTTCCAAAATCCTGCGAAGTGTCCCACGAGACAACACCCCCGCTTGCGCCAAACTGCCTGTTAGGTGCAGGTGTTTTTACTATTTTTATTCATTTATTTTTTCATTGAGTTGTTTTATTCTTTTGTTGCAATATAAGTAACACCATTAGCGGGATTATAGTATTGTACTTGATTAGACGAAAGCCATGTTACACTGCGCAAAGCATGGTCAGTACGCGCCCTAAACCAAACAGTATTTCCATCAACACTAGTAAAATCCATTATTACCCCATCGCCCACTTGCCAAATTAAACAATATCCATTACCCAAAAGATTGATATTGAATAATAGGTCGCCTTGATAATACCATGATCCAAGAGCCCACGTAGGAATTGTACTACTCTGCGATGTTCCTGAACTTGAACTTGATGTCGAACAAGATCCGTCACCATTCATGCCAGTGTATTCAAATCTTGAATTATAAATCCAATATTTTCCTCCACTTTTCGTAGCACAATAATTCCCATTAGATAAAAGTGTGATTGTTTTACCGTTAACGCCTGTATACTTAAATGTTGCATCGTACAGCCAATAATCACCAGTGCTTTTTAAAGCAGTATAACAACCATTAGATAAAAGCGTAATTGTTTTACCATTAACGCCAGTATAATTACCATCTACATCGTATAGCCAATAATCACCTGTACTTTTTAAAATAATAGTACAACCATTTTGCAATACTGTCTGCGACATTGCACTAATTCCAAAGCCAATTAAGGCTACCAAGATTACAAGAAACTTCTTCATTTTAATTTTTTTTACTTCCGCCTTTTTCGGAAGGTTTTAAGTTTGTCCCGCTCTAACGGCTTCGCGAGTGTCTTGCCTTGTAGAGTCAGGTAAAGTTGTTTCGACCTTTGCAAAAGGATTCGGAACTGCTAATTTTTCTTGTTACCACTTCTCGGTAATCGTTGCCGATATTGGCTTTCAGTTGCTCTCCGCCGCTGTGTCGCCCGCCACTTGCACCTAACGTGTCTGGGGCTTGGCGTCGGGCGGGGTTTCACAAAGGCTCGGACGGGAGGCGAACTCCCAAAATCCTGCGAAGTGTCCCACGAGACAACGCCCCGCCTGACGCCAAACCCCTCGTTAGGTGCAGGCAATTAATCCAAGTTGTACTCATAAACTACTAATTCTCTGCTTTCTAAGGCATACCATATAAAAGCATTTTTTATTCTGTCGTACCAAGCAGTAATCACATGGGACTTTCCATAACGTTTCCCGTCAATTACTGCATACTTATAACTATGTGTAGATGAAAACGAATGCTTTCTGTCTTGCGAATTTATATCTATTTCTTCGTTATAATTGAAAAAATTATCTCTTAATCTTGGAAATTTTGTAACATTAGTTTCTTTTATTTCTCCGTTTTCATTTTTATAAATCATTCCCTCTCCAAAATCACAGAAGTATGAATAACTTCCATCTTCAGTTATTTTTATCTCGTCAACACCCTCATAACCATTGCTAATACTACCGTTAATATTAACATACCATTTTCCATTTTCTTTATAATTATACGCATACTTGCCGCTTTCGGTCAGTTGTAGCTGCCAAAAACCAATTTCCTCATAGCCATTACTAATTTTTCCGTTTATATTAACATAATTTTTCCCGTTTTCTTTATAACCATACGCATACTTTCCACTTTCGGTTTGGTCTAAATAAACGACATCCTCATAACTACTGCTAACATTACCGTTAACATTAACATACCATTTTCCGTTTTCTTTATAGCTATACATATATTTTCCACTTTCGGTTAAATTCCAAAGACCAATCTCCTCATACCCATTACTGAATAAGCCATTTATATTAACATACCATTTCTCATTTTCTTTATAACTATACATATACTTTCCTCTTTCGGTTAGTTTTATATAAATATCCTCATACCCTTTGCTAACTCTTCCGTTAATATTAACATACCATTTCCCGTTTTCTCTATAACCATACGCATATTCGCCGTTTTCGGATAGTTGTACACCTCCTCCACTATAATGAATTTGTTCATACCCATTGCTAACATTGCCGTTTATATTAACGAATTGTTTCTCTTTAATATTTACATTAGCATCTGAAAATGAACCCATTCTTACTCCAAAATTCACATTTTCAGTATAAACATACGCATACTGTCCGCTTTTGGTTAGTTTCAAATCATCTACATACTCATACCCTTTACTGACATTGCCGTCAATATAAACATACCATTTATTACCATCGCAAGACACACAATTTATTCTTTTGTTTTCTCCGTTTTTGTGTCCGTACCATCTGCCTGCAAGCATATAATAATAATCGTATCCTTTTTCTAAAACATAACAACTTGTTAAGGTTAACCTTGGTATATTAAATGTTGCAAAATCAAAAGGTCCATCAATAATTCCTTTATAATTTACATAGTAGTTTTTATCATCTATATAGCAAAAAACATATCCGTTTGCCTCTTCTGGATTAATATAAACAGGATTGTATAAGTCTCCAAAATACCTATCGTTTGAAAATTCAAATTTTGTTGTTATTATTCTTTCGCCATTAAAAATAAAAGACCATTGATTTTTTAATGTATCTTTAAGAATAAATGCAAATTTATTTTGATTTTGTTTTTGTGTCAAATAATATTCATTTGCATTAACAATTTCATTTGCGTTCAGTGTAAAAATCACTTCACGTTTAGGATTTTGTCCAAAAGCGGACATCACTACCATACCTGCGAGACAGGTTGCTATTGCAACCACTTTTCTCAAATTTAATCTAATTTTTAACATGAATAAAAAATTTTAAATTAGTTTGTATTATGTCAGGTTACTTGCTATTAACATTCTGGTTTTATGTATGTTGTCCACCACGCTGTCCCCGCTTGCACCTAACGTTTTAGCAGCTTGGGGCAGGCGGGGGTATCGGTAAGGCTCGGACGGGAGGTGAAACTTCCAAATTCCTGCGAGGTGTCCCACGAGACAACACCCCCGCTTGCGCCAAACTGCCTGTTGTGTGCTGTGCTTTCTGTATCACAGTTTTTCAAAAAGCACTAAAATCTATATCCTACAGAAAAACGAATGTTCACATTTCGGTAATTCAAATCTTTATCATCTTCCCTATTCATAATGTTGATTATGCTTGTTTCAAGTCCAATGCCGAAAACAAATTTCTTATACTCAACATCAAACTTAATTCCTATTCCAAAATCAAACGGGTTTAAATATTCCCCTTTTAACCAATAACGTTCATTATCATAAATTCCATTTCCAAATGTATCCCATTCTGTTTCTGTGCTTCCATCGAAATATACACCACTATTTAGTTTTTTATTCGTTTTTCCTCCAATACCATAACCAAAATAGGGACCAAAACCAAAGAGCATATTCAAATCATTAGAAATATTTTTTCTGAATGCAGCATACAAAGGTATTTGTAAATATAACTGATTAAATGTATGAGTAAAGTTCGGAGTACCTCCGACATAATCACTTCCGTTTAAGTTATCAATTATAGAACCTTGTTTTGATAGAAATAATCCGGATTGTAACTCAAATTTCGGAGTAAACAAATAATCAATGGTTCCACCGATATGATAACCTGGTAGAAACCTTATTGTACTTGCGTCATTGACAAGCGCTGTTGATAGATTTAATCCTCCTTTAATTCCAAATTGAAATTTAGTTGTTTGCGCCGAAATACTATTTAGCGCAAAAAATAAAAAACAAACGAAAACGGTCTTTTTTAAATTCCACATTGTAAATACTTTATTCATTTTGTTATCCCTTATTCGTGTCGGGTGCAACATTTATGTTTTACCTGCTCTAACGGCTTTGCAGGTCTTGCCTCATTATTTCACTATTGAGCGGTCTCTCCGCATAGCACACAACGTGGTGGCAGCTTGCCGCAGGCGGGGGTATCGGTAAGGCTCGGACGAGAGCCAAAAGTTGATGTTCCGCATTACCGCTGGGACGAGTTGCGCCCCCGCTTGTGGCAAACTGCTCGTTGTGTGCTGGCAACCTCTCTACAATTCATAATTAATCAACTTTTGCTTTTGAAGAAGAATAACCCTCTGCTTTCAGTGAGCTTATAATTTCTTTTATATTTGTTACGATAGATTCCTCTAAACCATCGTCATTATATATATCTTCTGCTTTTAGTGCTCTCTCAAACCAATATAGTGCGGTATTAAGGTCTTCAACTAGTCCTCCTCTGCCTTGACTATAGGCTATTGCCAAATAGTATTGCGCCCGAGAATATCCATTTTTCGCTGCCTGATGATACCAATATACAGCTTGTGTATCGTCTTTTGTTACTCCTATGCCTTGATGATAACAAAGTCCTACACGGAATTGTACATATGAATAACTAGAACTCCCTTGCTCCGCCACTTTACGATACCAATATAAGGCTTGTTCTTGGTCTTTGGTAACGCCATATCCGTTGTTATAACACTCTGCTAAACAAAATTGTGCCTCTATATATCCTTGCTCTGCCGCCTTACGATACCAATATACAGCTTGCTTTTGGTCTTTGGTTAAGCCTCCATATCCATTTTCATAAAAAAATCCTAAATAATATTGAGCTGCTGCATGTCCTTGTTCTGCCGCCTTGCGATACCAATATACAGCCTGAGTGAAGTCTCTGGTTGTTTTAGCAGCGTCTTGGTGATAAATATTTCCCAATTTATATTGAGCTTCTTTATCGCCACGCTCTGCTGCCGTGCGGAGTTCATTAGATATCTGCGCTTGTAATCCTGTCGAAAGACAAATCACAATAAAGAATAATACTATCTTTGAAAATAAATTTCCCTTACTCATTTGGCTTTTCAGACTCCGCCCGTTTTTTAAAATGGTATCTGCTTCCATTGCCCCGCCTTGATTGGCGACTGCTGCTTTGATTGTTAAATTACTTAACTGTAACATTTTTACATCCCTGATTCGTGTCGGGCGCAACCTCTAAATTGTTAAATTATTATCTATTACGCATATTTAGAGTTGTGCTTAACATTCAAGTTTCCAACTTGTTGTCCACCGTGTCTTGCTTGCACACAACGTTTTAGCAGCTTGGCGTCAGGCGGGGGTATCGATAAGGCTCGGACGGGAGGTGAACTTCCAAATTCCTGCGAAGTGTCACACGAGACAACACCCCCGCTTGCGCCAAACTGCCTGTTAGCCGTTCGCCCTTTTTCTTATTAATAATGCGCATTCCATAATTATACCTTTTAAATTTTCGACCGCCTTCGGCGGTATTATAAAATTTTTAAATAATCAAATAAATCAAAGAGACAAATAAATCGAATTTTTAATCTGCGACAGAGCGAACGCTAAACCCGTGGTCGCGGCCGTAGCGGTAGTCGAGGCCCCACCAATAGGCGTAGCCGCTGTAGAAGTGCAGGCCGCAGGCGTAGTACGCGTCGCCCGCCGTACTGCTCCAATAGTAGCCGTCGAAGCCGGCACTGTAGAGCGTGCCGTCGCGGACGTCGCGATAACCGGCGGCAGGCAGAAATATAGAGTTGCCGGTAGCTTTATCTGTAAATTTTCCGCCAGTTAATCCGTTATTGTCAATCCATTCGTAAGTTACGTAATTAGTATTAGTAAGTTTCTGAATTTCGTCAAGAGTAGGTACGCGCCAACCTGAAGGGCTGGGATCGTTAGCAGGAAGCCATGAATCTGAATTTGCATAAACGCTATTATAGTAATCGTTGTAAAGCAAAAAATCAGTCGTGCCTTTATTAAATTGGTAATACTCGCCATAATCTTCCGGATTTTGTACAAAAGTACCGGGTTCGCCTACGTTGCGGGTTGCCCATTTGACGCCATTGATTAAAACCCAATCGCCGGTGTTTTCGTATGTCGGCGTGAATGTAGCTGCGCTAATGGTATTTCCGTCTTTATCCACGATTGACGCCGTCAGTTTGTCGTTGCTGTCTTTAGGCGTCCATTGTACTGTAGCCAAGCCGTTTGCGTCAGTTTCTACAATCTGCATATTCACATTCCCCTGCGTTTCGAAGTTTACAAATGCGCCATGAGTGGCGTCAAAGGAGCATGTAGAATAGTTTCCTGTAATATGATTATACGAACTGACATAAAAGCTGACATCTATCGGTTTATCTATTGTTACTTTAGCGCCATTTGCAGGGGAAACAAGTTCTATTTTTGCCGGTTCTTCGTATAAAGTCCAGTCCCAGCTGTTAGGGTGGATTGTTCCTTCCCAAACCGGTATGGTTATGTCTTTTCCGAATAATGCGAATTTTAAATCCAATCCCAAGTCAACATCGAATCCTATGCTGGTTTTTGCCCACCGACTCTGATAGTTAATCGCGTCCGACCAGCCAACACCTTCTCCATATTCCTCACCCAAGTAAGGTTTAGGCGATACTGAAGGTCCAATAAATTTGTATATGTCAAATTCGATTTTCGGATAAATCGACGCCTTTGCCTGTACTGCGCAACTTCCGGTATATACAGGTTCATACGCTGTAAATGATGGTGTGAACTCCGCGATTGGCTGTACATCCACCCCTTTATTATAGATTAATCCTGCTTTTAAATTTGCCTGTATATTGCATCCCGTGCTTATGCTTATTTGACTTTCAGCCGATAAGGAATACCCATAATTAAGATCCGATTTCACAGTAATGAATACCGGTACAGAGCCTACCATAAATTTAAAAGTTACCCCCTCAATGCCAAGCAGGTTCGGGATAAGAGCGCCTTCATATAAATCGCCGCTTACTGTAGATGTAAAAAGAAATTTCAACAGCAAGTCTATATTCAGATGTCCGTCAAGATAAAATTCAAATGTTTTCAGGTCGCCTATCGGTATGCTGTTTTCTATTGTTTTTCCGAAGTCGAAAGAAAAAACCCCTTTTAATCCAATGTCGAAAACGCACTTATCCCAAGATGCGCTGTATCCCAATATCCAATTATGGTACAGTTCCGTACCGGTATAGTCTTGATAAAAAGAAAAAATATCGAACGACGCCCCGTAATCGTTTGATGATTTTAATTCGTTTTTTCTGTATATTACTTTGTATCCGCTCTCTGTCATCATCCCGATTTCCGAAGGAGTGATTACCGGTCTGCCATCGGAACTTCTAAATGATGATAATGAAGGGTCGGTAGAAAGAGTAAAGCTCGTATTCATGAAAAGGTTGCTCATATTTCCCTGTCCGGTTTGAAGCGTTACGGTATTACCCGACACCGTTGAGCTTTGAATAACTCGAATATCGTATCCATATTCTTGAGGAAGCACTATTACTTTGTTTTCTATAAACGCAGGTGGCGTTCCCTGATACTGAATATTAACTGCGCCTGTATTTTCATCGTAACCGGTAATAACGTTTGTGTTCCAATCGACATCTAAATATGGCGTTTGCATAAAAATGATGCTGTCTATATCCGCAATAGGCGACTGAAAAACGGTTGCGCCATTTTTTTTGAAATATGCCTGTGTTCCCTGTGCAAAAGTGGCGGTTACGCAAAATAACAAGGCTATTGTTGTAATAAAAATTGAAATTTTAGTTTTCATAATCGCTTACTTGTTTAATGGTTTAACTATTTTTTTTACTACCGTGTTCTGCGCTGTTTCAACGCGAAGGAGATAAACGCCGGCAGGTTTGCCTTGTAGCGATGCAGTACATTGCGTTTCTATGCCATTGTACTGTTTTTTGGAAATCATTTTACCGTCAACGCCAAACAACGTCAGCGATTTGATTGGCGCAGAGCTTTTAACTACTGCATCGCCTGCCGGAGTAACATACGCGATCACATCAAAACCGTTCTGCGCAGGATTGTTTATTCCGGTTGAATTAATATCGCCGAAAATGAGTTTCATCATATCTTCATACGCATATACCTCGTTGCCGCTCGACGTTTTTACGGACAAACTATCGTCCGAAAAAGCGAGTTGTTGAATATCGTTCAACAGGATTTTGTCGGCGAGAGAGCCGTCGTTTTTGTTTACAAACAAGGCGCTGTCGGACGACGCCCCGTCAAAAGTCACTTGGTCAACACCTGAAACCGGCGACGAGAAAACAACTTCGCCGTTTTTCATCACATACATCATAGTCTCAACTTGTGCAAAACTGCTCATACTCCATATTGCAAGGGCAATGAGTGTTACTGTTTTTAATGTTTTCATTCGAATCACTTTTGTTAAAATTATTATTTTCGTGCTGTCAAACTGCTAATTATAGCTACGCTGTCTCAGGGTGACGGCTAACGTTTTAGCAGCTTGGGGCAGGCGGGGGTATCGGTAAGGCTCGGACGGGAGCTGAACTTCCAAAATCCTGCGAAGTGTCCCACGAGACAACACCCCCGCTTGCGCCAAACTGCCTGTT
>Ga0123357_10010976_pt1 | contig 11571 bp, 4 predicted proteins | sample TergutEmb28metaG_FD_89873 | JGI IMG/M metagenome (GOLD analysis project Ga0123357, IMG submission 89873) | Embiratermes neotenicus P4 segment gut microbial communities from Petit-Saut dam, French Guiana - Emb289 P4 | ecosystem: Host-associated > Arthropoda: Insects > Digestive system > Gut ...
TCAGGAGTCTGCGACTAACTGGATGTTATTACATGGGTGGTATCTGGATTTGGTGTGTGTTGGCGTCCCGTTTCAGTGTGGCTATGGCGGTGTGGTGTCTTTATGCAGTCTGAAGCACTACTCCTACCGAGTTTAGCGTGTCTGAAATTGATCTCGAAACATCACCGATGAAAAGGCCTAGGCCTACTAGAGATGTCGAGCCATGAAACAAACTCCTAAGTTGAGCACAGGGGCAAATTTATCGACACCACTGTTTAACTAAACGTAAGAACAAAACACTTTCACCATCGCCACAAACTCGATCGCAGGGTTCCCTTTCCGATAGCACTCGGTGAAACAAATTTTTCAAAAAAATTAGAATTCACAAGGACGTGAAATGAACTGCCGTGGCCTGATTAATGTATACTGACAACACCCCGAGGACAGTTGGTTTCCGAGCCAAGATTTGAAGTCTAGTCTCATAAATAGGGTAAAGGTAAAGTGTTCCCGTTACAGGTCCGGTGTGGTCCAGAGGGTGGGTAAAGGTATAGCTTTACTCTTCCATGACCGCGGCTCTAGAAGGGGGTGAGTGTTCAGCAGGACGCCCCGGCCGCACTTTACCCCCGGGAAAGACCCGGTGCCCATTTTACAGGGGGCTGGATGGGCCCCAGGGCCGGTCTGGACGGGCGGAAAATCTCGTCCTCACCGGGATTCGATCCCGGACCGTCCCGCCAGTAGTCAGTCGTTATACCGACTGAGCTACCGAGCTCACAGTCTCATAAATACTCAATGTTAATCCCTATACTATAACGCATTTCCATTCACTGAAGACAAGGAATTGCTTCTCTTCAGTCAAGATACTGAGTAAGTAGTATAACTGCATGGATCAGCGTGCAACCAACGATTTCTCTTAAGCATGACAGAGTAAACTTTTAAGGCCGTTCTTCCTGTCCAAAATAATCGTCACAGTAATCAACAAAACTAAAGGTGTCAACGATTGCTGACAATAAAACGCTGCAGACAGAAGCAATCAGGAAATGACAAGCGTTTCCCAAAGTTTTCCACATGGGGGCTCACTAAGCATATAGTTCATTACATCACGGCATACCAAATCACGCGTTACCAAATAACTGCACTGGTGTATGCCTGTAGGTCTAAAGGCTACTACTTGCTTATTTTTATGGACTGCCTAAACCGTTTGGACTTCATGTGACCGTGCAAAATTATTAAAAATAAATATTATTAAAATAAAACCAGCTAGATAACCTAATTACTCAAATTTATTTTTGGAATAGAAATCTACGTGTTTCGGACAGTTCCTCTGTTAATCATCAGGACTTTTTCACTGTACACACAGCAATGGTGTATGTCATACAGGTTTCCTGACAGTTTGCGAGCAGGATCAGGATGGAACAGTTCCAACCTGATCCTGCTCGCAAACTGTCAACAAACCTGTATAACATATACCACTCCTGTGTGTACAGTGAAAAACTCCTGATGATGGACAGAGGAACTCTCCGAAACATGTAGAGTTTTATTCCAAAAATAAATTTGAGAAATTAAGTCATCTAGTTGGTTTTATTGTAAGAATGCTTAACCTGTCTTTGATTTTTTCAAATAGAGTGTTTCATAAATTGTATCCATTTTCGTCTTTATTTATAATGCTACAAATCAGTTGCGCTTCTTACAAAGGGATGGCCCCAATCGATCGTTCTAAGGGGCCTAATTGACTATTATTTCTATGGAATCCATTGAGGGAAAGTTGTATCTGACGGAATCAGTGCTAGTTTCCGTAAAGCAGCTTTTGAAAAAAAAAACCCCAAGATGATAGATAAATGTGCAAAATAATGGTCACTTTTATTGCAATGCACTGTCTTCGGAAACATTTACACTTAGCTTCTATTCCACATGTTACAGTGACGAAATTACGATTATTTGTATAATGTACATTTAGGGAGTTGGCGAAAATTCCCCGTGTACGTATCGAAGTCGAACGTAAGTTGGAGTGGATGTTACAGTAAAATAAGATTTGGAAGTGCCCCCCCCCCCAATTAGCACGTGCTACAAGTCAGATACGCCACCTATAATTTTCTATATGTGTATATATATATGACTTCCGCATTTCCAGTTCACTGATGGAACTCCAGTTTTTTACGTATGGGATTTCATCACTTGCAACAATGAGCAGCACCATGCCTCCAGGGGGGCAGAGGGACTTTCTGCTAACTCTGTATTGGCAGTACTCGTCCTTCTCTCGAAGTTCGGAAGCTTTCGTTGTCAACATCAAAATAATGGACAATGAAGCGAACAGTAACATAACTTAGCGGGTAACTTAAAAAGGAAAATGTAAATGTCTTCCGGTAACAGACCATGAAGGCCCAGCGGGGAATTCGAGGTATAACTCTACTCTTTCTTTAACGTCGTTGCGAGATGAGGTACGTACTGAACACCATGCTCCGGCCGATCTACCCCCGTGATAGAGATCCGGTATCCATTTTAAAGGAGGCTGGGTGGGCCCCAGGACCGGTCCGGAAGGGTGTAAAAAAATCTGGCTCCCATAGGTTTCGAACCCCAAACCGTCTCGCTTGTGACAACTCGCTATGCCGAATATGCTCTCCTGGCCGTCTCTAAGAGAAGTTATCGCAGACTCTTACTAATCACTGTACCAATGTCACGCAGACCCGGAATTTCAATTCCTAAAATAGGGCTTTAAAGAAATATTAATTTGTTAATGCACTAACGAAAGTGTCTTTCTGCCAGTCCGGACAAAGAAAATGTAGATTATGTACTCATTAAAGCGAAATTTCTATTGTTAGGAAACGTAATTTTCTTGCAAATCAATAAGCCCCGTGCCGCAACATCTGAAGAAGAGTAACAGCACCGAGCAGATGTACAGGTGACCTTCTGTTCTTGCATTTCTAAAGTTCCTTTCTTGTATCTTCGACTAGTTACCAACTACACTATGGTTTTCATGAATTTCCTCAGTATCTGTAGGCAAATGCCGGAGGAATGTTTCAATTAGATCAAGTCCGCATTCTTCCAAATCCTTTAAAATTCGGCATTCATCAATTTTCCCAACATTCGCCGCTAAATAATCTGAGATACCGACAGTAACGTAAGATAAAACACAAATAGAGGAAAAAAATTAAAATGCCTGAGAAAGTAGAAAGTTTGTAGCAAAACTATTACCTTAACCTTCGTGATTTTCCTCGGCCTTTACTGGTCACAGTTGTAAAAACAGACTACAATCTCTTTCGTCAGAGACTCATTACTTCTCAACACACATCCGGACGCATCACCAATCTCCACTGACATTGGCCTACAGAAGAAACATAAACTTGTTGTAATCACATCACTGTGCACTTGTTCTGTGACACTCCTATGTTCAGACAGCACTTTCACTAGAGGCGTTCTGTTATAATGAACTCCAATTCTACCGTGCTCTCTCCCCGCACCAACACAAGTATGCCAATATGCCTACATTTTTAGGATATTTTGATACAAACACCGTAAAATATTCGTTTGGTGTATATAATAATGTTTTTTTAATTTTTAATTAATTTTAATGAATTTTTTTTCGCCAAAAGTTTTCACCACAAGTCTGGTAATCCGTTTAACTTCATGCTTGCTACTTATGCTCCTAATCAGACGAGAAGAATATTAAGGATATTATGACTTTGACACCTGGAAGGTTTGTACACAGATGTCGACGGTTCGGAAGGACGTGCTGCCTTTATCTTCAGGACTGAAAGGACTAGGTCTAAGACGAGGCTGAAGTGGTTGGACTGAGGACCTGCTTTGATCATGAGTTAGAGTTGCTAGGAGTGAGACCAGTTCTAAAGGTGGAGAGGGGAGAGGAGATAAAACGTGTGACGGGGCGTAAGTTCATCCGGAGAGTCGACGTCAATTTACAGCACTATTCCTTGTCGGATTCCGAAAGAACAGAATCTGTTGAGGTCTTCGCTCTTATGGGTTGTTGTGCAGCGTGTGATGGTAATTCTTTACCGAAGTTTCGGGATATATTCAAGGGTCAAGCAGAGCAAGAAAAACAGTTTGACCCTTGAATATGGGAACAATAGGTTTTCCCAAAGCGCCGATAAGCAACTAGCAACATGGGTTGAGTAACAACACAGAAGAGCAATTTCCGTCTACACTGCGGGTTCAGCCTGAAATTTCGACACGCAACTATCAAAGTGAAACTTCGATAACTTACATAGAAATGTGGGGTGTCTGAAAGCAGGGTGCAAAGAATTGAGAGAAAATAAAAACAGGAATTGAGAGGACGTTGGCAAAAACTGCTTATCCCTCTGAATAATAAATGATATTATTCAAAAGGATTCACTGGATCAGTGTCTGAGAGTACCTCTGTTTAAGGGGTCCACCTATCGAAGTTTGAACGTGGTGACGGAAGCAAGAAAGAAACATGTTGTTTTAATTAAATGGCGTAATAGACAATGGACCAAGACCAAATAAAGAAGTTTGGTGTTGATTATCTTGGACAAGCATCAAAGTTCTGTAGGACTGAGTGTGATAGTTCTGTTCTACCATCCGCAATACATGAGCGAACCTTGTTGTGTGTGAATCTTTCTAGGCATTGCACCTTGTCCTTTTGACAAAAGTGACATCAGGAAGATGAACAGCATAAAGCCTTACAGCGATGATTCTGGCACAGGAAATTGGATAACTGGGAGAAACCTTGTACCAATGCCACTTTGTTTTTACCATTCAGTAAATGCTGTAAAGGTAAAAGTAGAACAGCCCCGTTACAAGCCTGGAGTGGCCCAGAGGGTTCCAGGAAGTTAAGGTTCCCAGATTTCATGACAACGGCACAGGATGGTGGTAAGTTTGTCAGCCTTATGCACCGGCCGTCTTTACCCCCAGGAAATGCTCCTGGTACTCATTTCTGTTAGAGGCTGAGTCGACCCCAGAGCCATAGTGCGATCGGAAGGATTTAGGGAAATAATCACTGTTTATTATACAAATAATATTTAACAGAGTATCTAAACACAAGACATAGGAAAGTAAAAAGATTTTAATGTCAAATCAGGAGTTATTAAATGCGGCCAACTAGCAGTGGTGATAACAATGAGAGGCACAGTGTATCCTGTCTATAAGATATTACAGTGGTTGTGCAAATGAACCAGAATGAGTTGGGTGAAACGTACAGCACGCACGGGAATATGATAAATTAGTACTAAATTTTAACCGGAGGACCGAACGGAAAGAGCTGCCGGGTACATTTTTGTTTTGGTGGCAGCACAATATAAACTCGTATCTTTAAAGAAGGAGTGTGAACTGGATTCATTTAACTTAAGACAAAGTCAAAGAACAGATTTTGAGAATGCGATGATGAAACAACCATTCACATAAAATATATATCTATCTTCTTGAACAGCTGAAAAACAGCTATCCAGATCCCAAAAGAGGAATCTGCTGCGTGAAATGACATAGTGCGTAAGATTATAGCTAACTTCATTCAGACAGCCTGAAAGACATTGTAGGTATGCGGTCACCCACCGTACGAGTGCATGATTACATATAAAGGCTTTGTTCTCTTTCTGCCTGTGACACCTCAAGCTTGAATCCTGCCGACCTTGCTACTCGATTCCCAAGGAAATCTCACATAAGTCAGCGGTTTATACATGTTATTACGGTCGATATACATTAATGATCACTACATAAACCTCTCGCCTCAGTACAAACGTCAACAACAGAAATGGAGTTAACCCGTTGAAACTATGTTGCATATATCACCTGCTTCAACACCCAGAAACGCTGCACTGCTTACGCCAAATTTATTTAAGTGTCATACGTGATTAGTGACTGAAGATTCGTGTATTCTGGAATATGTGCATGTGCAGTTCTGTAGATAGGTGCCAACGTTTCGCAGATTTTTTTCTGTTGCGTCTTTAGTGTCAAAGAGGTAATTCAATTATGGAGGAACGTACTGGCACCTACGTACCAAATTACATAGTGTCAGTATGCATGGTCACTAGCTTGAAAAATCTCAAGTCGCATTGAAATAGTCAGTGAAGTCATCAGGATATTTGGGCCCCTATGAAAGTTTACTGATGACGCATGTCGTACCAATAAGCTGTATGGCCACTTATTTATATAAAACTGTCATTAATCGACTTTGTTCTCAAATAAGACTTTTCCTTATCTTTAAAAAATGCTCAAGTGTCGTGATTTTTTCACTTTCCCTTCCTCTAATTTTCTTTCTTTTTTATTTCTTGTACCTCGCTCCTTAGTCTTCATTTCTCCACGTTGTCTACAAACACCAAAACTTGTGTATAAACAAAATTGTCCGCAAAACTCAAGCGTATTATTACGAAGCTCAGTTACCGCGAATTCGCTCAAATTCGCCCGAATAGTGGGTGGTTTTCACTGAGTTTAAAAAGAACGTAGTTGGGATGGGTTTCTGTGTTTGGCATACTCTTGCAGTAAGGTAGTTAAGCCCTTTTAAAAAGCAGGAATTATTCTAAACAGCAATAAACGTCTAGTCTTTGTAATGGAGACGCTGCGGATTTTCTGTGAACTATGAACTAATATTTGAAATTTTATTCATGTAAGTATTTTTTCTGGTTTTATTTAGTTCAACCAGTTTTTTCGACTACACTTACGATACTGATTAGGAATTCGTTTTATCAGTGTTATCCAACCCTTCTTCCATGGACGAACTCTTGACATATTTTTTCATACCTCGAGGAAACACTCACAAAGAAAAGGCTGACAGGACAGAAAACAAACAGACGTTTCGTAACGCACGCGGATTAGTTTGGCGTTTTCAACTGCCGGACGACAACTCCCGGAATATTTCGTGAAGTATTTGGAATCCTTTACGGTATTAAAAAATTTTGTATTTATTTATTTATTCGATTTTTCGCGGAACCCGTCAAGATCTTCCACAGAGCTCTGACCCGGTAAAACGGAGTTACATATGTCACTGACCACAACTTAACATTTGACTGTTAGTGGTAATTACTGACTTTTTGTCAGAAGTGCTTACTCTGATTCTTAAAAAGAAAGAAAAATCCGTTATTTGATGAGGCTAGATGAACACAGACGTTAACGTAGCGTCAAATGAAATATGGTATGAAGCTTATGAATGAGTGGAGTATAGCCTGTTGAAATTTAGAAGAGAAATTGTTACAGACTTCATCAAAAGTAAGTGAGGGCAATAATTGAAAAATTATGAAAAACGGCTAAATTTTTACTGCGAAACTGCACTTGATAAGGGTAATATATATATATATATATATATACTAATTGGTCCTGCTATGTACAGAAGTTCTTATACCAAAAGGGGCTCCACAATACTGACTCCAGCTTAAATTCCACTGCTGACACATTCTGTTTCTAGTAGAAACTACCAACCAAATACATAGTAAATAAATACATATTTTTTAATATTCACGTGTATTTAACTATTTTGTGTTTGGTTGGTACAGTAAATTCAATACATTAGTTGCTAACTTATACGTCAAGACACACACAACGATGTATGTGTATAATAATTATTGATTCTTTACAAAAAGTCCTTAGTCTGTTAGTCCGATTGTGATATCATAACGGAGTTACTAGATATTTAGCGTAAGTAACGGCGAATGGGAAAAGATATCAGAGGAAGCGACGGCACCCAGACACTCAAGAAACGAAAAACAAAAAACCCACTAAGAAATAAACGCAAGAATCAGTCTCGAACTTAAATATATCTAAGTTCTGGAGACATATGTGGATGGCAGTTACTTGTAAGAATTACACATAGCGTCAGATTGGAGGTACTCACAGCGGTAAGCGCAAAGTCTGCAGTCTTTAGCGGTGTTACTGCTTGAAACTACTTGAAGAGAGAGATCCCTCGTCCCTCCGAATCATTGGCACTGATTTATCAAGCAATATGTCATAATGCAAATCGTAACACGCTATATAGATTTCATAGAAAATATTCCGAAACAAAAGTTGTAGAGCAAAATAAACTACAAATTGTATTTCCAGTATTCAATTCTTCTGTCACACTTAAGGTTTTTACATCACTGAAGAAGAGGAAACAAACGTTCAGGAATTGTTATCCCAAAAGCACTTTTACGAACGTACTTTTTCTACAACCAACGAGGGTCTGCAGAAGACAGGTTAAATTATATATATATATATATTTCTTATTTACAGTAAAGAAAATTATTGAAATGCCTCACTTGAACACATTCCCATTCCAAAAATATCACAGGTCATTCTAAAAAAAAAAAAGGTGCTAAGGGAAGGGAAGGTGATATATTGTCATCAGCAGTAAAATCCTCTAACTTACAGCTAATTTCAGACAAAAATCAAAAGTTTTGTTTAATATTGTGATTAAACCAAGTTTCGTCTTACTCGATTCTGTAGACCTGCAGGCACATAAAGACACATACAACTGAAATACAAGAATTCGCTTTATTACCTTCGCCATGAAGTGAAAGAGAATTATGTACATAAAACTGAACATGTGACTACATTATTTACTTTGTTAAAGCTTAAAAACCTTCTTCCTGTCGTGAAAATTAAATAAAAGGTAGCGAAGATACCAGAAATGTTGTGCTATGCGTCTTCCTGACTTGTTTTCTCTTAAAGAGAAAACTCTTTTAGCTTGAAATTACTACAGCTCAAGTATAAAAATTCAGTTCACACTCATAAGAAGCACAGTGCTTCTCATCGACAGATTCAAATCAGTCAGGAGAGTAATCAGTGTTTAATCTCAGATAGATTAGATAGATGCAGGGACACACACACACACACACACATATAGATAAATGGAGAAATGGATGTATGGGAGGGTGGATGGATAGACAAACAGATAGACAGACAGACAGACAGACAGACAGACAGACAGAAAGATAGACAGATAGACAGATAGACAGATGGATGGATGGATGGATGGAGGGGTGGGTGGATGGATGGATGGAAGGATGGATGGGTGGGTGGGTGGGTGGATGGATGGATGGATGGACATGAAATCAGTGGGTGGAACATACCATGCTGCAGGAGGTATTATAAATAATTACCCCGAACTTAAAATGCTTAACGTCACAACACTTCGCATGTTGCAAACATAGTTTTCCTTTTGTTCGAGTACTTAAATCGTAATATACGGAATGCACAAAGTTACTTCTCCGAATGGCGTTAACCCAACTGGGTTTTGTAATCATTCCACCAACGCTTCGTACTCAGCTTCACCTCCATGTTGCCCTTACCAGAAAGACATAAGGGTGAAGCCTTACAACTTTCCAAAAACTATCTTCGGATTTCCGAGAGCATTGGTTAGAAAATAATTTCACTTTCTTATCAGGTTCGTGTGCTAGAAATAATGTAGATTGCAGTAACAAGTGGAAACGAAGATCAAGGTTCAGTATGTCTGTCCTTTGATATACGTCACCGCATCTACAAGCGCAACTAAGGGTTGTATATTCCATATGAGAGTACAGGCGTTCTTCTTAGGCGCGTTCGCAAAATTGCGAAAAGCGACTATTAGTATCGTCATGTCTGTCCGTCCGTCCGTCTGTCAGCATGGAACAACTCGGTTCCCAATAAATTGATTTCATGAAATTTGATATTTTATTATTATTCGAAGCATTGTAAAGAAAATTAAAATTTCGTTAAATTCGGACAAATATAATGGGTACTTTACTTGAAGATCAATGTACATTTTTAATCATATCTCGCTCAGTTCTGTTTAGAATGAGAAATGTTGTAAAAGAAAGTTGTAGAGGAAATCAAAACACACATTTTGTGTCCTATAACTTTTTTTTTTTTAAAAAGTCGTGTCGTTTATGAGATAGTGTAGAAAAATATTTTAGAGCAGGACAGGTTACAGGCGACAATATGGTGCATGCGCATTGCACGCTGGTCAACTAAGGCTACCGACACACACACACAATATATAATACTTATTGTTCTTAGACTGCAACAATAGTTGCAAGAACACTCCTCAATGTTGCATTATAAGTACAATGTCTGTCTTGTTAACTTCTTTCAACACGACTAACCTTAAAGGTGTAAATTCTTCACACTTAGTATCATAACTTCTTTTCATAGTTCCTTGCTGGCTAAACAGATTTACTGTTAGTCATCTTGATTGCAATGTGCAAATCTCTCGCACTCTGACACACAAGTGAGAAAAAGTACAGTTCAAACAGGTTTTGTCGTTCTACACGATCACCGACAGCATAATGAATGGGAAAGCATCAATGTTTTCGAGGTGAATTTTTTTTTTTAAAGATGTTCGTCACACGGTGTGAGCTCACGTCTGCACATCAGCCACCCATCCATAGCTGGTGGCAACTAACCTTGGAAGCTAAGAGTGGAGTCTAAGGCTTTGTCTCCGTCTGCGCCGATGTTTACCAAGGGTACTCTTCCTGTATGGTTTCAAACCATTTTACCCACATTACATATTTAGTCATATATGTTACGCGTAGGCCTAGGGCCCATATGGTGTCCTTTATTACTTGCTTTCCACCTAGTTTTACAGCCTTCGCGTCCTCTGTCTCAACTTAAGCCGACCTTCTTCATCATTTCTACGAGGGTGTGCTGATAAGTCCTTAGCCCGACCTAGTTCCCCATGTCGTGGGACGGAATCAATAGTGTCAATGGAAAGAGAGGTCTGTTCATGTGCGGAACTGCAAGACGTTTCTTGTTACAGAGGCTGAATGGAAGCATGTCAGGCGACGCGCGCAATTTCAACATCATGAAGACACTAGCTGTAAGAGAGTTTTTTTTTTTCTGCAAGGCAAGGCACCGAAGAAAATTCACGCCATTCTGAAAGAAACATTATGGGAACATGTACCATCGTATGCCACCGTCAAAAACTGGGTGGCCCAGTTTACACGTGGTGTTTTTCCACCTGTGATGCGCCTCGTCCTGGACGACCCAAAACAGTGACCACCCCGGAGATTACTGATCAAATTCACGAGCTAATCCGGGAAGACCGCCGGATTTCGGCTAAATCAATAGCTGAGCAACTGGACATCTCACGTGAGTGGGTTTGGTTCATCATTCATGAAGATTTGGACATGCGGAAACTCTCCACGAAGTGGGTCCCGAAATGCCTGAACGCGGATCCAAAACGTCAACGGTGCCAGTCGTCTGAGCAACTTTTGGAATTTTTTTCGGCGCGACCCCTATGGTTTCCTGTCACGATTGGTGACCATGAACGAAACCTGGTTATATCACTATGACTCGGAGACAAAGCAACAATCAATGGAGTGGTGGCACAACGGATCACCCCGTCCCCCAAAATTCCGAGTGCAAAAATCGGCTGGTAAATTTCTGCCTCGATTTTTTGGGATCAAGACGGCATCCTCCTCATTGATTATCTTCCAAAGGGCCAAACTATCGACGGGGAGTATTACTTATCTTTACTGGTGCAATTGAAGGGCATTTTGGAGGAAAAACGCCGTGGGAAGTTCACCAAGGGGTTCTTGTTCTTGCACGACAATGTCACGGCTCACCGGGCACTTGCAACCCAGAAGAAACTGGCCTACCTGGGCTTCCAGTGTCTTGATCACCCACCCTATTCTCCGGATCTGGCCCCGTCGGACTACCACCGGTTCCCTGAACTGAAAA
>Ga0123357_10010978_pt1 | contig 11571 bp, 11 predicted proteins | sample TergutEmb28metaG_FD_89873 | JGI IMG/M metagenome (GOLD analysis project Ga0123357, IMG submission 89873) | Embiratermes neotenicus P4 segment gut microbial communities from Petit-Saut dam, French Guiana - Emb289 P4 | ecosystem: Host-associated > Arthropoda: Insects > Digestive system > Gut ...
TGCGAGGCCAGCTCGCGGGTCGGCGTCAGCACCAGCGCCTGCGGTTTGCCGGGGTGTTCCAGATCGTCGAAGTCTTCGTCACCGTCAAGCAGGACGTGTTGCAGCAGCGGCAGGCCGAAGGCCAGCGTCTTGCCGGTGCCGGTGCGCGCCTGGGCGATGATGTCGGCGCCCGTCAGGACGATGGGTATGGCCATCTCCTGGATCGGGAACGGGTGCTCGATGCCGACGTCTTTCAGCGCGTCGATCAGCGGTTGGTCGACGCCGAGGTCGGCAAAACTGGAAGTGGTGGCCAGGCTGAGGTCACCATTGAGGGGGTCTGTCATAGGGTTGCTTTCATTGCTCTGCCGCACCGAAACCGACGGGGCGGTGTTCGGGCGAACCGAGATCCAGGTAGGCGACGCGGGCGGCCGGAACCACCAGGTGGCGTCCTTTGGAATCGGCCAAGCGCAAAAGGCCGTTCGGTTCGGCGAGGGCGTCGGCGTAAGCCTTCACGATGTCATCGGCCGATTGGTCTGCGTCGATGGACGTTTCGCGCGCCACATCCGCAATGCCGATTTTGATTTCCATTGACACAAGTTTAGCGGACGCGCCAACTTCGGCGTCGGCGCCACTCCAGACGGTCAGCCTTCGGCCGGTTCAAGACGCATCAGCGTTGCCGTGACGTTATCGTGGCCACCCAATTCGTTGGCCCAATCGACCAATTGGCAGCAGACGGCCCAGGCTTGGGGCTCGTTGCCCTCGGATTCCTCTGCCAAAATGGCTCTGGCCAGGGCTTCTGCCATCATTTCGGGGTCGGACGCGTAGTTCCACAGCCCGTCCGTGCACGTCAGCAACCAGCCCGGCTCCACGATTTCCAATGACGTCATCGTGGGCACCACGTTCGTCGAACCGGGCCCCAGCCACTTGGTGATGGCGTGGGCGCCCGAACTCGACTCGGCGGTTTCGCGGTCGACGCCCAGGTCGATCTGGGCCTGGGCCATCGAATCGTCGGTGCTGAGCAGCAGGGGCTCGCCGTCGTCGGGCATCCAATAAGAACGGGAATCGCCGATATTTGCGACGACCGCCTGTTCGTGCCACACCATCGCCACGATCAGCGTGCAGGCCCAAGTGCCCGCCGTGGTCGACCCCGAAGCCTCCATGATGGCGTCGTTGGCCTGGGCGAACGCCTCGACCAACGCGTCGGCTTCACTGAAGGTCGGTCCGGCGTCGCGCAGCTTGCCGGTCAGGTGGTCGCAGGCGATCTCGACGGCCAGCGCCGACGCCTCTTCGGCATGGGGGGACGTCGACACACCGTCGCTGACACAGGCCACCGCGATCGCGCGACCGTCCACGCCGCCGCCGGCGGCCAGGGCTATAGCGTCCTGGTTGGGCGAGTGGCGCATGCCGACATCGCTGGCACCGCCGGCCCAGATGGTAGGGCGCAGCACAAAGCTATCGCGATCCCCGGTGGTCTGTTCCCAGCCGTCACTGCCCTCGGGGGCGGAATATTCATCGTCCACGGGCGTCATTTCAGGCACCACAACCAGGGTTAGCTAGCGATGGGCACGACGTGTTCGGCTTGCTTGCCTTTCGGGCCCTGGGTCGTCTCAAACTGGACGCGGGCGCCTTCCGCAAGGGTGCGGAAGCCGTCTACTTCGATGGCGGAATGATGCACAAAGACGTCGCTCTCGTCGCCATCTGGCTGTATGAAGCCGTAACCTTTTTCGGCGTTGAACCATTTGACGGTTCCGGTGGCCATTCGTATCTCCTAAGAAGTGCGGGTCAAAATCAACCCTGTGAGGTGCCAACTTTTAAGGCAACCCACGGTGTCAACAGTGCCACACCAAACCACTTCCTGCAAACCTGGGTCATTTTTGTCGGTGCGAGGTGGTTGCATAGTGGGTGTGGAAAACGCATCGGTTCGCAGCATCGTCTTGGACGACGCCCAGCGCGGCGTCGTCAGCCGAATCGCGCGGCGCGACGGTTGTCTTCTGGTGACAGGCGGGCCAGGTTCGGGTAAGACGACGGCTCTGGTGGCGGCTGTGGCGCGGTTGGTCGAGGACGGTGTGCCGCTCGACCGGGTCGTTGTGCTGACGCATGCCCGTCCCGCCGCCCAGCGCCTACGCCGTCAGATCATGGACGCGACCGGTGGCACCCAGGTGGGGTTGCGTATCACTACGCCCCACGGGTGGTGCCAGGCGCTGATGCAGGCCACCCGTCCACCGGAAGAGCCTGCTCGGCCGCTGATCAATGCACCCGAGCAGGAATACACATTGCGTGAATTGCTCGATTCGCCGGACTCACAGGTGTGCTGGCCAGCCGAATTGGGGCAGGCCGTCGCCGCACCCGCGTTCGCGGCGCAGTTACGGTTTCTGTTGGCTCGGGCGCGTCAGTTGGGCATGGATCCAGTCGACCTGGGCCGGGCCGGGGACGCTTCCGGGCGGGCCGACTGGGTCGCCGCGGCCGACTTCTTCAGCGAATACCTGAACGTCTTGGATGTATTGAACGACACCGGTGTTTTCGACTACGCCGAAGTGGTGCACCGTTGTCGCATCCTGTTGTCACGCCCGGATGTGCAGGCGTTGGTGCGAGCCAACACCGACGTGGTGCTGGTCGACGAATTCGCCGAATCCGACGAGTCCGTGGTGGCTCTGTTGCGCGACATCTGGCGCTGCGGCGTCCCGGTGTCGGCATTCGGTGACGCGACGACGGCGGTGTTCGACTTCCGGGGGGCTTGGCCGGCCGCCTTGCGCCGATTCCCGGGCGAGTTCATCGACGCCAAAGGCCCGGCACCCGTGATCGAGCTGACGGGCGTCTGGCGGGTGCCTGAAGTGCGTGAAGCGCTGTTGGCGGACAATCAGGACGACGAGGCCGCAGCCGTCGCGCAGCGCTTCTGGGCAGCTCGGGCCGACGGCGTCGAATGGCCACAGATGGCGGCCATCGCCCGGCAGTCAGGCCCGGCCCTGGCCCGTCTGGCGGCCGGTCTGGCGGCGGCGGGTTTGCCGGTACGGGTCGAAGGCGAGGTGTTGGCTTTGTCGCATGTGCCGGCCGTCAAGGTGCTGGTGGCGGCGGTGCAGCTGTTGGTCGATGCCGCGCAGGCGCCTGCCGCCCAATGGGTTGATGTGTTGTGTTCGCCACTGGTCGGCCTTGACGAGGTGGACTTGCGCCGTCTGGCCCGCGTCATCGACCCGTCCGAGGCGTGGCAGGACGTGGTGGTGGCGGGGCTGGGCGACGAGTGCCCCACCGGGGGTGATGCCACCGTCTGGGGTGCTGCGAAGGCGGCGTTGGGGGGCTTGACGGCTTTGGTTGCGAAGCTTGACGAATTGTCGCCCGGCGAGGCAGCCTGGGGTGTTTGGACGTTGGCCGGGTGGCCGAAACGTCTACGAAAGGCCGCGTTGGGGCGTCATGAAGGCGCCTTGCGGGCCAATCGCGACCTTGACGCCGTCATCGCCGTGTTCGACCTGGCCGGTCCACTGTCGAACCGCCGGGGCGGCGGCGGGTTGACCGCCTTGATCGACCTGGTCACGCACCAGATGGTGCAGAGCGATCGGGCTCGCGAGGCCGACACCGGGGACGCCGTCACCGTGCTGAGCGCCTATCAGGCCAAGGGACGCGGGTGGCCTGTGGTGGCCGTCGTCGGGGCGACGGAAGGCGCCTGGCCGTTGGATGGCTGGGTGGATTCGCTGCTGGAACCCGAACGGTTGCAAGCCGACGGTGCGGCACCGGCCACCACACGGCGAGAGCAGGTGGCGGCGCAACGGCGTCTGTTCACCCTGGCCGTCAGCCGGGCGTCGCGGCATCTTGTGGTGACGGGATCGCCCGCGGCCGACACGGAACAGGCCGAATTGTCCCGTTTCGCCACCGCGATTGGGCTGGCGGCGTCCAATTGGCACGCCGGTGATTCGGCATCGACGGCCATCTCGGCCCGGGCCTTGTCCGGCGAGTTGCGGGGCGTGGCCATATCGCCGGACGAGGCGCCGGGGGTGGTGTCGGCGGCCGCCGCCGGCCTGGCCCGGCTGGGTGCCAACCCGCGTGACTGGTGGTGGGTCGGCGGTTTGACACAGGGGCGTGACCCACTGGTTGGCCAGGGGCCGGCGCGTATCCGAGCCACAGCGGTCGGCAACATGTTGGATTGCCCGCGTGCCTGGTTCATGGGCAACCAAGGCGGCGGCGCCCCAGCGCCCACCGTCAGCATCGCCTTCGGTTCACTAGCGCACCGGTTGTTCGAGGCTTGCGCGTCCAGCCAGCCGGATGACCTTTGGGTGGACGCCGCCCAGGCCTGGGAAACGATGCCTTTCTCGTCGAAATGGCAGGCCGAAGCTGGGTGGCAGGCGCTCGAACAGTCGCTGGCCAGGTATCTGGTGTGGCGCGACGGTCGGCGGGGTCGGCGCCTGCTGGGTACCGAGGTCGATTATCGTCACAGTGTGGACACGCCGGGGGGTGAGGTGGAAATCACCGGGCGGGTTGATCGTCTTGAGATGGACGAGTCGGGGCGCCTTGTCGTCATAGATTTCAAGACCGGCAAGACGCCCGACCCCAAAGGTTATCTTGACCAGATGGCCATTTACCGCCTTGGCGTCGAGCAGGGCGTTTTCGAGGACTTGGCGCCCGGCGTGCGGCAGTCGGCCCCGCCTGAGTTGGTCTGGCCGCGCATCGACCCGCGCGTACGGGGCGACTCCGACGTGGGCTGCCGCGTCGACCAGGTGACCGACGAGCCACCCGGTGGCATCATCGCCCGACTTGGGCAGGCGTTGGAGGTGTTGCGAAGCGAACGCTTCGACGCCACTCCTGGCGCGTCATGCCGCAACTGCGACTTCAGACAAGGTTGCCCGGCCCACGCTTTGGAGGTGGACGATGACAATGACTGACCGTCTAAGCCGTCCCGATGATCTGGCAGGGTTGATGGAGTTGCCGTTCTCGACCGAGCAATTGGACGCGATAACGGCACCCCTGGCACCCAGTGTCATCGTCGCCGGGGCCGGCACCGGCAAGACGACGGTGATGGCGGCGCGGGTGGTCTGGCTGGTCGGCACAGGCCAGGTGGAACCGGGCCAGGTACTCGGGTTGACGTTCACCCGCCGGGCCGCCGCCGAGTTGCGTCAAAAGATCAACAAGGCTCTAGCCCGTCTGCCGCTGCCGGACGGTGGCGACGACGCCCCGTCCGTGTTCACCTACGACGCCTTCGTCGCGCTGCTGCTTACAGGCCAGGGGCTACGGCTGGGCCTTGACGGCACCGGGCGTTTGATGACGGGCGCCGAGCCCTACCAGTTGGCCGGCCAGGCCGTCGCCGACCCTGGGTTCGACCCGGTGACGCTGCGCGACGTGGCAGTGTCGACGCTGGTCAAACGCACGATGACGCTCGACCAGCAGATGGCCGGCCACATGGTGGCGCCAAAGTCCGTGGTGGCGGAATCCGAAGAGTTCGTCCAGGCCTGCCAGGAGACGCCGTTGTGGCGCGGCAATTTGTACAAGGACGTCCGTGAGGCCGCCGGGCATTCCGCCGAGCGCGCCGAATTGGTCGGCTTTGTGCAGAGGTACCGCGAACTGAAGCGGGCGGCCGGTGTCGTCGAGTTCGCCGATTTGCAGGCTGCCGCCACCCGTCTGGCTCATGAAGTTCCAGGCGTCGGCGCCGGCTTGCGCGGGCGTTTCAAAACGGTGCTGCTGGACGAGTACCAGGACACTTCGGCCGCCCAGGCGGCGATGCTGGCGTCACTGTTTTCGGGGCCGTCACCCGAGCGGGGGCGCGGTTTCCCGGTTTGCGCGGTCGGTGACCCGCTTCAGGCGATTTACGGCTGGCGTGGCGCCGCCAGTGACAATATGGGTGCCTTCCCTGGCCTGTTTCCGATGGCCGACGGCACGCTGCCGCCGAGTTTCCCTTTGACGATCAATCGTCGAAGCGGGGCGGCCGTTGTGCGGGCAGCCAATGCCGTGGCTGCCCAGGTGGGTGATGGCGTCCAGTTGTTGGAAGCTGACCCGTCGCGCCCGCCGACCCGCATCGAGGCCACCACCTTCGACACCTGGCCCCAGGAAGTGGCGGCCGTGGCGGCCCGTATCGTCGAGGCCAAGCGTGCCGGCCAGGCCGACGAGTGGCGCGACGTGGCCGTCCTGCTGCGCCGGAACGCCGACATTCCGGGTTTCTACGAGGCTCTGACGGACTTGGGCGTGCCGGTCGAGATCGTCGGCCTCGGCGGGCTGTTGGCGCTGCCGGAAATCGCCGCCGTCGTGGCGCTGCTCAGCCTGGCCGCCGATGACGGCGACAACCCGGCGGCCGCTCAATTGGTATCCGGGCCAGCTTGCGGGCTGGGGCCGCGCGACATGGCTGCCCTGGCCCGGCGGGCCCGTCGTCTGGACGGCGAGACTCCGTGCCTTCTGGACGCCGTGTTCGACCCGGGTGGCGGCGTCAGCGATGACGGCCGGCAAAGGCTGAAACACTTGGGTGCCGCTGTCAAGGCGATGCGGCGGCAGCGTCACGAGTCCGCCGTCGAGCTTGTGCGGATCGCCGTCGAGTTGTGTGGTTTGGGCGCAGAACTGGATGTGCCGTCGCGCTGGTCTGCAGCCATCGCACCACAGGTGCGCCGGTTTGTCTCGCAGGTGGCCGACCACGCCGGCGCTGCCGACATGACGCTGAAGGGCCTGCTTGCCTGGCTGCGCGACGAAATGACCCACGGTGGCAGTCTCGACCAGGCCACACCAAGCCAGGACGATTCTGTCAAACTACTGACGGTTCACAAGGCAAAAGGCCTTGAATGGCAAGTGGTGGCGCTACCGGCGCTGGCCAAAGATGTCTTTCCGAACGACAAGGTGAACGACAACCCGGTGAACAACCCCGGCGTCCTGCCGTACAGGTTGCGCCAGGACGCGAAAAGTCTGCCGGTTCTGGCGGGGGCCGGCAAGGACGCCCTGGTGGCTTTCAAGAAAGCGCTGGCCGCCGACCAAATGGCCAGCGAGGACCGGTTGTCCTACGTCGCGGTGTCGCGCGCCAAGACGCTTTTGCTGGTCTCGACGTCGTATTGGCGTCCCGACGGTGTCCAGCCGAGAGTGCCGTCCAGGTTGTTCACGACGTTGGCCGAAATGGCCGAGCTGACAGATGGCGGCGTGCAATTGGTGGTGCCGTCGGAAAAGAACCCTCTGGATGCCACGCGGGTCGCTTATCCGTGGCCGGCCAGTTTGCCCGAGGACGAACAGGCCAGGCTCGACGCCCTTGCCCAGGCAGTGACGGCGGGGCCGAACGAGCCCGACGACTTCGCACTGAGCGCCGAGGACGCCCGCCGGGCGGCGGCCTGGCGTCTTCGCATCGCCCAGTTGCAGGACCCGCCACCGCGCCCCGGCGTGCCAGGGTCGTTGTCGGCGTCGGCGTTGTTGCTTGGTCATCGCAACCAGGCGAGCTTCTTCGACAGTTTGGCTCGTCCCATGCCGCGGCTGATCGACCAGGCTGTGACAAGGGGCATCGCCTTCCATAGCTGGGTCGAGCGACGTTTCGAGCCGGCCACCGCCTTCGACGACGATGTTCCGTCGGCCGATATCGCCGACCTGGTGGAAGCCTTCGAGGCCGGCCCCTATGCGAACCGTCGGCCCTTGGCTGTCGAAGTGCCGTTCGTCGCGGTGGTCGCCGGACAGCAGGTGCGTGGGCGTATCGACGCGGTCTACCCGGGCAGCGATGGCGCCCGTTTCCAGGTAGTCGATTGGAAGACCTCGGCCGAACTGAGCGCCGACCCGGCCCAGTTGGCTGTCTATCGCCTGGCCTGGGCCCAGGCGATGGGCTGCGATGTGAGTGAAATCGACGCGGTGTTCTACTATGTGGGCCAGGGACGGGTCGTTCGCCCCGAGTTGCCCGACGACATCACGGATTGGGTGACGGAATTGCGACGCGCCGCGGAAGGAGCGCAGTGAGGGTAGTCGCCGGTATTGCCAAGGGCGTCCCGCTGCGGGCGCCTGGTGGGGCGTCCACCCGTCCGACCACGGATCGGGTGCGTGAGGCGGTTTTCGCAATGTTGGCCGACTGGGCGGGCACGGCCGGCGGGCCCGCCGACGCCCAACTTTCCGGGCTTGCGTTGCTTGATCTGTTTGCCGGGTCGGGGGCGGTGGCCATCGAGGCTATGAGCCGGGGCGCGGTCCGCGCGGTGGCGGTCGATTCGTCGTCGCCGGCGGTGGCGGTTATCCGGGCCAATGCACAATCCGCCAAGCTGGGTGTGACGGCGGTGCGGGCTTCGGTGACGGATTTCCTGAAGAAGACGGCGCCCACGCCGTTCGACGTCGTCTGGCTGGACCCCCCCTATGACTTCACGGGCGGGGCCGTCGACGACGTGTTGACGCTTGTCATGGCAGGTTGGCTGGCACCGGGGGGCCTGGTGGCGGTCGAGCGGTCGGCCCGTGACGATGGGCCGCGTTGGCCGGTAGGCTTGTCGTCGCACAGTTCCAAGCGCTACGGTGAAACTGTCGTCCATTTCGCCCAGGAGGTCACATCATGAGTGCCGAAGCACCCGTCATCGCCTGTTGTCCAGGATCGTTCGACCCGGTGACGCTGGGGCATCTGGACGTCATCGAGCGGGCCGCCGCGATCTTCGACGGCGTCGTCGTCGCAGTCGGGCGCAACACCACCAAGAACTACCTTTTCACACTGGACGAGCGGCTCGATCTGGTCCGTGGCGCCGTGTCCGGGTTGACCAATGTGACGGTCGCGCCTATCGACGGGCTGCTGGTCGACTTCTGCGCCGCACACGGCGCGAAGGTCATCGTCAAGGGGCTGCGGTTCGCGTCCGATTTCGACTACGAACTGCCGATGGCGCAACTCAACACCGCATTGTCGGGCATCGAGACCGTCCTGCTGCCAGGTAGCCGGGCGTACGGGGCGATCAGCTCGTCGATGCTGCGCGAGGTGGCGTCCAACGGCGCCAACATCACCCAATTTGTCACCCCGGCGGTGGCTGTGGCGGTCCGCGCCAAGATGGAGCAACGATGAAGACGCACACCCACCCCCTGATGCTCGATCTGCGCTCTCTCGGTCGGCACCCCGGCGAACAGATGGCCAAGCACCTGGACGTTCCGGCCCCCGCCGACCTGGCGGTCAGCATGATCGGCGTGCCCGAGGGTTCGCCCGTTGTCATGGACGTGACCTGCCAGTCGGCCGGCGACGGTGTGCTGGTTCAGGGCGTCGCCACGGTGACGCTGAAAGGGCAGTGCGCGCGCTGTCTGACGGAGTTCACAAGGACGGCCGGCTACGACTTGCAGGAGCTCTACTTCTACCCCGGACGCGGCCCCCAGCCGGACGAGAGCGACGACGAGGTCGACGACGCATTGTTCGTCGTCGACGACTACGTCGATCTCGACCCGGCACTGCGTGAGTCCGTCGTGCTGAGCTTGCCTTTCAGCCCGCTCTGCCGCGAGGATTGCGCCGGGTTGTGCTCGGTGTGTGGCGCCAACCTCAACGACGACCCCGGCCACACGCACGACGCGCCGACCGACGCCCGTTGGGCCAAGCTGGGCGAAGTGTCGACCAAGAAGTGACCCCGTCATCCCTGCGACTTGTGCCGCAGGGCAGGCTATGCGGCACAAGTCGCAAGATCTGGTTTTACGGACTATAATGGGCAAGTTGTCTTTGCAGGTATCGAAGAAGGAGTCCCGGTGGCCGTCCCCAAGCGCAAGATGTCGCGTGCCAATACCCATGCGCGCCGTTCTCAATGGAAAGCTTCCGCTCCCGCTCTGGTCGCATGCGCCAATCCGGCGTGTGGCGCCCTGCATCAGCCGCACACCGCCTGCCCCGAGTGCGGGCAGTACGGGCCGCGCAACGACCGGCGGCAAGTCCTCGACGTCTGATCGTGCCCACTGAAGACGGCAGCGCGCCCGCCTCATTCGATGCCGTGCTGAGTGAGCTCGGCGTTACGATAGACCCCGATTTGCGCGAGTTGGCGCTGGTCCATCGCAGCTACTCCTACGAACACGATCATGTGCCGAACAACGAGCGGCTTGAGTTTTTGGGCGACGCGGTGCTCGGCATCGTCGTCACCGACTACATCTACCGAAGCTTCCCCGAAATGCCAGAAGGCCAGTTGGCCAAGTTGCGTGCCGCGACGGTTTCGGCGGCCTCCCTTGCGGAGGTCGCCCGGGGGTTGGGTATCGGCAGCCTGGTCCACCTGGGCAAGGGCGAAGAGACGACCAACGGGCGTGGCAAGACATCCATCCTGGCCGACACGACCGAGGCTCTGATCGGGGCGCTTTGGCTGACGGCAGAGGACGGTGCGCGCCGGTTCGTCACCCACATGTTTTCGCCGCTGGTCGATCATGCGGCCACGCTTGGCGCCGGGCTGGACTGGAAGACGTCGCTGCAAGAGTTGGCGGCCGAGCAGGGCCTGGGGGTGCCGGAGTATCTCGTCACAGAGTCGGGCCCAGACCACGACAAGCACTTCACCGCCTGGGTTCACCTGGCTGAGCGCGAGTTTCCCCGTGGTGAGGGCCACTCCAAGAAGCATGCCGAACAGTGGGCGGCCCGCTATGCCTATGAAATGTTGGTGACCGATGAGCAGTGACGGCACCGTTCCTTTCCTCAGGCGTGCCTGGGTGAAACAGTTCGTGAAGTTTGGCCTCGTCGGCGCGTCCGGCGTGGTGGTCAACATGCTGATCGCCTTCGTAATGAACAAGCTGAACGGCGGGGCGGCCAACGCCCGTAACCCGGTGTTCTCATTGGGCGGCGACTTCGCCTTCCGCTACAGCTACCTGGTTTATGTGGTGGCTTTCGTCATCGCCAACACGACGAATTACCAGTTGAACCGGGCCTGGACGTTCAAGGGCACCAGGCGTGGTTGGTGGCGTGGCTGGGTGATGTTCTTCGCCTCGGGTATCGCCGGCGCGCTGGTGGGTTTCGTCGTCAAGGTGGCGCTGACGCACCCGGGTTCACCGGTCTACCTGACGGGCTGGTTCAACGACACCGGCCTGCACGCCCGCGAGTATTGGGGCCAGTTGGTGGGCGTCCTGATCGGCACGCCGGTCAATTTCGTGATCAACCGATTGGTGACGTTCAAGCATCACGCGGTCGAAGTTGCCGCCGATGCGGCCGAGGCCGCAGCCCAGGCACAAACCCCGGCTGCCTGATGCCCGTCATCTCGGCTAAACTGGGGCGAGCCATCTAGACCCCTGAGGAAGCCCCGTGTACCTGAAGACGCTGTCCATGCGTGGGTTCAAGTCCTTCGCATCCGCGACGACGCTGAATTTCGAGCCCGGCATCACGGCTATCGTCGGGCCGAACGGTTCGGGCAAATCGAATATCGTCGACGCCCTGAGCTGGGTGATGGGCGAGCAGGGCGTCAAATCGCTGCGCGGCGGCAAGATGGAAGACATCATTTTTGCGGGGACGTCGTCACGGCCGCCGCTTGGGCGTGCCGAGGTGACGCTGACGATCGACAACACGGACGAGGCGCTGCCGATCGACTTCACCGAGGTGACGATCTCGCGCACGATGTTCCGCAACGGCGGCTCCGAATACGCCATCAACGGGCAGACGTGCCGGCTGTTGGACGTCCAGGAACTGTTGAGCGACACCGGCATGGGCCGCGAGATGCACGTCATCGTCGGGCAGGGGCAGCTGGATTCGATACTGAA
>Ga0123357_10010979_pt1 | contig 11570 bp, 2 predicted proteins | sample TergutEmb28metaG_FD_89873 | JGI IMG/M metagenome (GOLD analysis project Ga0123357, IMG submission 89873) | Embiratermes neotenicus P4 segment gut microbial communities from Petit-Saut dam, French Guiana - Emb289 P4 | ecosystem: Host-associated > Arthropoda: Insects > Digestive system > Gut ...
AGGCCGCTGATAGCTGTAGCATCTTGCTACTAGACTTAACAGAGATGGGACAGCTGAAGTATATTCTGTTTCGCTTTAAAAAAAACTTTCCTTTTGAAGGAGGAGACATGTTTGAACTGAATACCCTCCGGCAGTTGTCTTGTCTGTCTACAAATTTTACTCCGCCAAACCATCAAGGGATTTAAAAGTTTTTTTTTTTTACACAAACATGTCTTACATTAACACAAGTCTTGAATCATAAATTGTTATTAGAATATTACAGTTGATTCTAAGATGTATTACAAGCTTTTATAACATCCAACAGGAGTTGAAGTAACCTCACTAATAGAAACTTTCATTACGCATAATAATTGAAGAAAAAGGAAAAGAAAATCAGCCGTGAATACAAAACTTCCTTACGATTTTGACATAATTTTTTTTTCGCAACTCAGAAAAAAGACCACGCGCCGTGACGTAGTATCACGAGATGCGACGAGCTACCTAAAACTGCTGACAGCATCCGCGATTTCCTGCACGTTGCCAAGGGAGAGAAATCTATGTACAATAATTTACAAAAATTTAACAAACACAAAAAAAATCCATTACATCAATCATTCATGACAGTCTGCCCGCCTTTAAGCAAGCATTCGCGAGCAAATTGCCACACACCACCGCACTCAGAGCATTTCAATCATCGCTGGACCCCGCGTTCCTAGTAGATCCCTTCCTGTTCTGCCTCTGAAACTGACCGGATGTAGCGGGATGAGCTGGCATCTTCGCGCTAGCTTTCCTGAGTGCTCCGTACTGAGGCCTGTATGCTGGACTGGATGGCCGTCCTTCCATTTTCAAATGCCTCGTTTCGGCGCTCCTGCAACTCTTCCTGATTCTCCGTAATCGTGATTTTGAGGGTATTTAGAACAGGATGTTGAAGAGCATATTAGGATCTAAGTTGGACGAAGGAACAGGAGGCTCTAAAATCTTGTGTTCTTTACCACATATTATTAAATCGACCAAATAAAGGATGATAAAGTGCGCGGGATATGTAGTAGTCGTACAAGATGGGAAGGTGAAAATGCACACAAAAGTTTATTCAGAGAACCTCAAGAGACTCAGGCGTATGTGGTCACATCATATTAAAATTAGTCTTGAATATTTGTGGTGTGAAGTTGTGGATATCATTCACCTGGCACATCGGTTTGCAATGAGTATTTGAGCTCAATTATAGGTGGGACAACGTGACCAGATAGTTGAGCGACTATTGGCTTATATAAATGGAGTCTGCTACACGAAGATACGATTACTTTCACTCGAACAAAGATGCGTTCTTAATTAGATTAACGAGATAAATTTCTGTGTCTTTATTTTGGTCCGTTATTTTCATATTTCTGAAGCTAGAATACTATTCAGGCAGACGTTTTTGCGAAACGTCGTGAACATGTTATAGTTAAAACAGTAATTCCCGGTCACAAAACTATGAATTCTAAGTTTCTTGAAAGAAATAAAAAACATTAAAATTTTCATGTCCTTGGGAATCTCTATTCATCATCCTAAACTGAAGGAAATATACCTAATAAAAATTCCATTATTCTCCTTTATCAATCATTATACACGCAGTATTTTGCGAAAGGGATTCAAATGAAAACGAGCAAACGTAGTAAAAACAAGCAGAAAAATGCAGCTTACAAACAGCGGAGCCTATAAATAAATGCATGACTTTTGCGCTTTGTAACTTTCTAGTTAAGCGGTCGTCAAGTATTTAAAATAGACCCATCCGCACCATCAAGTTTTGTTTCTGTAGGAAACAGGAAAAGGGCGGGAATCGACTTGATTGGTGTTTATAGACCTTCATAGGAAATCTCACATAGCTCCCATAACACTTCTGGTTACTCTGGTAAAATCAAGAGATCAAACACGTTTTGAGGAAAGAATTTGTGTTCTGGCCGCTAAAAAAAACTTGCTTGAACAATGAACCACAGCCTTCACAATCCTGTGGGGTTGATACAAATGACAATAACCCTTTAAAAATTCTATACTCAATTTGAGGACTGTGTGCTCTGTAAACGGTTTAGCATCCGGTGCTTGTTTAAAGAGTTCTCATTACAATGTGTCTTATTATTCAGGCCTTTGAGTGACCTGGCAATGAGAACACAGTACTGGACGTCTGGTACGTCAAATGAGGCTTTGTGAGGACCTAGCCAGGGAAGGCAACTGTCCTGCGTTTTCTAAGCTTAGGATGTCAGCTACAGTGTCCACGTGTTCATGTGTCAACGAGTCTGAGTCCTACTACAGACCTTGACAATAGAAGTTCCGTATTAATTTGCCTAAGAACGAGTTTAATACGGACTATTAAAAAAAGGTGAAATAATTCTTTAAACACGTGAGTGCAGCTAGCAATAGGTGCAGCCCTGCAACATACGTTCTACACCTAACATTACCAGCGTGATTATATCACCTGTTTGTAAAAGAGCCAAATATGTTGGAGGCAAAACTAATCGAGTATGACTTACTCAGACGCTACAGAGGCAGATCTCTACATGATTCGAGTCGAATAAAGCTGAGGGTCTGCCTTTACTGCACCTTGGCAATTCAGGCTAGATTCGACTCGACAGGACACCACTGAGTTAGAACACCCGCATAAAAAAAAATCAAAATCCTACACAAGATTCACATGAAAAAAGCGCATATATGTTTCTGCAATTCTTTCTTAATGCTTCACTACATACAAGGGTGCTCGAATGAATGTTACCAGCAACCAACAAACTGTTATCAATTCAGCCAGCACAGGCTAGTGTCATATTATTCGTAGACATTTTCACTCTCAGGAGAACTGACATTTTACACACAGTTTCTTTTTCAGAATATACCATTGAAAAAAACTTATTTTGTATTTTTAGGTTCTCTGATTTTTAAGTGTGTGTATTTCTTTTTACTTCCAGATTTAAATATTTTATAGGGTAAGATTGCCTTCGATGTACCCTGTAACCATTATCGGCAGTAATAAAGGAAGATATTAAGCATAAAAAACAACAAATATCACTAAAATATTTTACTCTGTTCTCTAATATGCAACCGAATTTCACAAATCTATCTCGCAGATAACTGTTCGAAAATAAATGTTTTATTTAACTCTGTTATTGGTAGATTCATAGCAGTAGGGTCCCATGAACGGAGCACCCTATTTTCAGCAATGGGCCGTAAACATACTGTAGGAAAATACATGTTTATACGTGCAGAAATATCTATTTTGTAAAGTTATATCATTTAGCAGTTCAAATGGAGGTCAAAAACGGAATATTATAATCAAATAAATATGAGCGTGAATAATTGTTTTGCGTTTTATTGTAATAGAGACCTCTAGACCACAGTATTTTATATATGTTGTGCTAGTTTCGAATGGTTTCATGAGCTCTATTCATGTTTTTAAGCTCCCACCTTCCGCATTTAGCAACTTTTGACATCGTAAATTAGAAGCTGGAAATTAGTTCCTCAACAGGCTTGCATAATTACGAGAATTTCACTTGAAACTCAGTTTCAGTTGCACGTAATTACAGTATAATAAGTAAATAAAGGCGTAGAATTATGAACATTTAAATAACAGCCAGAAGAGTTTGTCAAGTACTGGCAATCTGTAACAGAATACCTAGTTATATGAATGTTACACCGGTCCTTTCGCGAAGCACTTAGGTATTTTATCGATAGCAAATCCGCCATTATTTTTTAGAAGCTCTGATATTTCATAAAATTAAGAATGAAAGCAACGGTATGCACAATTATACAGCACAGAACACACGTTTACCTAGTATAAAAAAGAGAGTGTTTACCTTCTCTGAACATTATTAAACACAGGGACGTAAGCCAAAAATAAGAATAGAAAGTTCGAAATCTTTGTAACCAATTTTCTCAGTGACCTTTTTGCATACAAACCTCAAAAACCTCAGCAAGAAAACACGTCATTATTTGCTGTTCTCGCAACTCTGAATCTGCATATGCTGTTAAAACTATATGAACTAGCGCGGTTGCGCCAGTTCAACAATGGTGACCTTACAATATATATTTTGCGTGGCGTTATTAATTCACATTATCGATATGTATACGCGAGTAATGTTTACAGACATGACTGCATATGCAGAAGGACCCAGGTTACAAATTCTCCAGATACACCACGCATTCTGTACCCTCTCTTTTTTTTCGTGTAATCCGGCCGGGTAAATCCTTAGAGCTCAGCATTAAATTAGGTTCCTTTTCCTAAAGGCCACTCCTCACAGCCATGTCGAACTGTTTTTCAATTTACGCTAACTAGATTAACATGTGAAGGAATCAATTTCATGTACAAGGTATTCAAATATTAAGTTTATACCTTTTCTAAATGGCTAATAGATTCTTTGAAATTGTGCATTATGCTTCAGATATTTGGGAATGATGGTGACAAATCAAAACTGCAGGCATGAAGGAATTCAGAACAAACTGAATTTCGGAAAAGCTTCTTGCCATTCTGTCCGTCACCGTTCGTCTTCCAGTCTGCTACACTAAAGCTTAAAGAATAAACTATACAGAACCACAAATTTGCCTGTTGCTTTATATTGGTGCGAAATTTGTTGTCCCTTATAGAGCATAGGCTGTGGGTATTCGAGAATGGCGGGCTGAGGAAGAAATTTGGGCCTAAGAGGGAGTAAGAAGGGGGGATGAGGGAGAGCTGAATAGATTTGCATAATGAAGCTCTTCATGATTTGTACTACTTACAAATTATTATTTGGTTGGATAAGATGGGCGGTGCATTTAGCACGTATGGCGGACGACACAAACGCGAACAGAGTTTCGTTGAGGACACCCAAAATAAAGAGATTACTTTGAAGACTTAGGTGTACCGGGTCTTAAAGGAATATGATATGGTGGTGTTTAATGCATTTATCTACCTCATGTTAGGTACAACTGGTAGGCTGTTAGGAACGTTGAAACGGACTTTCGGGGTCCAAAATATTTACGGACTTTCTTGACTAGCTTAAAAATTTTTAAGTTTTCAAGAACGAGTTGTGAGTCATGTTATCTTGTGCCTTTTAGAGAGCACAATTCGACATTACAAGGTCAAAGTGATACGTGATTTGTAACGGAACATCAGTGTTTGTGTTGACAAGCGTATGAAATTTATAATACACACAATGAGCCAGCAAATTTTGGTTCCTTAAATTTGGATCAGGTGGTAGGCTTGCATACCATCTCTGAGTTCTAAGTGATTAAACATTTAGTGTAGCATTTGCACGTACGAGTATGTCGAGAGTTAAAGTGATCGCACCTAATTCACACAAATTAGATTAACATAAGCTCTCTTGCAAAACTTCGAATTAGCGTATATCAGGGGATAGTGTACAGTTATCTATTGTGCTGGAACTGTTTTTGCACCAAGGAACTGAGCCTGTAAATACCTTGTTCTTTGGTGAAGTACATAAACTGTTGTAATCTGTTATATAATGTATGTAAACTGTTGTAATCTACTTAGTTTACAATTTTCTTTATGAAGGTCTGATAGGATTTGCTGGTATGCCGCTCTTTTTGTCTACGTTTATACGAGAGGAAAGCTGTACGTTGTTTAATGTAGACTATTACGGGACTTTCGTATTTTAACAAATAAGTTCTTTAGTTTGCACAGTTGGTCAGTCATGGCAGAGTGCATGCATAGTATAAAGAGAGAACTTTAAAATTTTTAGAATCTTAGTTATTTTCTCTGATAGTGATGCAAAATTTAGATACTGAGGCTGGTATTTATTTAGCGTGATTATGTATTCATGCAGGAATATTAATCTCGTTTAATTAGGATTCTGGTTTCTTATTCGTGAGTTTCATTACAGTTGTTTTCGCAAGTAACTTGAAATTTGCGCATCTTGGAAATTTTTAAATTCTCATGATCCACTTAAGCGCGTCTAATGCCGCGGTTAAGAATGGAGTTGCACCTTCACTTCCACATATGCATTCATACCATCCACAGGTACGTTACCTTTGAGAATGTACGACTAGGTCTTCTGTTAAGTGACTCTGTATTGTTGAGTGAGTTAGGGGTCCACGTCTGCAGTGACACAGCTTAGCATTCAAGAACACCTGAGTCCTCAATTACACGAGTGCTCTAACCACAACGTCCCGTCTTTACCTTTACCTTTTTATGACCGTGCGAATAAGTCAGGTAAAAGCTAAAATGAAACTGAAAATTTTGTATTCTTATTCATGAGGTCATCAGAAGTTCGCGTCTGTGTAAGTCAAGTGAATGTGTTTGAAAGAAAGATCCCTAACAAAGTGTAAGGGTGTTTAGTAGTTAACAGTAATAAATAAATGATCGCTATATCCCTCTTATAACACATGACGTCATGTAAATTGTCATATTAGTGTATGACCTTTTGAACCTGCCCTGAAGAAGACGGCAGTAAGCAAGTCATCGTAAAGTGTGTGCCAACACACACTACACCATAAACGTCGAGGATGCAATATTTATCAGCACTGCTGTAAGAAATTCAAACTATTGTATTTTACTTGCCGCACCAAGATAGGCAATGTACGTATAACGGACCACTGTTGCGTTGGCTCAATATTTATATCTGCTCGAGTACCCAAGCAACCTGACTTCCTTTCGTATGAAGTATGAAGTGAGCGCTTTTATGGCGATTTAATGACGTCGACAACAATAAAACCTAATTAGATCTTCATGTAAAATATCCAGTTTTAACCACATTTGATTGTGGATTTCCACCAAAATTCCTAATACCAAATTTCAAGTAACTCTGTCCAATGGGAGCAGTGATGATTTAGACGGATAGATGGACGGACGGACAGACATGACAAAGTTAATAGTTGTTTTTCGCGCCTATACGAATGCGCCTTCGACTGTTCGAAGTATTTGGTAGTATTTGGCCAGTGAGACGCATCAAGGGATTAAAATACTTTCCACTTATATTCATTGTACTTGACAGAAATATGAGCAGTTAGCTGTTGACAACAGAGCAGTTGCAATGTCCTCTTACATACATTAACGGAGAAAAAACCAACGTTGTGTTTGTGTTACGCTCGTAGTATAGGGAGACAAGTTCTAAGTACCCACTTATCCGATTGGTACTAACATAGAGACGTATTACTTTTACCCAGGTAAGAACTTAAATTTTATATGCAATTCAGACGTATTTTCCGCTTCGAAGAGTTAATTTAAAGTCTGAAATTCCCCAGCATAAAAAACATTTCAGAATGCAACTGCATTATCAATTAGACAAACGAAATAATTACCTGCTTCAATTTTTTATGGATATGTGCATTTTTTAATTTGAGTTGTTTAGTAAACGTAAAAATTTATAGTTTTCTTTCCTATAAATTTTTGTATCCTTGAATGTGGCCTTGAGTTTAAAGTTTAAATAAATCTCTCGCACTCTATGTAAGTTACTGTAGTCTTCATTAGCTTCCTTACATCGTTTATTACTTTTTTTTAGTTCTGTTTCTTTATAGATTAATACACAACATATTTCAATTTTATTAGGTCCGGATACAATTGCTAGTATTAAGTATATTATTATTACTTTTGTTATTTTACTATTTGCTTGCTTGCTTTCTCGCTCGCTTGCCCGCGAAGCAAATTTTGTCAGTACAGTTCGTGCTTTCCCAGCAATTTAGCAGTGGCGTTAAAACGGATCGTTCGGTTTAACCCGGCGGTGATAACAATTACTCGTATGGGGTTTTCTCATATCGGCAGTGGCCCTAACTTTGGGCTTTACAGGAGCGATTGGAGCCAGGCGGTTTTTCCCAAGTGTGTCAGGAACTGCTTAATAAAATGGGCAAAGGAATTGACAGCCTCGAACCCATGTATGTAAGAGCAAAATCCAATTTTTTTCGGTGTTTTTACTCGTAAAATGCACTCCTCTTTCTAAACTTCCTGGTGTCGTAATTACTGCTAATTTTTGAGATGCAGGAAGTGGCCGATCAGCGTAATGTGCGACATTTATAAGATGTTTTGCGTAAGGAGCCAAACTTTTCAATGTAATTTTGAGTAAAAAATGTATCACTATATTACATATGTCCAATTATCAATCTTTACATCGCTACGATCATTTTAAAATTTCAACATACTATAAGATACTTATCAGCCTTAAATATTTTTATCACCTTGGCACACACCACACCTACTCAATATTTGTAAATACGACACCCGCGGAATGTCTCATGCATGTCACCCGACAAGTAAGAGAAGTAGACATTCGCCATTGTCCCACTTGCTGGATTGGGCGTTCTGGTCCACAATTCTCACGATCCTTGACTACCACTTGTGAGGGAAAACAATGAGGGACATGAAACGCCAGCAAAAGTCGCGAGGCAAGAGAAGTATCGCAGCGAATTACACAGTACGGTGACCGCTTGCGGGAGAAGCGAAGAGGTTATCTGAAAGCAGCGACTTCTTAATTGTAATCTTTCTTTTGTAATGTTATCTGAGATCTAAATTTTCATGCGTATAATAAAATAAGCACATGTATTTAAATTCTTCCATTACGGCACGTACAGACGTTTAAACGCTCATAGTGGTGTAACGGTTGGTCATAGAGTATACCATCATAAAGCATTTGCACTCAAAATTACTCATATAATTAAGTCCCGGAGTTTGGCGTACCTTAACGGAGCACCCTGTATTTGTATTATTATTGTTATCGTTATTATTGTCATTTTTAACGATATTGCTATTATTATTAATATTAGTAGTAGTAGTAGTAGTAGTAGTAGTAATTATTATTTTAGTTATTTTAGCTATTCTTCATCGGTGTCAAATTATAAATATAATTTAGAATTACAGTCGTCTCCAAAGTGCGTAGAAATTTTGTCAAATATTCTTGAAGCACTGAAGCCCTGTGAACATATAACGTGCCTTGTTTCAGTTTGAGATGCTTGCAACTCTTGTGCAGGGCCTTTGGTGCCTCAACATTAACTCTCAGGACTACTGGTTGTATTGTTACCTGTTCCACGTGCCCTCTTTATCATCATCATATTGGAGGGAATAATTAGGCTGTGTTTGTATGAGAAGCACAAAGTGGCATCACATTCTGTGGTACTGAAAATGTACATTTGTATAAAACTTACGATATTTCAAACCGAAGGTAATGTGAATATCGAGTCCCTATGCTGGCCATGAAGGTAGAGGGGGAAAGGATATGTAACTCCATATATTCTTTGTCAGTCGTCACTCTCCCTCCCCGGCTTCTTTACTCTCGGGAGAGAGCTTCCAATTCCCATTGAATAGGAGTCTGTGTGGGCCTGAGCGCCGATCTAGACAATTCGAAGAATAGAAAAATCCATTGCTCTGCCAGGAATCTGTCACGAATCTCGAGCTGTCAGGCCCGAAACATAAGCACTAAACAGACTATGGTCTCCCGGCTCCTTTCGAGACCGAAGCAAACCGTACTGGATAGAAGCTATAGTACTGACGATGGAAATCGGGAACTGCCGACTTTGTTGTACATGGCCATTGCATTAAATCATATAGCGATACTGAAACACTGCTAATGGTACGAGGTTGAGATATTGTTACTTGTTGCTGTGAAGACGTGTAACTTCGCAGAGAGCATGTATACTGTATTAGACAGGCCTATCTGCTGGTGCTATCTGACCCTGCCCTCAGCTATTAACATGAAATTGCGATGTTCACAGCACGCAATGTGTAACAGGCCTGTTCCGTTCCGTTGGGATTGACGCTGTACGTCACTACGACTCGATAAACGTGTGTCATGCAGTGTGTGTGGTTTGAGACTGGAAACACATTGCATGCGAGATATTGTGGTGAGCATAGTTATAGGGCAGCACAAACTGCATCGAACAGAATAAGCCGTTTATCCCTTGACCTTCCTCACTTAAGATTATTTAAAGAAAGGACAAGTGAAGTTGTGCGGTGTAACAAATATCATAATTGCACGAGCAGATTAGTAGAGTAGCGACGGGTTAAATAGAGTTAAATACAAAACAGAATAATTCAATATATCAACCAACAAATGCACTCAATTAATTACAAATTAAATACAAATCTTAAAATACAATTCATGATGAATATCAGCTCTTACATATTTCGGCACCTGAGGTAGCACTCCGGTGCCGAAATACCAGGGGTTGATACTCCTCGTGAATTGTATTTTATAATTTAATTTTATTGTATTTTATTAAGTGCATGATATGAATGTAGGAAAATGCATGGTATGAGTAACATAATAAAAAAAATAATGCCTGTTTTGCTTAAAACTTTAGTACAGCGTTGAGCACTAATGAGTTTATTACACAATTTTCAGACGTGATGCCGCGCAGATTTGTAAATTTGTCCAAGTATTTCGGAGTGATTTTATGACTTCATCCTGGAAGAAGAATATCATAAAGGTAGGGACAGCAGGCCTTCGAAAACGCTGCTTAGTCTACAGGGCGTCACAAATATAGGGCGTCATAAATCTCTTATTGTAATCAGATAATTTCATTCCTAACATAATTTTACAACTGTTTATTCGGTAACTGAGCGACGGATCTTTTCTTACGGTTAATATTTATGTACGGGAAAACATGATATTTGCAAGTAGAATGCATATTGAAATAGAATGTACTTGTGGAAAGAGTTTGCTTTACGTGGTGAGGAATCAGATTTTAAAGTTAACGTTCTGAGGTACGACACCATGTAATTTCGTAGATGGTCATTAGCGCTTCGCAAGAAATAACTGCTCCCGTTTTCAAAGTAGAAGCTTTCGCAGGAGCCAGTCTAAATACGTGTCTTTATTAGTCTTGTGATATTCATACCGTGCATATTCCTTAAATTATTTAATATATTTCACTACCCGACATGACACACTTCACACGCTTCATTTGGACGAGATCCCATCGTATCACAAAGATCGATACAAGAAGCTTTTATACATACTGCATACTGAATACAAATATCTACGAACTTGTACTTGGAGCGGGTACCACACAGTTTTAATATCACAGCATTTTAATTGTACGTATGCCTACTAGCTGTATGTATTTTAGAATTTAATACTGTAATCATACCAATGAAGGGATAGAAAACATAGATTAACGTGTTGGGCTTTTACTCTTTTGATCGAAAAGACTGCCTGAAGATGGCACCCCTGTGCCAAAGGATGTAGGATACTTGTCATAAATTGTATTTTGTTGTGCATTTATTGGTTGATGTATCTTTGTGTGTCTTTATATCGCCCAGCCAACAACGCTAACTGAATATAATTTAAAAACTAAAACTAGTTATGAAGCGGCATTCCTTGTAATTTGTTTTAATGGATGTGAATATTTTGTTAATTACATTTCAATTTTAAACAAGAATAATGTGATAGAATATAAGTATAATATTTATAAGTTGGTAAATACGAAGATTTCGTGGTGTAGAAAATCCACCTTCTCATATTTTACATTTATTTCTCAATAACCAGTATAACTCCCGATATATTTTGAAACGTAAAAAATCCGGTAGTTTTATGGAAGTCTTATATTCGAGCTCCCTCATACCTCATTCGAAATTTCAGTAATGGACTGCTACTACTACTACTACTACTACTACTACTACTACTACTACTACTACTACCACCACC
>Ga0123357_10010980_pt1 | contig 11570 bp, 7 predicted proteins | sample TergutEmb28metaG_FD_89873 | JGI IMG/M metagenome (GOLD analysis project Ga0123357, IMG submission 89873) | Embiratermes neotenicus P4 segment gut microbial communities from Petit-Saut dam, French Guiana - Emb289 P4 | ecosystem: Host-associated > Arthropoda: Insects > Digestive system > Gut ...
ATAAATCGCCGTAATTATCGGCAGCGGCTGCATCAGCCTGATCTTTAGGAGTCATGGACTGTACATTTGCAGAGGCGCCAAGATTGTAACACATAAAAGTAATCCAGCCATTATAAGGTGCGGCAGTTAAAGTTGATTGTACAGTGCAACCAGAACGAACAGTCTTATTGGCTGTATTGGAGCCGCAACCGTTGATCGCTGTCACGGAAATTGTGCCGTCGGCTGTTCCTGAAGTTACAGTTACAGTATTGCCTGTATTGCTGCCGGGTATTGACCAACCGGCGCCTGAAACCGACCATGAATAAGTTACGTTTGTCCCTGAAGTAAGATTTGCAGTATAAACATAGCCGGCTGTGCTTTTGGATACACCACTTTGTCCGCTGATGGCGACTTGGGGAGCTGTGTTAATAGTCACTGCCAACGTGCGTTCGGTGCTCGATCCGCAAGTGTTGTTGGCTTTAACAGCAATATTGCCGCTTATGGCGTTTATTCCGGGCGTAGCTGAGAAAGAGGGAGTGGACGTAGTTGTACTTCCAGTCCAACCTGTAGTAGGAACTGTCCATGTATAACTTGCAGCGCCTGGTACTGCCGTGATGCTGTAGGTTTGTGGTGTGCCGTCGGCACAAGGGGTTTGATTACCGCTTATCACGCCCGGTTCATCCGGAGTCTGGCAAGCCGTTAACGTAATTGTACCGGAAATCGTTGCCGGCGAACAGGGAGCGCTGTTTCCTGAAGTATTGACCGTATAAGTTTCGCTCACCGTTGGTATCCCGCTGATAGTTATCGTTTTGGCCGTTGGGTCAACGGTTGGCGTCAACCCGTCAGGTAAATTGACGACCGAAGCATCGGTAGCGCTTCCGCCAAAAGTATAAACCGTAGCGACCATTGCAGTGGTTTGCATAACGCTTTGGTTTTGCTGACCGCTGGTCAATACAATGGTCGATTGCGGATTGACCGTGATTGTGCCGGTAGCCGTTCCTGTACTACTCCCACCGGTCAAGGTTACGGTATAGTTATAAGCGCCGCTCGCCGTTGTTGCCGGAGCGCCGCTGATACTAACAACATCTGCATTCCAAACGCCGCTTACGCCGGAAGGCAAACCACTGACGGTAGCGCCCGTAGCGCCGGTGGTTGAATAGGTAACCGGTGTGATGCCGGAGCCGGCGCACACAGTTTGAGCATCCGTACCTGCCAGCGAAGCTAAGGTGATGCTGTTCGCAATGGAAACAGGCGACGTGTTGCTGCAAAGGTCGATCCACGAATCGCCATTCCAATATTCCAGGCAATTGACCTCAGTATCGTAAACAACAAGTCCTTCGGCGGCAGCAGCGTCATCGCCAGACAAGCCGGCGGTAAGATCCTCTCGCTGTTCAGTATTCAACTGCGGCAAACGAAGCCCGCCTTTGACCTGGTCGGCCCGCAGTTCCAATATGGAAAAACTGTGCGGAACAGAATCTTTCCCAATTGTTACCTGCGCCTTGAGGGGCAGGGAGAAGAACAAGAATAGAAAAATTGACAATGGACAATTGATAATTGATAATTGATAATTTTAAGTTCATAATCTTTTAATTTTAAAGAGTTAATATTTAATTTGTTAATCTGTTAATCCATAAATTTTTGTTTTTTAATTATTAATCATTTTATGTTCTATTTTACATATTGGCTTAAACTGCACCGCTATGCGGCGCACGGCGGGGCGTCATTCCGCAAACCGCAAACCGTAAACCGTAAACCGTAAACCGTGACCGTGACCGTGCGCTTTCGCACACGGCTATAAATGCGGAAGCGCTAACGCGCTTTTTCGTGACCTGCAATTTGGAGATAAACACAAGATTTTTCTATTGATATGAAAACCCTAACGGGCTATATCTTATACTTGTTCGTATAAACCAATATGTCAAAGAGCTATATTATTGGCAATCCATATCCAACAATAGTTTTTTTTGAACCAGAGACGTTACTCACTCCCAAGAATCTTCCGATTGAGCGGAAGCCGAGACCTTCGAGATATAGATGCAAGGCTTGCTTTTTTAGAGATTGAGGCCCGGCTGTTGATTTTAATTCAACTGTATAATTACATCCGCACCCTTTGCATTTATAGCGTTGTTTTCCTTTGATTATTCCTGATTTAACGCTTTCTTCACATAAACATTTTGAACATTTCATAGCGTTTTTTTGCAAAGATAAAATATATATTTAATTAGCAATGCCAAAATTTACATTACTGCTTGCTTTTGTAAGCAAGCTGTAATGTATGGGACAAAGGTAGAATAATATTTGTCAATAATGACAATATTTAGGGTTAAATATTATTAACGATGACTAAATAGTTCATCTTAACGTGCAAAATGTCTTCTACAGAGCCGGATATTTTTTTGTCCTCTTTTTATCCACTATTACTTTTGTACTTATAAATTAATATAATGAAGTAAAAGTAAAACAAATTATTTGGATTTCTTCTATTTTTTCCCTATTTTTGTTCCATTATGCATGAAGAAATTAACATAGTTCACGATTTAGCGCTGATATTCATTTCAGCAGGTATTATTACACTTGTATTCAAACAATTAAAACAGCCTTTAGTATTAGGTTACATTGTAGCCGGCTTTTTGACAGGGCCTCATTTCACCCTGTTTCCCTCAGTCATTGCCGAAAAAAGCGTAACGGAGTGGTCTGAAATAGGCGTTATTTTTCTGCTGTTTGCACTTGGTCTCGAATTTAGTTTCAAAAAACTGCTCCGAGTGGGCGGTCCGGCTTTAATAACAGCTATTACAGAGGTAATTACCATGCTTTGTACAGGTTTTTTTGTTGGTTACCTGTTGGGTTGGAGCATATTGGAAAGCATTTTTCTCGGCGGCATGCTCTCCATGTCGTCCACTACGATTATTATCAAGGCATTCGACGATTTAAAACTTCGTAATCAGAAGTTTACCACTATCGTATTCGGCACTTTGGTTGTCGAGGATATTGTTGCCATTTTGATGATGGTCATGCTGTCCACGGTAGCCGTCAGTCAGCAATTTGCCGGCGGCGAAATGATATTCAGTCTGTTGAAATTGGTATTTTTTCTTGTTCTTTGTTTTTTGGTAGGAATTTATGTATTGCCTACTTTTTTCCGCAAATTTCACAAGGCAATGAACGATGAAACGCTATTGGTTATATCTATCGGGCTTTGTTTTGGGATGGTTGTTGTGGCTTCGTACTTAGGATTTTCCGTTGCTTTGGGCGCTTTTATTATGGGGTCGATTCTGGCGGAAACAATCGAAGGAATCCATGTAGAACATTTAACCAAGCATATCAAAGATCTTTTCGGCGCTGTTTTTTTCGTATCGGTCGGGATGATGGTCAATCCAAGCATTTTGCTACAATACTGGTTGCCGATTTTAATACTTACGCTGGTTACCATTTTCGGGAAAGCCGTTTTTTCATCTGTCGGCGTTCTTCTTTCGGGTCAGTCGTTGAAGACTTCCTTACAGTCGGGATTCAGTCTGGCGCAAATCGGCGAGTTTGCCTTTATTATAGCGGCATTGGGTTATAGCTTGGGAGTGATGCGCGAATTTATTTATCCGGTCATCATCACCATATCGGTCATCACTACTTTTACTACTCCTTATTTTATTCGTCTTGCCAACCCTTTTTACGAATGGTTGAATCCGAAACTTCCGGTAAAAATCAAAACAATTTTGGATAATTATTCCTCCGGAGGCGATCTGGTAAAAGACGAAAGCGATTGGAAAAAGCTGTTGAAAAATTGTTCGATCAATATTCTTGTTTACAGTGTTTTATTGATTGCCGTCATTCTCTTTTTCACTCAGCTGGTATCTCCGTTTATTACGAAACGGTTAATCGGGCATATTCCCGGCATGCTTATCAATTTCATCAATTCCCTGCTGACAATCGTTGTGATGATTCCGTTTTTAATGGGATTGATATCCGGCAACCGGAAAAAGAAAGAACTTACCGGTAAACTGACGTCAAACGGCCACAAAGCGAATCAACGAAGGATGGCGGCTTTGGATTTGTTTCTCCTGTTTTGGGCGACATTTTTGGTTACGCTTGTTTTATTTATTAACTTCAGGACGACCTATCTGCCCATTATTTTCATATCCTTATCAATTTTTGTATTTCTCTTTTATGCTCATAAAAATTTTAAAGCGCACCGGTTTTTGGAAGACCGGTTTTTGTCTAATTTGAATCAAAAAGAGGAATACGAAAGACTAAAAACTCCGTTGCGAAGTTCAATTAATTCTCAATTGGCTGATCGCAACATCCATTTGGCTGAAGTGACCGTATCGCCCGACTCGCCGTTTATTGGGAAGAGCCTCAAAGAGTTGGATTTGAGAAACAAATACAATGTCAATATTGCAAAAATAATTCGAGGACACAAAGAAATTTATTTTCCTGCCGGAAACGATTTCATTTATCCTTCCGATCAACTTCTTGCCATTGGCACCGATGAACAAATAGCTTCTTTCACAAAAATAATGGAAATACAAGACACTGAAACTCATCAAGTTAATAAATCTGAAATCGAATTGGCATCTATTCTTGTCGAAGAAGACTCTCCTATTTTGGGTAAAAATTTGGCTCAAAGCGGATTTCGTGATTTTGGCTGTTTGATTATCGAAGTTGACAGGGGCAAAGAAACATTTGTCAATCCCGACATGTCGTTTGTTTTTGCAGAAGGCGATTTAGTGTGGATTGCAGGTATGAAAGAAACGATTCATAAAAAAACTTTTTTCGTATAACAATCTCCGTCCCGTATATGAATTGTCAAAATGTAAATACCTTTGATAAGGTCAGGCAAAATCATTTGACAAGAATAATCCGAACAGTTTTGTTTTTTTACTGTTTTTCCCTGTAAATCATAAAGAATAACGCTCTCGACCGGATTATTTGCAGAAGAAATCAGAATAGTCTGATTTTCAATTACATATTTTACAGATGGCCGGCTAATGTTTTTTATTCCTGCAGAGCCGGTTTCCCAAAAATCCGTTTTAGAATTTATTACATTTACGTCAGACTGTTGAGGGGCATACCATGCAACGCCGCGATTTTTAATTCCTGCTTCAGTAAAAGGCTTGACGGATGCGCCGTTTAAAGTATAAATACCTTTCCCGTCGCCCGAAGCTATTTTTTGATAATTCATTGACTGGTATGTGAATCCCTGTTTGTTTACAGTCGATTTGAACATATAGACATTGCCGGCATAAGTAATGTCAGATACATTTCCTGCAACTTCATTCAAAATTGTGTTCGTGCTGGGATTATAGAAAATATTATCGGAAATGGCGCATTCCGGCTTGAGCGTGCCTGTTACTTTTACGCCGGGGTAATATTTGTTAGAACTGTCGTACGTATAACTGACGTTCGTTCCCAAATCAATATTTTTGCAGTTAATGAATGTATTGCTGCTCACTGATGCTTCTGTTACATGATGATAAGCATTTAAAGGTTCTTTTTCTATATCGGTATTCGAATCGGGAACTTCAAAAATACCCATCATTACGCACAGAGCCGAACGGTTGCCTGTTCCCGCAATTTCCTGTAAGAAATTGTTTCGCACCTGCTGCCCTTTGTTAATAACTCTAACGCCTCCGCAATTGGCTTTATTATTGCCGATAAAAACATTTTCTTCAACCGTATTGCGATGCCCGTGGCGGCAAACCACAGCGCCGGCGCTCTCGTAAAAAACGTTTTGAGCGATCAGGTTATCGCAACTTTTAATGGAAACGATTTCGGGTTCTCCGTCGCAGGTATAAAAGAAGTTGTTGCGTATTACGGTTTGAGAAGAAAGTTGCGACGTGTTGGAATCTCCGATGCGGATTGTTTCTGCATTATTGCCCGGAGCAAAAACCTGTCGGTTTCCGAAAAAATTATATTCTATGATGTGATTATTTTCCGTGCAATTGATATTGCCAAGGCTGACCATCATTAAAACGCCTCCGGCTAATTTGTTGGCAAAATAGCAGTGGTCGATCCTGTTATTTTTACCGTATATCATTACCCAGCGTTCGGAATAATTGACGCTGGTATAATAATTTTCATCGGCGGTATTGCAATTATCCATAACGCAATTGGTCATCCGGCAGTTATTGGCAAATGTGGTAGTGTTTGTTCTAAACTCAACGATGTCGCCGCTGGCAGCTTCTCCGTCCTTAAAAACCAATCCGTCAACGACTAAGTAATTTCCGCTGATTTTCAGGTTCAATTTTCCGGTCAAAATCGCTTTTCCTGGATTTTTGGCTTTCAACGTAACAGGAGACGTTTCGGAGCCGTTTCCTCTGAAGCTCACCTGAAAATCCGTATAAACGCCATCGTCTAAATAAACCGTATCTCCGGCGTTGAGATTGCCGTTCAATTGTGTTTTTATAGCTGACAACTGAGATGGAGAATAGGTATAGACAGCCGCAAAAACCATATTGCAACAAGCCCAGAATAATGTAATAAGAATGTATTTCATTTTGCCAACAACAGCCAATTCATGTCGATATTTTTTGTCCGGCAATATTCATCAAACAAATCGTCGTATTCCCGATTCGGCTGGAAGAATGTAGCCCGCCTCAACATCCAGCAGCATCTTTCCTGATTCAGATCCCATTCCTTAATTTGTTGATAAGGAAATGCGCTTTGCGGTTTGCCCAGATAAGGTTTGATAAACTCAATGGCTTTTGTAATGGAACGACCATCGGAAGAAGCCGCCGAGAACAAATCAACGCCGGTTGATTGCGCCAAAGAAGCCATATCCAGCATGTGGCCAAGATTAAAGAGGGTATAATGGAACGCTATTGTTCTTGCCAGTTCGAGGGGCTGGCTGCCGTCCGGTTCAATTTGTTTAAACAAACGTTTTTCGGGAAATTCTTTGATAAATTTATCGGCAACATCCTGTCGTCCGGTAAATAAAGCGTAAGCCGTCGCCTGCATGTCGAAAGCCATGCCATGATTATTTGAAGCATTGCATTCATCTTTCCCGATGTCGCTGTTAAGCATCCAGTCAAGGTATTGGGAAAACCATGTTTTCATTCCTTCCAAGTCTTTAGGCTTCATGGCTTTTGATTTTGAAAGCAGGGTAATGCAATCGGTCATTTCCACAAAAATGTAAGTGTCCAAAACGCCCTCGGCGCGTCCTTTTCCGTCGTTGTAGCCGGGAACCATCTGTCCGTATTCCATATTGGGATTCATTTTTGTTTTTTTATCCAAAAACCAGACATTAAGATATTCTACGGCTTTTTCCGCATATTTTTCATCTCCCGAAAAGAAATAGGCATATCCCAATTTAATAACGGATTTTGCCATCTTATCCAATTTGTTTTTATCCAAATCGTTCAATTCGGGGTTGCGCTGTCCATCTTTCCTGATATAAGGCAAGCCGCCGGGTTTGGAAGGATCAGGCCACCAGTAAGGTCCCATACTCACATAATCGTGCTTGTCGCCGCTTGCCGCAATAATTGTTTTTTCCGTAACCGGAACCAAATCTTCGCTCATTAGTTTTTCGGCATCCTTGATAAGCACCCGACAGGCAGAAGAAGCGTTTTCAAATTTGTTCATATTGGCTTTTACTTTAGCCAATCGTTCAAGAGATACTGTTCCCTGCGCAAATCCGGCCAAGCAACATGCGGCTAAACCGGCTGTAAAAATTATTTTCTTAAACATATTTTTCTTGTATAATTATTTGATTTTGTTTCAATATTTAAAATAACAATTTCTTCGGAGACCGGAATTTCAATCTTTGCGTTTTGCGTTTTTGTCCGATATATTTTTTGTCCCTGTAAATTATAGACAGATACGGATTTATAAGTATTTTCCCCATAAAAATCCACGATTATTTTTCCGGGTTCGACGCTTGTAATGAAAGGATCGTCATTTTTAACAAGCTGTTTTAATGATGTGTTATTCTGTTTCCTGTCGTTCAACTGCGCCAGATACAACGAAGGAATCTGCGTTACCGGTTTGTTTTGTAATTCTATGTATCCAATGGGAAAATCGCTTTCGCTTACCGGTTTTCCCGTAATGGATTTGGCGGTGCAGCCTATTGCATAGTTTTGGGCTGTCGGCGGTTTTTGCAGTCCGATAATTCCAGAGGAAGTTACATTGCAATTCCAGAGGACAGAGTGAACAGCCGCCCAGCCGTGACCGGTTCCCATATCTACGCGATTGTAAAGTCCGAGTACAAAAGCCCTGATTAAATTCATTTCCAGATGCCCGTCGTAAAGCATTCCCTGCGTCCACTGGCGATGTCCTTCGTTGGCATTGTTGACCACATCCGAAATGCAGTTCAGAAAAACATTTCCGGAAGCGGAGCTTGTTCCGTTCGACACATAATTATGCCGTCCGTTGCTTGCATAACAATCCTTGAATAATATTAATTGAGAATTAACGTAAGTATTAAAATTATATCTCCGTTCCCCTGTAATAATGGAAACGGGATCAATCGCCTGACAGTCTTCAATCGTAGTCCGCGTGCAACAATCGGTGATAAATCCCGACTGACCGAAACCTTTTGTTACTACATTTTTCGCCCAGCAATTTTCCACGCTTCTGAAACGGATCGCTTGCCAGGCATGATTCTCATCTTCTCCGCCGAGGCTTTCAATATCCACCCGCAAATTCTCAATTCCTATTTCTTTGTATATTGTTGTATTGGAAATATTTATTTTGTATATGTATGATTGGGACAATGCTTTATTTAATGAGTAAAACACCGGCGCGTCAATCGTAATTTTATTTCCTGAAACAGCTGTAATATACCGGTGATAGATGATGGGTAATTGATCGACTACCCATCTGTCGTCAGGTGTGCCTGATGCGGGAGCGGGAACTCCGCCATAATCCACCGCTTCTAACCAGTTTGCCGTACAGGGATGATAAATAGCTATCAAATCGCCTGTATGGAAAGGTGTTGCATCATCTACGGAAAACGACATGGAGCCGACTGTGACTGTGTCGTCCGTAATATTTTTTTGCGTATTGGAAACTTTGGAGTTCCACTTGTTTTGAGCGGTATTCCCTAAAATGATTACATCTCTTTGCGCCGGCGAATTACCTGTTGCATAGATAATTGTTGAAGAGGAAGCCGAATCTCCGTTACCTTCTCCGCGAAGAATAACTCCGTCGTATTTCACGTTGATGGTTCCAGATATTTCATATTTTCCAGCCTTCAACAACAATGCGCCGCGAATGCCCTGTTCGTTTTTGCTTAATTTTCCGACTTCGTCAACTGCCGCTTGAATATTTGCCGTATTGTCGCCCGCAACAGGGGATATTTCTTTTACGACGGGAACATCGGGGATAGTTGCATCTCCGTTGTGGTAGCCGGCGTAGCTGAAATCGGGAATAACAAAACCGTCGGCATCCGGCGTGTAAATCAAATGTCCGTCGGCGCCTGTTTTTATCAAATTGGTTTGAGCAGACAGCGCCGCTGATAAAAAAAGCATAATGCAGAGCAATCTTCTCCTCAGGAAATGTATGGAAGAAGATATTCGATTAAATGCAAACAATTTACTCACAAAGGATATTTTTATTATTTTTATAATAACAGATTAAAACGACATATTCCCGTAAACATATAATACGCTACTCCATCGCATTTGTCTCTTATTTCTAATTTATAATCTTTAAATGCATCTTCTAATGCTTTAATTTCGGATAACGATACAATTGGGATTGCAGCATTTTTTAAGAAAAACAAAATTTTTACAATGTTTCCGGATGAATCGGCATATAACAATATGCTTATTGCTCGCTTATCTTTTGCGAGTTCTTTAATTCTTTCGGAGGAAAATGCTTTTTTGTAAATAGAAGAAAAATCATTATTAGCTATGTTGTAAGAATCACATCTATTCATAGCATAAACTTTTGAAAATGTACTTTTATTTTCTATTGTACATTTTGCTGCGTCATAAACATATACATTATTATCAACAGGCAGTTCAACTACTTGAGCTTTAGCGCTATTGTATCCGCCGAATAATAATATAAAACCGATAAGTACTAATTTTAAATTTTTCATTGTAATTTTTTTTTATTGAGTTTGTAATTTCTTAAAATATTATTCCAATCCTATGTCTCCGCCATCGGTTGCTTTGCCTTTGAGCGGGGATTTATCGTCTAACTGATAGTTTGCATTTTTCTTAAACTTCGGATTATCAGTATAAATATTATCCGCTTTAGCGCCCAAAGTTGCTGAAACTTTACCGGCGTCGTAAATGCAGCAACTATTCATTGTATTGTATTTACCAATTAATTTAATTGGAAATTTCGCCGATGAATTATAGAAAATCGTATTGGCTATGTCAATATTGATTAAACCTGTTTGCCTTATCATTGCCTGATTTTCTTTGCTGAAAACATTGTCGAAAACGCAATGGTCGATTTGCAGGAATCCTCCCAGCGTTGATTCGTCGTTTCCTCCGCGATAGAAGTCCAATGCCCATTGTTCGATATCTTTGAATACGGTATTCTTAAAAATCGTATATTCGGCGCTGTAAATACCCTTGTCGTCCTTCTCGTCGTTCAAGGCAAATCCGCGATAGCTGTTTCTTACTGTTGAGTTGGTAATTTGTATCGTATCGGCGAAAGAAGATTTGTATGTTTTGAATATGCAACCGCCGGTAGTATCCATGAAATCATAGATCTCACAATTATCAATAAATGTTTTATAAGAATCCGTCATATCTTCTTTTCCTGTAACGATAGCGTATTTAGCCGGTTTTTTCGATTTGGCGCCGCCATCCAAAGCAACTCCCTGCAAATATAATACCGAACCGCCTTTCAACTCAAACATTGCAGCAACAGAGGCATCCATGTTCACTTTAATTACCGGACGCGATTTGGCGCCGGCTTTGGCGTGGATGGTTAACGGATGAAATACCGACATTTTTTTTGTATTCACATATTCGCCTTCGGCTAATTCGATAATATCGCCCGGCTTGGATTTTTTAATCGCATCATACAGATTATCCTGCCCCGGCGTAACCTGAAAGGTGACAGGAGTATGTTCGGGAACAGGCGCTTTTTCAAGCGGTTTGTACCATTCGGGACCGCAATTTTTTCGCGAGGCTTGCGTAACGGTCGCCGCGCCGCCGGTCATTTCATAAGCGCCGATGGTTTGCGGAATCGCGCGCGTTCTGCCGTCAATATCATTTTTTATGTAATCAATATCTTGCGAAGTCGTTTTTTTAGTCAAAGCTAAAGGCAATCCGGCCTGTCCCTTGCGGAGCAAAACTTCGGCTTGGAGGAAACCGTCTCCGACTTCATTTCCATGATTACTCGTAAGAATATTGTCTTTGAATTTTATTCCGTCGATTTTATCAAAAGCCTTAATCAGTAAAGGTTCTTCGGGACAATAGACTATATTGTTTGCAATCAGTACATTTTGAGGCGTTTCGGTTCTTTCGGTATCGCTGCCTACGCAGAATTGCCATGGAAGTTCACAGTCGATCCATGTATTGAACATAATCTCTACATCTTTTACCTGAACATAACGGTTTGCCGGAGAATTGGGAACGCCGTTCATAATCACCAATGGAGCGCGAAAATCTTTTCCTGCCAAACCATAGAAATAATTATTA
>Ga0123357_10010981_pt1 | contig 11569 bp, 11 predicted proteins | sample TergutEmb28metaG_FD_89873 | JGI IMG/M metagenome (GOLD analysis project Ga0123357, IMG submission 89873) | Embiratermes neotenicus P4 segment gut microbial communities from Petit-Saut dam, French Guiana - Emb289 P4 | ecosystem: Host-associated > Arthropoda: Insects > Digestive system > Gut ...
ACGGCGGCACGGGACTGGGCCTTGCCATCACCAAAGCCCTGGTGGAGCTTATGGGGGGCGCCGTCTGGGCCGAATCCGAGTTCGGTGTGGGCAGCACCTTCTCTTTCTACCTGCCGATGCGTCCGGGCGAAGAAAGCGTCCCGACCGTCCAGGAGCAAAAACATGTGCTTGCGCCCCAGCTCGATGCGAAGCAGGTGCGGATTCTGCTTGCCGAGGACAATGCGATCAACCAGGAAATCGCGCTGGAATTCCTCGGCATGCTCGGCTTCAGCACGGATGTGGCGGTAAACGGGCGGGAAGCCGTGGAAGCGGCGCGCAACAAGGAATATGACCTGATACTTATGGATATCCAAATGCCCGAAATGGACGGCTTTGAGGCGACACGCCAAATACGCGCCAGCGGCAAAGCGGACGCCCAAAGCATTCCCATTATCGCCATGACGGCCAACGCCATGGAATCCGACAAAGAAAAAAGCAAGCAAGCGGGCATGAACGATCACCTTTCCAAACCCATCGACCCGGAACTGCTTGAAAAAACTCTGTACCGCTGGCTGCAGGGCGATACGGCGCGCAACGGGGGCGGTTGATCTGCGGAGCGCGGCTAGGACGCCGACGCCGTCAAGATGGCCTGCGTCGTAAGATCCGGGATATGGCGCTGCACATTGTCGATCTGCACCAGGGGGATGTCGCGGAGCGCAACGCCTTGGGCTCTTACGCCCTCGGCATCGATCCCGTCCGGATAGCTGCCGTGCGCGCTGTCAACAAGCACGACATGCAGCAGCCGGGCCGCAGGCGTCTGTGCGCCCGCATCGCGCCGCAGGGTGCTCAGCAACAGGGCCACGCCGTCCGCCACGGAAAGCCCCCGCTGTTCAGGATCAACGCCGCTGTTCGGGATGTACAGTTTGGGACACTCCGCCTTGCTGACGGCCGCGCCAACGCCTGCCGGCAGCAGGTTCGCCAGCAAGCTGGTGTAAAAGCTGCCCATGGGGTAGCAAATGCAATCTGCGGCGCGGATATAGGTGGCTACCAGCGAGGCGACCCTGGGCCGGCACTCCGTCGGCGCCGACGCGCTTTCCGGGCGCCGGCGCGTGAGAAACAGACGGCGCACTGGCGCAGGCAGCGTGTTTCTGCGGCCTGTGATGCGGTGCTGCCCCACGACAAATTCGGCATTCTCCAGTTCCGCCGCCAGATGAAGATTTTCCTGCACAACGGGCAGCACCAGCCCCCGCACATGGAACAGCCGCGAAAGGATACCCAGGGTAGGCAGAAGATCCCCCCCGTGATGTACCCAGCCCCCGGCCAGGATGAGGTTGCCTATGCACGCGCCGCGGGGATCGAAATGCGCCGGCATGGCTTCCAGAAAATAATGCAGATGCAGACGCAGCACCTCGCCGAATACACGGGGCATATCCGCCCATACGGCGGCTCGCGCCGAGCCCAGATAATACAGTTCCTGCAACAGTTCGTCCCGTGCGCCTTCTTCCGGCAGACGCCGTTTGCACAGCGCCGGCGCCTGCGCCGGCGTTACCGTGCCGTCGGCCAGCGTGAGCAGGCGGTTACGCAAATCGCCCACCGCCGGGATGTCCAGAACCCGGCGCAGGCTTGCCGAACTGCCGCCTGAATCGAAGGGGGTGACCACATGGACGGAATTATAGGTATGGCCTGCAAGTTCGCGGCTGATATCCGCCAGCGCGGTGCCGCCGGTAAAAAAAAGGACGCTCGGCCCCAGTTCGGGCGAGGCGCTGCTCATTGCGGCAACAAGCCCACTGCGCGCATTTGCAGGTATAGTTCCCGTCCTATCCAGGCGTCCGTGGCGGCATAGGCTATCTGGCGGGGACTCAGATTGGACAGGCTCCAGTTGGAGCAGCGCGGCCCTTTGGAAATGCGCCGGCCCAGCAGGTTGGCCGTCATATTGCGCAAGCCCTGGGTAGGCAGCTTGAGCGAACGCGCCAGATCGCCAAGATCCACAGCGCCCGCCCCCTCAAAAGGATAGAGCTTGCCCAGTTCGCGCAGGTCGTCCCAAATGCCGACCCCCACCTTGAGGATTTTTTCATCGGATAACAGTGCGGCAAGCCCTGCCCCAAAAGGAACAAAGGCTAATTGCACGAGAAAAATCCTGTCAGACGCCGCAAGTTGAATCAGAGCAGGCTGGTTGACCCTGCCTTTACGAAAGCTGGGCCGCGTCTCGGTATCAAAGCCCAACAGCTCTTCCCGCGCAAGCAGATCAAGCGCTGCCTCCAATTCGCCTTCTGAACGCACCAGCCCCACTTTTCCCTCGTAACGCACTATCGGCAGTTCATTAATCTCCTCGCTCCGCAACGTGCGGCGGTAGCGATCCAGCGGCATATCCGGCATCCGGCTGTCCTGCATGTTTTCATCGTGTTTGGGGGGTACCTTGCCTGACATAGCGTTTGTCGCTTATTTTCCAATGCAGAAGGTCGAAAAAATTCGGTCCAAGAGCGCATCTCCGCCGTCAAGCCCCGTAAGCTCGACCAGTGCCGCGCCCGCCATATCCAGATGCAGCCCGCATATATCATAAGGCTGACCGTTTTGTACATCACGCGCGCAGACCGTAAGCTCATCAAGCGCGCGGGAAAGCGCTCCGGCCTGGCGCAGATTGGGACTTATTCCGTCCGCGCGCATCTTGCCGTCGCCGCCGCTTTGCCTCATCACGAATTTCCGGCGGATTTGTGCCGCCAGATCGTCCAGCCCCTCGCCTGTCCTGGCAGAAACGCATACCATGCCGTCTTGTCCTGCAGCGTCGGGTGGAGAAGAAGCTGTCGGCCGCGCCAGATCGCTTTTGTTCCATACCTGCAGGACGCGCTCCGGCGGGAGCGCTTCCAGCAGCGCCTGATCTTCCCGTGTACAGCCTTCTTGTCCATCCAGCACCAGCAGGATCAGATCCGCCTCGTCCACACAACGGCGGCCTGCGGCTATGCCGAGCCGCTCCACCTCGTCCGCGCTCTCGCGCAGGCCGGCCGTATCCACGAGGCGCGCCGGCAATCCGTCCAGCAACACGCGCTCTTCCAGAAAGTCACGGGTGGTGCCTGCCCGTTCCGTCACCAAAGCGCGTTCCCGCCCCAAGAGCGCGTTCATCAGACTGGATTTGCCCACATTCACCCGTCCGGCCAACACGACAAGCGCCCCTTCCTGCCAACAGCGGTTGCGCTTATAGCCCGCCAGCAGTTCCCGTACGGCTTGGGAAATGTCTTCCACAGCCTGGAGAAACTCGGAACGGGAAAGACATTCTACGTCTTCCTCGGGAAAATCCACCGCCACGCAAAGCCGCATGCGCACGTGATCCAGTTTTTCCCGCAAGGCGTTAATCCGGCGGCCCAGCAAACCGTCCAGCTTGGCGGCGCAGAGCAGCACAGCTTCTTTGCCGGGCGCGTTGATGAGGTCCGCTACGGCTTCGGCCTGCGTCAAGTCCATACGGCCGTTCAAAAAAGCGCGGCGGGAAAATTCTCCGGCTTCCGCCAGGCGCGTTCCTGATGCAAGAATGTTTTCCAAAAGCAGGGCAAGCAGCGCCATGCCTCCATGACAGTGGATTTCAGCCACATCTTCGCCGGTAAAGCTGCGCGGGCCGGGCATGAAGACGGCGAGCGCGTCATCAAGCACATTGCCTTGGGCGTCAAGCACACGTCCCCTGTGCAGGGTCCAGGGTTTGAAGCCCGTGAAGCGCGGGGAAAGCGGAAGAAAGATGCTCGCCAGGATCCGCCCTGCCGCCGGCCCGGAAACACGCACGATACCGATGCCCCCCGTTCCCGCAGGGCTTGCGATGGCGGCGATGGTGTCGTGCATGTCCATGTCCGTTCAACGCCTGCGCTGCACCACTACCCGCTTCAAGGGGCCTTCTCCGGTGCTGCGGGTCTGCACCTGTTCATCCTCCTGCAGCGTCAAATGGATGATGCGGCGATGGTAGGAGTTCAGGGGACGCGTGGAGCAGGTTCTGCCCGTGTTTTTCACCTTGGCTGCCAAATGCAAAGCCAGTTCCTGCAATTTTTCATCCTGGCGCTGCCTGTATTCCCCGGCATCCAAATTGACGCGCACAGCCGCATTCATGCCGCGCGAAACAATGCGCGAGACAAGATACTGCAAGGCGGCAAGCGTCTGGCCTTCCCGCCCGATCAGCATGCCGGAATTTTCTCCGCAATCAACGCGCACATGCATCCGCGCATCCGCCAAATGCAGCTCGTACTGCGCATCACCGGCAACAGCCGATACCAAACGCTGCACGGTTTCCATGGTCAAGCTCTTGAGGCGTTCCTGATCAAGCTCTTCCAGGGGCAGATCCGGCAGCCCGTCTGTGCCGCCCTCGTCAACAAGATCCTGGACGGAAAACATGTCCTGGGGCGCTTGTTCCCCGTGCTTCGCGGGTTTTCCCACAAAACGCTCACGCTGTTTGGGCGGAGCAGGACGCGCGCGTTGCCCCCCCAGCCCGGATTTGCGCGGAGCAGGACGGGGATCCAGAGGAAAGTCCGAATAGGCTGGCGCCTCCGGCAGCTTGTCCAGGAACAGCTTCTGGCTTTCCCCCTCGTCATCCTCCTCGGCGGGGGCCGGCTCCGGCGGCTGCGCGCGAGCGGGCTTTTTTGCGGGGGCGGGTTTTTGGGCGGGAGCGGGTTTGCCTGTCTGGCGGGAGTGCCCCTGATTCCGGCCCGTTGCCGCAGGCGCGGCATCTTCCGCATCCTGCCGCGCAGGTTCTTGGCGCTCGCGTTCCAAAGCCACGCCCAGCGCTTCGCGCATCTGAACCCGACGGGCCTTGATCAAAGCCTTGCGCGCGCCCACTATGCCGAAAATGCCGGATTTCGAATCCTGGACAATATCGATTTCAAGTTTTTCACGCGCTACATCAAAAAAATCGCAGGCCTGGCGAATGGCGTCATCCAGATCCTTGCCATGAAATTCTTTAAATCCTTCCATAACAACCTCAATGTTTGCGAAAGCTTATTTGACCTTCCGCAGCATCATCCATTGCTGCGCAATGGAGAGCACGTTGTTGACCAGCCAGTAGACCACCAAACCGGACGGAAAGCTCAAAAAGAGGAAGGTGAACACCACAGGCATGAACATCATAATTTTTTGCTGCATCGGATCGCCTGCGGCGGGCGTGAGTTTCTGCTGGATGAACATCGTCGCCCCCATCAGCAGGGGGGAGATATAGGTGGGATCCTTCGTCGACAGGTCGGCCAGCCAAAGCCAGTCTGTGCCGGGCAGATAGGTAATGAACGAAGAATGCCGCAGTTCCAGCGCCGTCATAAGCGCCTGATACAGACCGAAAAAGACCGGCAACTGCACCAGAATGGGTACGCAGCCGCTGGCGGGGTTCACGCCGTAGGTCTTGTACAGATCCATGGTCTCCTTATTCATGGCTTGCTTGTCGTTGGCATGCTTTTCGCGGATTTTTTGGATCATCGGGTTCAACTGCTTCATTTTTTCCATGGACTTGTAGCTTTTCGCCGTCAAAGGCCAGAAGATAATCTTGATCACGATGGTCAGCAGAATAATAGCGATGCCCCAGTTTCCCACATACGCATGGAAAAAGTCCAGCAGCCACATCAGACCCACGGCGATGATGCTGAAGAAGCCGAGGTCGATGCTCTGGGCCAGATTATTGGGCGCCCCCTTCAGCAGGACGCGATCCTTGGGTCCATACCAATACGAAAGTTCCAGCGTCTTCGCTTCGCCGGGATGCAGCAGGATATCCGGCCGCGCAAGCGACACGCGGTATACGTCGTTTTGCAGGTGGGCATTCAAGGTCAGGCCCTCTGTCGCCGCCGGCAGGATGGCGTTCATAAAGTAGTTGCTCATGGCCGCGGCCCAGCCATACTTGCCGGTTTCGGTCTTCCCCTTGGTCAGATCGCCGGCGCTGGAGTCCTCTTTAAATTTGCCGTCCAGGCTCCAGCCGATGCGCATGGGGTCGTAGGTGCTGCCCGCGCCCACAGAGGCCGCGCTGGCGCCTGCCGTGAACGCCACGCGCACCGTGCGCGGCGCGTCGCCAAGGGTGTACAGCGTCGTCCGTTCGGCAATGAGATAGGTATCCGCGCTAAAACGCAGTTCGCGCTCCACGCGCAGGCCGTCCACTTCTCCCACGAGGCGCACGGCGCCCTGTTGTCCGTCCGCCAGCGTCAGATCCCCGCCCTCAAGCGCCCAACGTCCTATATTCCAGGAATGTTGTCCGTTGATGATCAAGCCCATAGGCGCCGTAGCGGCTGTGGCCCCATCGACCAGGTTCACGGGAACGGAGCCCGGCGCGACCGCCGTCCGGTACCGGCGCAGGGAAAAAGATTGCAGGACGCCGCCGCCGGAATGGAGTACCGCCGTATACAGCGGCGTCTGTATCGTCAGGGGGCGCCCCTCCGATGGCGTGAACAGGCCCGGCGCGAGCGGCGCGGAAACAGCCGGCGCGGCAGCTTCGCTTTTCTGTCCGGTCGGCTGCTGCACGGCTTGCTGCTGCGCCTGCTGCGGGGGAACGGGCTTGGGAATCCAGCCCATGTGGTCCGCAATATAATTCCAAGCTACAAGAATACCGATGCACAGCGCAACGGTAAGCATGACATTCTTGCTGTCCATAGAAATCAACTACTCCTGAACGCCCGTAAGGCGTGGGGAAAAAGCCGGCGGCACAGGATCATAACCGCCCGGCGACCAGGGATGACAACGCGCAAGGCGGCGCAGGCCGAGCCAGCCGCCACGCGCTATGCCGTGGCGTAAAATCGCCTGCAGGACATAGTCCGAACAGCTCGGATAAAAACGACATGCTGCGGGCAAGAAAGGCGAAATGCAATACTGATAAAGCCTGACGGGCAATACGACAAGCTCGCGCGCCAAGGCCGCAAAAGAGGGCACGATCAACTTGGGCATGATTATGCACTATGCTCCGCATCAAAAGGCACAGAAACGGGAGAGACGAAATCCGCCGCGCGGGTCCGCCATGTGCGCATAAGAGGCAAAAACTCCCGCGTCAGGCCGGCAAGCGTCAATTTCCGGGGATCCAGGCTCCGCTTGGGCACAACGACAATATCCAGACCCTGGGGGATATCGCGCTGGTGCAGGCGGAAAAACTCCCGCACGACGCGCTTTATCCGGTTGCGCCACACCGCGTTGCCGTTTTTTCGCGTTACCGCGAGCCCAAGACGCCATTGGTCGGGCCGCGCGCGATCATACGCCGTAAAACAAACAAAATTCCTTGAAAAAAAGCGCTGTCCCGCATCATAACAGTTGAGAAAATCCGACCGCCGCACAAGGCGGTGCACACGGGGAAACGAGAACGCGCCTCTGTGCATCTGCCGGCCCAATCAGACCGCAAGGCGCTTGCGCCCCTTGGCGCGCCTGCGCCGCAGCACGGCCTGTCCGCCGGGAGTGCTCATGCGCGCGCGAAAACCGTGGCTTCTTTTACGTTTGATCCTGCTGGGCTGATAGGTTCTTTTCATTCACCGTCTCCTTCTGCAAAACAATTGAAGTCTTTACCCCAGGCGCGCACACGCGTCAACACGTTTCTTTCGCAGCCAAATATCGCCGGACGCACCAGACCGCCCCATAGACCAGCGGCGTGTCGCACAGGGAAAGCGCCGCCTTGACCGACCACTGCCCGATGATCAGGGGCCCCAGGGGCATAACGCCGTAGAAGGCGATAGTGATGAAGATCGCCGTGTCAAACAACTGCGAGAGCATGGTCGCCACATTGTTGCGCAGCCACAGATGCCGGCCCCGCATCCTTTCTTTGAGCAAGGTATACAGCCACACGTCGTGGAACTGGCTGAACGCGTATGCCGCCAGCGACGCTATGATGATGCGCGGCGTCATGCCCAGAACGCTCTGAAACGCTTCCTCCCCGGTCCAGAACGGTGCGGCGGGGCACCACAAGGCGAGCTGTATGAGCAAAAAGGTCAGGCCAAGCCCGATAAAGCCCGTAAGTACCACCATGTTGGCGCAACGCCTGCCCCATATTTCACTGATCGCGTCAGCGCAGACAAAGGTGATGCAGTAGGCGAACACGCCTGCGGGAAAGGATACCGGCCCGATGCGGACAATCTTTGCCGCAAGCGTCGCCGCCGCCACAAGGCATGCGCAGAAAATGCCGCTGAGCAGCAGCAGGGGGAAAAATTCACGGTTGGGCATGCTTCCTCCATGAAGACGCCGGCTACAGTTTTTTCCAAAGGGTAGAGCGGAGTATAACGGAAGCCCGGCTTGACAGGCGGACAGGAAAATATTAGCCGGTCATCTTCCTGATAACAATACGAACAGAACTTTTTCTGTCGCAAAAACAAGGAGCTTTTATGAGTACCATCACTTTTAAAGGTTCTCCGCTGCATCTTGTCGGCGCCCTGCCTTCCGCCGGACAAAAGGCGCCGGATTTCACCCTCCTGGCAAACGACCTGACGCCGCACGGCTTGCAGGATTTTGCCGGCAAGGCGCTTGTCATCGCCACCGTGCCCTCCCTGGACACGCCGGTGTGCGATACCGAAATCCGCCGCTTCAACCAGGAAAGCGCCGCGCTTTCCGAGAAGCTGCGCATTCTGGCGGTAAGCTGCGATTTGCCCTTCGCCCAGGCCCGTTGGTGCGGGGCTGCGGGCATCAGGGCGGTGCAAAGCCTTTCCGACCACCGGGATGCGTCTTTCGGCCAGAATTACGGCGTACTGATTCAAGAATTGCGCCTGCTCGCGCGGGCCATCTTCATCATTGATCCCCAAGGCATTGTGCGCTATGTGCAGCTCGTGTCCGAAATGACCAGCGAGCCGGACTACAACGCGGCGTTGAAAGCCGCGAAGACCGTGGTATAATTCATTTTTACCGCCGCATTCCCAATTCCAGGAGGCGTTCGAGCAATTCGCCGAAACTGAGGCCCACGGCGGCTGCTTCCTGGGGAATAAGGCTGGTGGGCGTCATGCCGGGCAGGGTGTTTACTTCCAGAAGACAGGGCATGCCATCCGCCGGCAAAATAAAATCCGCGCGGCTGTAGCCTTTGATGCCGAGCAGCCTGTGCGCCATGAGCGCAATATCCATCAGCCGCCGGGTTATCGCCTCCGGCAGGGGAGCGGGGCACAGTTCTCTGGCGCCGCCCTGCCGGTATTTGCTGTTGTAGTCGAAGTACCTGCCTTCAAGCGGCTGGATGAGAACCGGGGGCAGCGCCTCGTCGCCGAGTACGCCGCAGGTGACGTCCTGGCCGCTGACGGCTGCTTCGAGCAGCACTTCCTCACCGGCGGCGAAGATGTCGCGCAGGGCCTCGGCCAAGGCCGGCTCATGCTCGACCCGCGCCAGCCGCAGGCTGGATCCGCCCGTATTGGCTTTCGCGAAGAGGGGACAGGACAATGCGGGTCGCCAGTCCGCAGGCGGCGGTATGGGAAGAAATTCCCAGTCCGGCGTCAGCAGCCCGGCCCGCCGGAAAAGCTGCTTGGCCGCCGCTTTGTGCAGGGCAAGCATGGACGCGGCAGGTCCCGCGCCCTGATACGGGCAGCCGGCTCTGTCCAGCATCCCCTGGATGAGGCCGTCCTCTCCCGGCGCGCCATGCAGATTAATAAAAACCACATCATGGGCGGCGGCCTTTTCCAGAAGCGCCTCGAATTCAACGGCCGGATCAAAAGCAGTAACACTGTGCCCGCGCTCCGCAAGCGCCTTGGCGATGCCTGCCGCGCCGCGCAGCGACACTTCACGCTCGCTTGACCAGCCGCCCGCTATCAGGAGTATACGCATCCAACTGCACCCCAAGGCGCGCCGAAAGCGCGCGTTCTATGCTCACGGACTGCCGGCGCGAAATTTCAATGCCCCGGCGGGCCTGTTCGTGTATGCCGTACCGTGCCGCAAGATCCGCAAAACGGTCCTCAATCGCCACAAAATCCGCGTGCCGGGTGCGCTTGTCCGCATACAACACCAGTATGGGCAGTGTGCAGAGCGTTTCCTCCCGCACGGGCCACGGCCAATACACATGGTGCAGGATACCTTGGGCGATGCCGGCATGCCCTGTTTCCGCAAGCGCCCAGGCAGCGCCCAGTTGGGCGTGGCTGCCGCCATGCCGGAGGGTATAGCTTTTGGCGATGTCATGCAGCAGGCCGCAGGCCCGCACTGCTTCCACCTGCACGGCATGGCCGCCCTCAGCGGCCAGCTCGGCCAGGCTCAGGCTGAAACGCGCCACCTGTTCGGAATGGGCGCGGATGTGTTCCGGCATCTCATATTTGTCCCAAAGCGCCCGGCAGACAGCCTCGGAGGGAACGGCGCGCCCGCAGGGCGGAAAATCCAGAGGCGGCAGCCTCGTCAGAGGATACATGCAGGCTTCATCGGCCTGGGGGGTCATCATCATTGCTTCTATGTGCCATTGCCGCGCATCGATGGCAAGAAAAAACGAAGGGGGTACGCCAAAGCGGCGCACACGGATGCTCCGTATACGCCGCTTCTGACGGGAGACACAGCGGATGGCTCAGGGTAGCCAGCACCATGCCGGGTTCAGGGGCCATGCCCCTGAAAGTTCCAGGCGGCCAGGGCAAACCGCGCTGTCTTTTTCCCTATCGGCAACTTTGAGGAAGGCTTAAGGGCGTTTTTTGCACAACATGCGCCCTTTTTGCTTGTCATTGGGCGCAAAGCAAGCCAGACTGCACTGAGGTGGTCCCCCAATGTTGGGACAGGTGACGAATGCCTCAATACTATCTGGGCTTATGCGCCATAGCCAAGGATGAAACGCCCTTTTTGCGGGAATGGGTGGCCTACCATCATTATGTGGGTTTTGAAAAAATCTACATATATGACAACGAAAGCCGCATCCCGGTACGCGACAGTATCACGCCCTTTTACGATCTCCACATTTGCGACACCTATACCATGCCGGGCAAGGGCATGCAGCTTGTCGCCTATAACCACTGCCTGAAAAACCACGGGCATGAGTTCGAGTGGCTGGCCTTTTTTGACCTCGATGAATTCCTCTGCCTTATGCAAGACAAGGACGCAAGAACCCTTTTACGAGACTATGAGCAGTTTCCGGCGCTCTCGATCAACTGGAGCATTTTTTCGTCTTCAGGGAAACTGGGCAGCCCCAAAGGCTTTGTAACGGAAAATTATACGCAGCATATAAACTATTCCATAAACAGCAAATGTATCGTCCGGCCCGCAAGGGTAACAATGCCCTTCACGGCCCATCACTTTCTTTATAACCAGGGGGTTGCCGTCAATTCGGCGAAACAACCCTCGCTGGGCGCCTATACGCCTTTGGCAATCGATAAAGTCAGGCTGAACCACTACCCGCAGAAATCACAGCAAGATTATGAAAGACGCCTGCTCCGTGGAGACGCTACATACAAGGACTCTAATCCGCGTGCCCTGAGTCACTTTTATGCACAAGCACGGGCTTCCGTTATCGAGGAACACTCCATCCTTCCCCTGGCGGCTGAAGTGCACCAGATGCTGGAACAAGGGCTTGTACGGCAACGGCAGGAAATACAGTTTTCCGAAACCGCGGCATTGCCTTTGTCCGAAGTGCTACGCAGCATTACCGCTTTTATCCGCGCCCAAAAGCTAGATCTTGCGGAACTGCTTTTTGCATTATGCTACCGGCGTTTTGCACAGATGAAAGATTTTTTGCTCG
>Ga0123357_10010982_pt1 | contig 11569 bp, 11 predicted proteins | sample TergutEmb28metaG_FD_89873 | JGI IMG/M metagenome (GOLD analysis project Ga0123357, IMG submission 89873) | Embiratermes neotenicus P4 segment gut microbial communities from Petit-Saut dam, French Guiana - Emb289 P4 | ecosystem: Host-associated > Arthropoda: Insects > Digestive system > Gut ...
CCCATGAAATAACAACCAATTAGTCGCAGGCTCCTGAAGATGGTCGTATTAACGGCCGAAACATGTTGAGCATTGAATGGACATTGAATAAAATAATAAAATAAGTGGCATCAAGTTGCTTTTCTCTTTACTCAAGTTCGTATTTATGTTTGTAAATTGGCAGCGCCTACTGCCCAGTTTCAATATGAAAATGAAATAAAATATGTACTCCGTCTGACAACTATTTCTTTTCATTTTATTATTTCAAATGTTGGTTACTAGCTTCGACCCGAATAGGCCATCATCAGGCCAAATATGCAATAGAATTTGTAAGTTCTTATAAATATTTGGTCTCATTATGGCCTATTCAGGTCGAAACAAGTAGACAACATTAAAAAAAATGAAAAGAAATTTGTGTCAGACGGATTACATGTTTTATTTCATCTTAATGTTGTACTTTAACACTACAGGATGTCCTCTACCAAGCTTACCCGCTTTCATCTTTCATTCAAACTGTACAGACAAGAAAACCAGTTGCCACATTAATAGTAAACTGCAATGAAAAGCAACGCAGCAGCTGCATAATTCCACACTCTCTTGTATCACAACTCGCGCCACTCATATCTCAGCTGTCCCAACATTTCTTCCAGTTCGAGTAACATCTCAGTCCTACCGTTGGCCTTAATACTTTCTAGTGCTAACTTCATTACATATTTTCCCTACGTAGGCGACCTGAAGACCTTAAAGTTACCGTATAATTCTTGAAGTTTTCACGGCTCTGAGCACGTACGTTGCAGCCTTCTGAAGTACGGCATAGATCATTCCAGCAGCTGACTACCAGCTTTCGGTGGGATCCACTGACTCAGTCTTCAAATGATGACCCAGCTTTAGGCTTCTCCAAGTCTAGACTGAAATTATCTTCATTTTATTAAGGCTTATTATTCAGAATATTTTCCTCTAATAATAAAGAACGGAAGCGGCACTACCTCCAAGTCAGCTCTGACGGCTTCTCACGATTACTTGGTACCTGGGAACTGCCCACGCTACAGTGCTCAAAGGACAAGATATTCGGAAACTGTATCCATTTCTCTTATCCTACTGGGATGCAACTACTTAGATGAGTTCAGCAGAAGGAGCTAATGTCATACTTATTAAGCGCTTCCTAGGATTTTTATGAGGAAATAAATAGGCCCACTTTCACAAACTCAGTTTTGTTACAGAATATCAGACAATGGGTAATATACAGAAAAGCTGCTAAGGAATGACACCCCAGTGGAAAGCTTTCGTGACAAATTTAATTAAAATCGGACAGCTGGGTGAAAAGTTATTAAGAGAAACAGAGAGACAGACACACACAAAAAAGAAATTATCTTTTCCCCTAGGAAGGGAAGTAAGCTAAACGTATGAGAACCCGATTCACGCACTTTTTCCTGCGAACCAAACAATAGCTGTAGGCACATGCTGCCGGTGATAATAGCGGCTTCTGCAGCCAGTGTTACATAATTATAAACTCCCCTCGCGCCAGTACTTGGCGCTAACCTCTGACCTTCATCCAGAGTTAATGCGACATGTCGTTAGCAATCTTTCAGTACAACCAACTTTATAACATCTAAAGGTAACTTACCCTTCATATGGCATGTTTAAACTCACGAATAAATTATTACAGTCTTTATAATTTGTTCCATATCATTACGATGATTTTTGTGACTGTTTAACGATGCACTATTTCGGAGTATTTCCAGGATATCTGGTGTAAATGCTAAACGAATCCTATTGGAACAGAAATACAAGTGACACATAAACTAATCTCCGGATGATTAGGGTCGCTAAATGTAAACGCGAGCTACGTAATGAACTGTGGGCAAATTCCACAGCAAACAACAATATAGGCTAATAATTTTCATGAAGTTTAAATTTCATTGGAAGAAGCTTCAAGGTTCAGTGTAAAAATTAAACAATACGCAGGGGCTTCTTTCCGTCCGCACATTTATTTTCGAGTTGGTCAACTGTAATATCATTCAATTTGGTCCGCTATTAATACCGCCATTGTCATCGGTCCAATATAACACCATTACAATTGGTATATTATAACACCACCATTGCCATCAGTCCAATATAACACCATTACAATTGGTATATTATAACACCACCATTGCCATCGGTCCAATATAACACCATTACAATTGGTATATTATAACACCAACATTGCCATCAGTCCAATAGAACACCATTTCAATTGGTATATTATAACACCACCATTGCCATTAGTCCCTATATAACACCATTACAATTGGTATATTATAACATCACCATTGCCTTCAGTTCAATATAACACCATTACAATTGGTATATTATAACACCAACATTGCCATCAGTCCAATAGAACACCATTTCAATTGGTACATTATAACACCACCATTGCCATTAGTCCCTATATAACACCATTATAATTGGTATATTATAATACCACCATTGCCAGCAGTCCAATATAACACCATTACAATTGGTATATTATAACATCACCATTGCCATCGGTCCAATATAACACCATTAAAATTGGTATATTATAACACCACCATTGCCATCAGTGTTATATAACACCATTACAATTGGTATATATATAACATCACCATTGCCATCAGTCCAATATAACACAATTACAATTGGTATATTATAACATCACCATTGCCATCGGTCCAATATAACACCATTACAATTGGTATATTATAACACCAACATTGCAATCGGCCCATAGAAATACCATTAGAGTAGGTCCACTGTAACAACACAAATAAAATCGGTTCAATGCAACAACTTTACAGTCGGTCCACTATAACAGAACCATTACAATCGGTTCACTACAACAACACCATTAGAGTCGGTCCACTATAACAACTCTCATGCAGTCTGTTAAAAATAAAAACACCATCACTTTTGGTTCAATATAAGAACGACATTGCAATCGGTTAAATAAAACAACGCCATAAGTCGGTCCACTATAATAACACCATTAGAGTTGGTCCAAAATAACAACACCATTACAGTCGGTCCATTATTACAAAACCATTACAGTTGGTCTATCATAACAACACCATTACAGTCGGTCCATTATAACAACACCATTACAGTCGGTCCACTATAACAACACCATTCTAGTCTATCCACTCTAAAAACACCATTGTAGTCTATCCACTTTAACAACACCATTGTAGTCTATCCACCCTAACAACACCATTACAGTCGTTCCATTATAACAACACCATTACAGTTGGTCCATTATAACAACACCATTACAGTCGGTCCACTATAACAACACCATTGTAGTCTATCCACTCTAACAACACCATTACAGCCGTTCCAATGTAACAACAACATAAGAGTCAGTCCACTATAACAACACCATTGTAGTCTATCCACTCTAACAACATCATTACAGTTGTTCCAATATAACAACACCATTACAGTCGCTCCACTATAATAACACCATTGTAGTCTATCCACTCTAACAACACCATTACATTCGTTCCACTATAACAACATCATTGCAGTCTATCCAATCTAACAACATCATTACAGTTGTTCCAATATAACAACACCATTACAGTCGGTCCACTATAACAACACCATAACAGTCGTTCCAATATAACAACACCATAACGGTCGGTCCATTATAACAACACCATTGTAGTCTATCCATTCTAACAACACCATTACATTCGTTCCACTATAACAACACCATTGTAGTCTATCCACTCTAAAAACATCATTACAGTTGTTCCAATATAACAACACCATTACAGTCGGTCCACTATAACAACACCATTGTAGTCTATCCACTCTAAAAACATCATTACAGTTGTTCCAATATAACAACACCATTACATTCGTTCCACTATAACAACACCATTGTAGTCTATCCACTCTAAAAACATCATTACAGTTGTTCCAATATAACAACACCATTACAGTCGGTCCACTCTAACAACACCATTACAGTCGGTCCATTATAACAACACCATGTTAGTCTATCCACTCTAGCAACACCATTACAGTCGTTCCAGTATAACAACACCGTAACAGTCGGTCCAGTATAACAAAACCATTGTAGTCTATCCACTCTAACAACACCATTATATTCGTTCCACTATAACAACACCATTGTAGTCTATCCACTCTAACAACACCATTATATTCGTTCCACTATAACAACACCATTGTAGTCTATCCACTCTAACAACACCATTACAGTCGTTCCAGTATAACAACACCATAACAGTCGGTCCACTATAACAACACCATAACATTCGGTCCACTATAACAACACCATTGTAGCCTATCCACTCTAACAACACCATTACACACTATCCACTCTAACAACACCATAACAGTCGGTCCACTATAACAACATCATAACAGTCGGTCCACTATAACAACACCATTGTAGTCTATCCACTCTAACAACACCATTGCAGTCGGTCCACTATAACAACATCATTGTAGTCTATCCACTCTAACAACACCATTACAGTCGTTCCAGTATGAAAACACCATTAGATTCGGTCCACTACAACAACACCATTGCAGTCGGTCTACTATAACAACACAATTGTATTCTTTCCACTATAACACCATTGCATTCTGTCCACTATTAAAATATTGCAATCGGTCCACTATAACAACACTATTACAATCGGTTCAATATAACAACAACATTACAAATGGTCCACTGTAACACTGTTACAGTCTGCCCGCTATTGCAATCTGTTAAATATAACAACGCCATTACAGACAGTTCAATATAACACCACTACAATCCGTTCACTATAACAACATTGCAATCCGTCCACTATAACAACACCACTGCTTTCGGTCCAGTATAACACCACGTTTAGAATGGAAATTAACACGTTTTGTTTAAAAACCTTTACCTCAAAAAGGAATTTAATAGGGAATTTCTCAGTAAGATCTGCAAATGTTGTTCTCCATGTTTTTAGTACGACGTATATAGGAAGAAATAGGGTAAACGATTTTCTCTACGTGTCGTCTGGTCATCGAAAACCCATCTTCATGAAAATCTAAGTTTTTCTTAACTTGTAAAATATTGACTTTGTGGAATTCGAAATGTCCATTAAGAACTTAGAACTGGTTCTTATCCTAAGCCAGATTAGTTAAATCAACATTTTTCTGCCTTAGATCAAGGGGATTTTATTATCAAATATCGTTGTCCCACAAAAAGGAATTTTCCATGCACTCATAACGCAAAACACTTTAACCTTCGGAGAGTTGCGTTGATGTCCAAAAACTGCTCTGGGGAATTCTGTTCCCATATAAATTATAACGTATAGGGGGCGTAAAAGTACAACTCATCTCACTCTTAACGTCAGCAGCTTTACCCCCGAGAAAGGACCCCGGCACCCATTGTATAGGAGGTTGGATGGGACCAAGAGCAGGAGCAGATAAAAATCTCTCGCCTCTACCAGGATTCGAAACCCAGACCGTCCAGCCCGTAAGCAAGTCGCTGCACCGACTACGCTACTTCTGTACCTTCTGTTCTAGCACATAGAGGTGTTATGTCTGTTAACTTCATCACTTAGGCGAAATGCGGCTTTGTCACTGAAGATCAACTTGTCCAGAAATTTATCATTGTCCAGTGTAATATATTTTATTAAATGCAACATATTTTGTTCAGATGACCCCAAAAACCGTACCTTTTCTTTTGTCACCTACTTACAGAACTTACAGTAACAAACTTGTACGCATAAACATCAGCCATCACCGTAACGTGTCGTGAGTAATGTTTATTTTCAGTTCTACTTCACGACTTGCTCTGCGGGTTAGCTTTCTAGATCATTTATTCCACTTATTCTCGCAATGACGGTCTAAATTGACGAGGATTCCTACAAATTACATATTCGGTCCAGGTAAACTTCAGACTCTACACGGCAAATACTACATTACTGGGAGAGTTCTTTGCAAATTCCAGCCGAAAATATTGCTGTACATTTGTAGCAGACAGGGTTTCTTCATGAGCGAAGCAGCAAAGACACGTTCATTTCTGATGCAGGCCACCATTACTTTTTTTCAATCGTCACGCTACTAGCGGGAAAATTATGAACTTACGGATAAAATGGAGGTGGACTTGAGTACTTGGAGATTGCTTGTAAAAAAATTCTGCATGTGTTTTTCCAACAGAAAATTAGAGTCCCTGCACACCTTTCGCTAATTTATAGCCACTCTGTACATTGGAATGAAGTCAGTCTTCAGGCCTGAGCGAAATAAAAAGAAAGGGCATATTTAAATACACGAATTCGCCTCGAATAACATCAGGATCTCACCAAGTTAGCGAAACCCTGTCAATCGTTGTTTATTCCGCAAACAAACTTGAAAATGCTGTAACGTGAATAAACTTCATCTGGCAAACACCTGTAAACATTTGCCAGGTGCGTTCTGCCGTGTGATATATTCATCTCAAATGTATTATACGAATGAAGTGAATTGAATCAAGTTATGTGTGACTTATACGTACATTATGGCGCTGTATGTAGACAATGATGTTGGTTTAACAAGATATTTTGCCTACGTACCATATAAATTGTGTTTAGAGCAGCAGTAATATTGTGGCTCCGAAGCTTCGTTATTTGTAGCGTACATTACAAACCCACTCGCTCTCATGGCGATTGCCACAGACGCCTCCAGAGAAATAATGATGTGCCAGTTTGCGTGGAGGTATACACTGACGGATCGCTCTCACAGGGACTTCAAATCTTCAAACGCCCCAGAAATCTCCTTGTGCTTTTGGACACACTGTACATTTCACAGACAACGTGTCGCTTCGAAACATTTGAACCCAGCACTGCAGGCCAGGGCCGATCCCATTGGCCGCGCAGTCTCAGGCGTATATCTGCAGCCGCTCGTTTTCTGGGGCTGTAGGTTCGAATCCCGCCGGGAGCATGGATATGTTTCTTTTGAGTGCTGCGTGTTGTCAAGTATAGGCCTCTGCGTCAGGCTTCTAGTATGGCAGGTTAGCTCAACAGTAACTTATCTAACGTTTCTGGTTCTAGACTCGGCTAGGGTATATGGCTATAACACAACCTGTCCTTGATTGCGGATGATACTGTTACAGGCGTAATAGGAATCGGCACATATTCAATGTTATGATTGTATTGTTTATTGATGGTCAAGTTTAATACAGCACGTGAATTTCTCCGGGTAGCCGATCCAAGCAAATTCCGGAATAGTGCCTGAAACAGGCCACGACAGTTGCTCTACAGCTCACAATTCGCCCATCTTTCTACAATTCGACGCTACCTGTTTGGGTATCAGATGCTGACAGACTTGTAACAAACTTAAACAAATACAAAATCTTAATATTCGCCGCCGCGAGAAACCCAAAGTCATAAAATGGAGTGTATTTATATTTATATAAGTGCAAACAGTACAAGCATTTTTTTCCACAGCAAGAAAAATTTAATGAGAATTGCATATATTCAAACTGCAAAATTCCAATACGTCGTGGCACAAAAAGGCACTGCATGTCAGCCACGCTTCGCCGAATGTAACGTTGGCCTCTGTTTCAGACAATTCTAACACACACACACACACACACACACACATACAGAGTGTAAAACTAAACTGTATTTCAGGCCATTTTTATGTACAGAGGTATAAAGTTGGACCGCACCTCTCCATTTTCACACACCTGTGTAAACTTAGAATGCAGTTCAACCTTTCTTCACGTACACTCGTTACGTATTTGACCCCACCCTGACATCAGATGGGATACTGAATTCTTGTCACGAAACAGTAAATGTTTCACACAAAATAAGTGTAGAGTAAATTCTCGCTGTACCATGCGTCGCCTTGCGATTTTTATCTATAGTGACTCGCAGATATTAGTATCAAATTTCGTTAACAGCCTCAAATATCCGCTACTACGATCCCATATACGACAAAATTTCCAGCCGGAGACAGAACGTCGGTTTTGGCAAATCGTTGCAGTAAGCCAATCTGACACAGGATGCAATTCAGGGTAGTTACTGGGCTTCTTACTAGATATAACACCCTGAGAAAACATAATGGGGTTGATTGACATTTTCTTGTGTAGAAGGTGTGGAACAGAAGAGAAAAATTCAGGTCGTATTTTGTGTGAGTGTGAAATTTTGGCGACACTCAGACACACTCATCTGGGTTCCTTTTCCTCGGACCTTGATGATGTTATAAATCCATCTCTGGGGGCAATTTGGACAAGGCTCCCATGACTTGGATATGGGTCAAAAGGTTACATAGGGCCTGTCAAATGCCTACGTGCATCGGGACCCAAAGTGCTCGAACCCAATAATTATTCTATTCTGTTCTAAATCGCTCTGAAAGGATTGATCGATCCCAGAGGGAATTCTGGGGACCTTATGCCCCCTTATTTATAAGGCTGGGGTAGCAGGTATAGATACGTTTCGAATAAAATAGATCCCTTTACCCGGATGCATGTTTTTCCTCCTTCCCTCCCTCTCATCTTCACCCGAAAATCATGGGGTCACATGCACCGATAGAAAGAAGGCGGCCAATTATCCGGAACTCCCCAGTCGCACTACATCTTCTTCGTCTTCTGAAGATCCTTCACAGCCAGCCACTGCTGGAATGTCAAGTTTAAAAAAAAGGTGTCCACCAGTTCCACATCAGATTACGATATTGACAACCACCTTCCAGTTGCCTCTTCACCTGCTCACTCTCACTCACCTTCACCCACCATCGAAGAACAATGGCTCATTCTCCACTCTGCACCCTCTCCCACCTCACCTCCCTCGTCAAGCTCAGTAACTACTTTGTGATCCATTCAGTGCTTACTAATTACGTAACGGGTGTTTTGTAGGTTTAATATTATGCGTAAGTCACGGACTTTTTTTTAAGAAAAAAACATTTTTTACTGTTACATAGATGGTTTTTTTTCCCCCAGCAGTATGTAGCGAACTCGTTTGAGGGATATGAGTTGGGCCGCGCGCGCAATATTATTTTTCCCATTAAAAAAACCGGGAAACATGCTCCCGCAATCCGATTTTTCGCTGTCAGACCTGTTTTCAGGACAGACTTAGAGTCGGATAACGAGGGTTAACTGTACGCCCTTTCAGCGCCAGATTTATTAATAAAGTCTATATTGGCATTTTAAATTAAATGTTTATACTGTGACCATTCCCTGCCACATGACTTGCATGTCTGTAAGACAGATATGACATATCGAAAAATTCCACACATTTGTGCGCTATTTCGATTAAAGAGATTCTTTAACATCCTGTTAGAGAGGCTTTGATGAAACTTATGAAACCCAGCTTATAAAATAACCTCCGTAAAACAGACAAGAAACAATAAAGTCACTTATTGGATACAACTGAAGCAATCCCAGATTAATTAATGTGGAAATAATTACTGTATAAAATGGAAATTATATTGAAACATTTTGTTTATTAATTAATTATTTATTAAGCACCCTGTAAGTAGTTAGGAATTTACAGCGACGAATGTTACATTGGTTAGTAAATAAGAAACTGGGAAGGAAATGAAAGAAATCACCGGAGTCTAAATTGTGGTAGTATTCTGGAATATTCTTACAGTTTCTGGCGCAACCATTAGATTCCTTGCTCAGAAAAAACTGAGTCCAGACCGTGGTTTGAATCCGGGAATATACGAATACATAAAAAAAAAATTCGGCCGTGTCAATCGGTTTATCCGAAATGTACTAAATAATGCAGAGTTCTGTACATGTGACACACATATGAGGGGGTACTGATAAGTCGTTATCCCGACCAGGAAGGAAACAAGCTACAGCGACCAAACTCGGGATTTATTCAACATATTCCCCATGAAGCTTAATTCAATTCTTAGCCCGTTGCTCTAACTTTTACAAGCCACTAAAAAAAAATTCAGGTTTTCCGTCCAACTAGGTCTCCGCGGCAGCAATGACCTCTGCGTTGGACGAAAAATGGCGACATTTCAATTGTTTTTTCAGTCCAGGGAACAGGTGGTAGTCCGATGGGGCCAGATCCGGAGAATACGGTGGGTGATCAAGACACTGGAAGCCCAGGTAGGCCAGTTTCTTCTGGGTTGCAAGTGCCCGGTGAACCGACGCAATGTCGTGCAAAAACAAGACCACTTTGGTGAACTTCCCGCAGCGTTTTTCCTTCCAAATATCCTTAAATTGCACCAGCAGAGATAAGTAATACTCCGCGTTGATAGTGTGGGCCTTTGGAAGATAATCAATGAGGAGGATGCCGTCTTGATCCCAAAAAATCGAGACGAGAAAATTTCCAGCGGATTTTTGCACTCGGAATTTGGAGGTATGGACTCCACGGAGTACATTATGTAATTAGTATTACACTTTAGTTTATGGTGAAATCAGTGCGAGTTTTCTATATGTTATGTGTATTTAATAAAGAGGAGAAGACGGAAAGATCAATATATGAGAAGTCTGATTAACACATCATTATAAAATGTCACAGATTAATTAATGTGGGAAGCAGTAATAAAAATTCAAATTTTTATTTTGTCAGTAATTGCAAAACAGTAGAATAAAATTGAAACAAAAAGAAAAGAATGCAACACGGGGGGAGGAGAAATGAGAAACAAATAGTCATCGATTACATCAACGGAGGGACTTTTATCTTCCACACTGAAACACACAAAACCACACAGAGGATTTGTGGGGGATTCGAAGATTTCACTGTGGTTGGTAAAAATCTTAGAATCTTCTAGCATGTGATGCTGTAAATTCTGATGGAAAATTAGAGACGTCTTAGGGAAATCCATTGTTTTCGCCTTCAACGTACTTATTATAAAACCTGAAGAAGTAGGTTGCAAGTTTGCCTCGAAACATCAGAAAATTGCGATCAGACAACACAGCATATGATTCTAGAAGGCAATTATATTAACTTAAAAATAAGTACGTTGTGGTGTCTGCAAAACGTCGGTACAGGTATGCGAGGATAAACAGTGCCACGTCAGAGGAAGCTGTAATATACGAGTCACCGCCGTCCGTACCTTAGATAGCTCACACAAAAGCCTCTTGACATCAACAAAAGCAAAGCGAACATCGCGGCCAATGGAGAGTGACAAACAGGGGTACACAAATCCTGAAAGCCAGATCTCCCGGGCAACTAAATTTTGTACGTTGCTCACTAAAGTTTGTTGGTCCTCAGTATGAAACATGATTCATGTAAACATTTTGAGAGAAGAATTTTCAGATGGCTTCCAGATTTTTGTAAAATTTGTGCATTCTTATGGTAAAACAGTTTCACACCTCATTGTACAATAATTTTATGCAGGAATATTCGTTAGGCGTGGTGCCACTAAACGTACCTGGATAACGTGGACTGCTTGTCATCAGGTCGGGAGGGGAAACCGTTCATCCAGAGACGGGTACCCTTCGGTGTGCCGTCTGAAACAAAACACATTTACAAAATATAATTATAAACAGAATATGTGTAATTTATTCCTTTTTGGGTAATTCCCCGGCGTCTGAGATTTAATTGCCGACGTTTCGGAACTCACTATCGGTTCCATCTTCATAGGCAGGTGAATGAAGTATACTTCATTCACCTGCCTA
>Ga0123357_10010983_pt1 | contig 11569 bp, 3 predicted proteins | sample TergutEmb28metaG_FD_89873 | JGI IMG/M metagenome (GOLD analysis project Ga0123357, IMG submission 89873) | Embiratermes neotenicus P4 segment gut microbial communities from Petit-Saut dam, French Guiana - Emb289 P4 | ecosystem: Host-associated > Arthropoda: Insects > Digestive system > Gut ...
AGATCATTTCTAGGAAACTGACACAGTCCCTTCTCTGTACTTCCACTCATACGTGACTGAATTCGCACTGGATTATTAGCGTCCGTTGTCCGCTGCTAACGTTTTCTCATTTAAATCTCTCCCATCCTACCTATCACCAACGGTCCTGAATATACGTTGACAGATTAACTTACAACGCATGCCGTGAACCGTCCGTAACTGACGCCAGCAATCCTAAGAAACAACTATACTAAAATGATCGGCTACACACATTTGCCTGAAGACTGAGAAAATCCTTGTTTATTTTACAATGTTCTTTCATATTGAGGATTTGTATAATGTCTAATGTGGTGGGACAAAGGTCATGACTGACAGTGGTGGTAAGACGGGAACACCTGTTTTGACCGGTTGCTAGATATTTTTTTGTTGGAAGATGGATGTTCAGGGGGAGGTCGAGTGGACTATTGAAATGTACATTTAACATTCGCATGTAGAAAGAATAGAAAGTTACTAAGTATTCTTGTCAGTATGGCCGGCGATCCTGATTACAGTCGAAATGGCTGCGTCTCAAATTGAAATCTGCAATATTGTGGATGTACTAAACTGGCCGTTCTTTACGTTTGTTATTTCGGTCTTTGCATTCCACAGTCTGTACTACACGTATAGTAAGTTACGTATATATGCATAAAGCGAACACATTTTAGGTCGTCAAAGGATGTAATCGTTGCACGTTACCCCTCCAGTTTATGATGAGCTTAGACCTGTATTTGGAAGTCATTCTCACTGACACAACAAATGGATTCTCATAAAGGGCCCCCATCTGCGAACTCAACACATGAAATGCATTCTCTTCGTGACACAGACACGTAATTATAGGCTACCTGTATGGAGAAACTTGGTCTGCCTTGTAAATGGTTTATCTAGCTATGAATACAAACAGCTGGAACACTGATTCTGCCATGTTTCTTAGTTACATGTCAAAGATTATATATGGACGTCGAACAAACAACTTGTTATGAAATAAAAAAAAAAAACCTTTTTTCGTTTATACTCCGATATCCTCGTTTGTTAGCTAACAAACAACTTCCTAGAACGGCATTCTTCTTGAGACGTTGAGAGCAGTCAACCATAAAAGAAATTCTCCCCCTGTTCTTTGGGAATCCAATAGTTTATTGCATTATATACAAGAGCTAGTCACTGGACGCTGTATGGCTGCTGAGGCAGTTGATTGCAGTAATTCTAAAATCTGTCTTAACGGAAAGGGTATGATAGAAACTAGATTGAACTCAAAACTTCACTTCTTCTTTAAGTACAATTGTGGACATATTCCACGCTTTTTTCCGTTTACAGTGCTGTTTTCTTATTGGAAACGAGGAGGACACTAAAACCTTGTGGGCCCTTTCGAAAGGGCTAATCTGAATTCCGGCCGACACAGCGGAAGAAGAAACCTGATGAAGTTTTTAAAAATTCGTGTTTTATATATATACGGCAGAACGGTGGACAGCATGCGAGACTACTCGTTCTTAATATTACCTTCTTCAGACTCTATTAAGTTTGCAGAGATTGAACTTAACCAGAATTGTCCACAGCAGTACTTTATTAGTGATGATGGCCCTTCGGCTTCCCTACATACAAGGCATAATTAGGCAAATCATGGAGGTAGAGACTTTATTTGTTTGGCGCTGGAAACTTTAATTGTTAAGGTATGAACTACGTTACTTTCCCTGCGGTACCTCTGGTCCTGTATACCCTCTACTCATTACAGTTTGATGTTATGTCCGTTAGGTGGTTAGAATACAGAACCCTGACTGTAGTATCTCATTAACAAAGAAAACATTGCAGTGGGTGGTGTGTAGAAAGGGGAATGAAAACATCACCCCTCTTTCGTCACCGTTGGCTCCTGTTTCTCACTGAACAACTGAAGCGTGGGACCTAGTTGTCGGACGTGTGACTAATGCATAAGTTTATGTGTTGCTGGTTGATTTCGTATTCAGTTGTTGTTCTTACTGTGTCCTGAAGTGGTACTTAACGTGGAACACCTGTCACGTTGCAGCGGCTCCAACCACGACTCTGTCCTCAAGAGCAGAGGAAGATAATTTATTTGCCCTTACTAAATTATTATGACTACTTCAACATGGTGCAGTATTAAGACTAACTAAAATGTCTTTCAGTTGTTTAAATGTTCAGAATAAAGTAAAAGGTAAAGTGCACCTTGTACAGGCACTGAGGCTCCTTCCAGACCGTACGGCCCATTGGGGGAGTAGAGGTATAGTTCTACGCTTTCTTGACCACGGCACTAGAAGGGATGAGGGGTCAGCGTCACACCCCGGCCGCTCTTTACCCACGGGAAAGACCCGGTACCCATTGTACAGGAGGCTGTGTGGGCCGCAGGGCCGATCTGGACAAGTTCGGAAAATCTCGCCCCACCGGGATTCGATCCCCGGGCCGTCCAGCCCGTAGCCAGTCGCTATACCGACTGAGCTACCCGGCTCACAAATGTTAAGAATGCGACTTAGAATTCTAGACGGCCATTCCTTTCTTCCCATTGTGAAAGCGGATGATTAAAATGTTCAACGCCGTTATTTAGACGAAGTACCTCCATTTGTGTTCTGCCCAACACTTGAGTGTGGGTACATAAGTAATATTAAACTCTGATGTCGAATCTTGATAATTCGAGAAAAGAGTATACAGATTTTTGAGAGTGAATGGATGGCAGCAGTCACACCTGAATCAGCTGTCTTGGTTGTATTACACGTGCTGTCCTTCTCATACTCCGAGCGCACAGTTGTGCGAATCGGAGATCAGGTCAGCAGTAAGAAGAACAAGAAGAGTAGAAGGACGATTAAGAGGACATGAAAAAAAAATGGAAAAAATGCAGAGACAAAGTTGGAGAAAGAGAAAGAACAGAATATAAGAAAACGAATAATATTTTTTATGTCATCTCCATGATGCCAGTATTTAAAAAAAATCTCACTACAGAAAGAGGGCTTCTTGCTGATGAGACGTGTCTGAAAGGTCTATGCACTTTTACAGCTGCTCTGTCAAATTCTAGCTGTCTCAGAACTCCACTTCAGCGGAACGCTTCCCAAATTGGTAAATTACTGTCCCAGGCGTTGCTCTTGATTGATTGTTCGAAGGAAGTGAAGAAAAGAATTCAGAACTTCTACCAAAGTATAAAAATCTTCTTCTTGTCGGTGTGGTATGTAGCTAATCTTTCCCTTCTGGGATACTGAGGTGTCTCTGTGCGCCTACGTTTCGAAGATAGTTGCTATCAGCATCATCAAGACAAAAGACAGCGAACTGTCATCGATATTCCTTGACACTAAATACATGCTACATACAGACGCAGTTGCTCACAACCACAGGGCGTTTAACATTGTGAAACCAAGTGCCAACTGGAAAATAGAGATCTTAGTGGAAACTGAAAATTGGCTGGATCGTGCCAAACTAAGTTGCCTGTTTTTTTTTCGAAATGGGAACATATCACAGACTAAATATATTAAAAGTAATTAGGACAGGAGGTCCTCGGTTCGAATTTCGAGCTGAGTTTCCTCGTGGTTTTCCTCAGTCCCGTAAGGAAAATTCCCGTTACGCTACAGCAGCCACTTTCAAATTGTTCTCAGTTTGTTACTCAGCAGTCATTTCACATTCGGCACTGCACAGTTCGGAAAAGTGACCGTTCCGCGAATTAAGTGGCAAGAAGATATAACACAGAAAATGTGTCGAAAAGGACACACGTTTTGGCTGTCTTCTAACTAGAGAGGGGTTTCGGAAGCAGTTACATCCTTCTTTTGGATCTGTTGGTGGCAAATTGACCGAGGTTTTCCTTGTGCGCACGCGTAACAACTGCACGTGCTTGAAACCTAATACCGCGGTTGTCAAATTGAAAACCTGCGGCTACTTGAATCCGTCATTAACAAATCCGCAGTTGAGAAGGATTACTGTACCGAATTATGTATGTCATTGGAGCAATTCACGTGATTTTAAAACGGAATAAGTTTCTATAGATGGAATGCCCAATGCCTGTCCATTTTGTACAGTTTATCTGAGTAATGCATAACGAGGAGCTAAATGATTTGTACTCCTCACCCACTATTGTGCGGGTGTTAAAATCGAGAAGAATAAGATGGGCTGGGCATGTGGCGCGTATGGGTGAGGAGAGGGGGGTGTATAGGGTCTTGGTTGGGAAACCGGAAGGAAGGAGATCACTGGGGACACCTAAGCGTAGATGGGTGGACAATATTAGGATGGATCTCCAGGAGGTGGGATGTGGGTATATGCACTGGATTGGGCTGGCCCAGGTTACAGACAGGTGGTGGACGTTTATGAGTGCGGTAATGAACCTTCGGGTTCCGTGAAATGCGGGGAATTTCTTGACTAGCTGCAAACCAGTTAGCTTCTCAAGAAGGACTCTGCACCATGGAGTAAGTAAGTAATGGGTAATAAGTGGGCCGGGTAACTCAGTCGATATAGCGACTGACTACGGGCTGGACGATCCGGGATCTAATCCCGGTGGGGACGAGATTTTAAGCCGTCCAGACCGGCCCTGGGGCCCACCCAGCCTCCTGTAAAATGGGTACGGGGTCTTTCCCGGGGGTATATTGCGGCCGGGGCGTGCTGCAGAACACTCACCTCCTTTTAGTGCCGCGGTCATGGAAGAGCAGAGCTATACCTCTACCCACCCTCTGGGCCAAACCGAGCCTGTAACGGGATCACTTTAAATGGATAATAATATAGCTTTGTTTTATTTTCTTACAGCTGTGGATTTCATATTTTATCTTAGGTCCGTGTTGATCTACCTAGAAAATTATTTTAATATTAATACTGAATATCAAATATCTTATCGATCCAGTAAAAGTCACAGTTATACACGATTGCTTTTTGTTTCAGGTAAGTTGACTGCACTGCTCAGGTGTATCACTTGTTACTTTCGGAGTATCCAGTAGCAGGTAATTCAGTTCCATATATTTCTATAGTTTTAGTGATTGAATGAATTCAAGTATGCCTGTTAAGAGTATCCCTTCACGTAGCTTACAACTGACTCTTTGAAGTAAATGCTGGGTTTCGTTTTGGAGGCTTGTGTCCGTATAACGAATTCTAAATTTTCAAAGTCCTCGTATCAGCACCCTGATGACAGAGATGAGTGGCCTCTGAGGCGTTGGTTCTCGTAAGCCGCCTGACCGTGGCTATCACTCGGAGTGGAGTTTGTTGAATTCAGTTGCTTTAAAAGCTTCAAAACATAATGAGAGTCCTTCTTGAGTAGCTGATAGTTTCAGAGTTAATTAAAAATTTCCCCACGTTGTATTGAATTCAGAATTTTATTACTGTTTTCACCAAAGCATGCTACTGGCCCTCAACAGCGAGCTACATCATTCCAGTCGGCATCATGCTTCTTCGACAATTATATAGTCCGTCCTCACTGTTATTTCCTACCTACACATAGGAATTATTGACATAAAATTCAACATTATATTTCTACATACTCTTAGGTTTCCGAAGCGTCAGTTTTTCAAACGAAATATTATTAAGTAATTTCTCCGTCATCGCAGCGTGTCGCGTCTTCATGTTGCAGATGGAGAAAGTAGCCTCCAAATATGGGAAACTGCTTCGAATGCAACAGAAAACGTGCGAACGTTGGTGGTCCTCTTGATTTGAGTTTGGCGGGTGCTGTACAACTATTCACTGTAAAGAACGTGTCCTGTTACGTGGGGTTTTAGGGAGGGCCTAGGACTTGAACAGAATCCGCGGTACTGTGATCCGTGTTTTTAAAGTATTTCACAGTTCCCTTGCAAAACATTTTCAACGCCTGTGGCACAGAGTTTTATAAACATTTTTGTCTGAAATGTTTACAGACAAACAAATATTTTCTCCCTTAACATCAGACTGACTGTGTAACTAACAAGCCGTGCATTTGAGGGGGGGTGGGGGGGGGGGGGGAGAGTGAAGCCGCATTCTTTGTGTAGCATTTGGGTGCGTTCTAGTTTTGTAGACATTAAAAGCTAAACTCGGCCTTTCTGTGGAACAGGTGGATTCTTAAAGCAGTTGCAGCCAAGTATTGTACCAGATTAAGAAATTTTTCCCCTTATTTTGTGATTGGATAAGGCTTGATAAATGTGGCTTCTAAAGGGACCATTCATAAAAACCCTGAAATTTTTAATACTATTTTGGTCAATGCTAATAAAAATCCAAGTAGATGCAACAGTATGCAGATGATTATTTACTGCAAAATTACTTTACATGTTTCGGGTGTCACAGCACCCATCATCAGGAGTACTAAAAACTGTAACCGCAGCCTCCGGTACAGGTCATATTACTGGTACAGATACTTCCCTTCCGGAGGCTGCGGTTACAGTTTTTAGTACCCCTGATGATGGGTGCTGTGACACCCGAAACATGTAGAGTTCCTTTGTTGTAAATAAATATCTGCATACTGTTGCATCTAGTTGGATTTTAATTAACATTGAATTACGTTGCACGGAACCAAGAGCTTAAAAAAAACTATTTTAGTCACTGTCCTTTCTTTCAGGCAGAGTCATTTTCAGGGATATTAAACCCTTGAAGGTGAGGTCACTGCATTGTCTCGAATCGCTGCAAAACCAATTACGCAGTGATACGGTGTCGTATTCCATAATGACAGAGTACGCCGAATAAAACATCTCCCTGTAATATCTGTGCTGTTAATTGATCACGTGAAGACAGAAGTAGAGCGATCTCCTGAAATATATATTATGTAGTGGATGCATCGGACAATGGACAGCTTCGAACTTATTACATACTGCCGTAGTGAACTGTGTGTTATAAATTATTATAATAAAACCAACTAGATGCACTAATTTCTCAAATTTATTTTTGGAATAAAACTCTACATGTTTCAGACAGTTCCTCTGTCCATCATCAGGAGTTTTTCACTGTATACGTAGCAATGGTGTATGTCATATGCTGTGTGTACAGTGAAAAACTCCTGATAATGGACAGAGGAACTGCCCGAAACATGTAGAGTTTTATTCCAAAAGTAAATTTAAGAAATTAGTGCATCCGGTTGGTTTTATTGCAAGAATTTGTCACGATGTACGGTCACCTGAACATCAAATTTGTATGTTTAATCCAAAATACTCCCGGTGACCCTGTCGGATGATATCCTTCCTGAAACATTACAGCCTTAGGCACAGTGTGCTTGGAATTCAGCAGCTGTGATTTCTCTGGCGGATTAATTTTAAATTTCAGCTTAGTAAATGTCCATAAAATTTTACTATAGAGCATAAAAAGTTTAATAGTTCACGATTGCCTTTGCAAGTACCGAAGATATTTGCTACGCGTATTAAGATTTGGTTTCATAGCTGCCCTTTAAATCTTAATGTAAAATGTATATTTGTAGATATAGCCTATCTTTGCTCCGACTCGTGTTAAACTGCGACATTTCCTTATCTGTCCCAAGTGATAACGTCACCACAAGTTAATGGCCATTATCCGGGAACACGTGGAATGTTACCTAGTCTTAATGACACACATCTAGGTTGTATTGCCCCATTATTAATCCCACAACAAGGGAGTTTAGACCAAGTTTCCGTACGTCAGGGTTACACAGAGACGAAGTGTGTGTGTTTTCCTCACCAGTGTCAACCGAGCATTCACGAAATTTCTAGGTGGAACATTTGTTAGACATTTATTTGGAACCTAAGTCATTTGTGAAGTTCATTATCACCATATTCAATATTAAATAATATCCAACTAGTTGCAACAGTATGCAGTCTGATTTATTTTACTGCAAAGCCACTCTACATGTTTCGGGTGTCAACGCACCCATCTTCAGGAGTGCTAAATCAGACTGCATAATGTTGCATCTAGTTGTATTTTATTTAATATTGAATTATAATGCACGGAACCATGATCTTAAAATTCATTATCACCAGCATTTCTGGAAACAAGAATCCCTTTGAATTCCATGCTCTTATTGGATTTTAAGCAGCGTAGAATGGTAGTTTTTACCGATGTTTCAAGACAATCTATCGGTCCCACCTTCTAGGCTGAAGCAGTCCAGTTCTCAAACTTGTTCGGATGGCCCTGTATATTAACACAATAATGCGTGGCGTTTCCAGCTGTAGCAGCAAGGCGTATTAATATTTTGGCACATTTACGTTTTACTTCTCAACATGACTGACATTGCAATGTAGTTTGTGTGTGTGTGTGCGTGTATGTGTGTGTGTGTGTGTGTGTGTGTGTGTGTGTGTGTGTGAAACTCCTCAAGAAAGTTATATCCTGCATGTGTAAGATGCTGCCTCTACATATTGAGAGAAAAATCTTTAGCTACGAGTTTTCGGAAACGAATTTTTAAAAATGTACAAGCTAAGTCAAGTGACATAACAAAAACCTTCATGTCTTAACGCTTACCCTGCTTACGTGGAGAATATGTTGAGCTCCTAATAATGCTAGGAGATGACAAATGGGATTTAACTCGGAGTTGAAAGGGTTAAAATGTCACCTAGTATTGTGACGATAATGGTATCTAGGAAGCTTGTCGTAGTCAATACTTGCACTAGACCTCGAAACGGAGGGATTTTATAAGGATTTTCTAGAGTGAAACGACTTTAAAGACGGCCACTTCTAGTACCGAATACATGTAATGGTAACTTTAAGAGAGATTTTAGGCAAAAGCTACTGAAGAGACGGGAATTGGTTAAAGCAGCCCAGGATAATTCCAAATCGTGATGTTTTACGTTAGTGTGGTAGTCCTTCTGGTTCTTCTACAAGACGGCAGACATTTAGAACTTCGTTCTTCTGCGTTATTACGCAGCGAGTAATGGCAATTCCTTACCGACCTTTCGGGACAACCTATCTGCCCTATCTTCAAGGGCCTAGAATCCCTTTTTTTTGGTTCTTGGCCCTTGGAGATGGTACCGATAGTTTGTCCCGTAACATATGTAAGGAATTACCACTACTTGCTGCGTAACAACCCAGAAGAACGCAGTTCTCATCTACTTCGCGACGGAAGCCTGACATCACGCAGGGCAGATTTTGTTATTGTACTTGTTTGTTACTTGGTTAATTGGAATATAAAGTGTTGAGCAGGGGTAATTACGGCTTTGCTTATAACCGATTTTAGCTGATCAGATAGTATCAGTGAATTATAAGATGTCATTAAAACGAGTTGTTATGGTGTAATGTAATGTTATGGTGTAATGTAATGTTTTCCGGAATCCAGCGTTTGCCTTTAGCAGTCATATAATCTGAAACCGAGACGAAGACACCGAATATTGTAACATAAACAAAATGGCTGCGGATTGGCGGCTGTTATACTTATGGAAAATTAAAGAAAGATTCGTAGAGAAGTAAGAAAATTTGTACCTTTCTTGTGCAGGGTTGGAACGTCAAACACAGTTTTGCAACTGCAAGAAGCGATCAAATGATGACTAAAACCAATTTTAGGAAGGTTTTTAATTTAAAAAATATTGCTCCCTAAAAGCGTTTTGAAAATGCTTGTTTCAAATAGCGGAGGAATGGAAGTACGCTTTTCGAAATGCGATTGTGGCAATTCTGTGTACGTCACTGACCATGGTGTTCATTTGTTGCTGATATTGCTTCACTTTTGCATATATATAAATTCTACTGTCTAACCCGAAAGGGGAAAAGTCAATTGTATTACCGAGGGAATAATGCACTTAAAACATGGAGAGACTGAATGAAGTTAATGATGGAATACAGTTCTGTATTGGGCATTGACAAACGTATGTAATGTATTGTCGCATGCTATTCGTCATGCATAGAGTCTGAAATAATCTGTCCTTGCGTTTTAGCATATATCATGGGACTTGATGCGTATTTGTTGCTGTAACAATTCTATTATTAGAGATACAAATAATCAGAGCCGTTGATGAAGTAGAAATCAGATGCACTGAGTGTCCAGTAACGCACTTGAAAACCTGCAGAGACTAGAAGCTGAATTAGTGATGGTACTGTGTTCGGGTTTTAGCAGTAACTACGTTTTATGAAGTTACTGGTACGGCACGTTATGGTAAACTATTTTCCTTGCTTTTCATTAAACGTTTACCATAATGCAAACAATTTGTATATTTCTGTACTTTAATTACTGAAATACACAATTTTACAAGGTTCGTGTAAACAGCATTGCAGATTTGAAGGAAAACTGTCCGGTAGTTTCGAAATTTTGACGTAAGAATGACCACAAACTTTTGTGTGTGTGTGTGTTGATTTTGTGAGCTTTATACAGAGAACTTACTGCTGTCTAATAATAAGAGGTTGAATAAAAAAATAAAAGCAATTTTTAAATTACGCGGTAACCGGGACAGAGAGGAGCTGGCGCATTGCGCAGTATTGACAATGCCTGTTGAAGAGTACAGCACTCTGCCTTCAGTCGAGTGGCAGCAACGAGGGCGAAAACATGGACGCTCTTTTGCAAGATTCACCATCGAAGAACAACGTGGCTTAGTGCGGTTTCTTTGGGCAGAAGAAGTGAAACCTGTGGAAATTCACCGTCGTATGTTGACTCAGGATGGACAGAGCACCATGAATCAACGAACGGTTTATGAGTGGATTGAAAGGTTTAAATCGGGTCTAACACGTGTTACTGATGAAAGTCGTTCTGGTCGGCCATCAACATCGCGTAACCGAAAAGCTTCTTCTCCGCAGGAATACAGAAACTAGTTGAACGATACAACAAATTCACTGTGTTGCAAGGGGACTATGTAGAAAAATAATATTTAAAATTGCTCACAGTTACTTCTGTTAAAGCCGTTAAATGTATCTTGCCTTTACTTTTTGATTCTCCCCTACAAAATAGACTGGGGCCTCGTAGCAGAAGGCAGAGAGTACTGAGAAGGTGATTTAAAATATTGTGCCACACACGAATTACATGCAGTATGAAAATATCTTCTAAGTTTAGAATGTGTCGGATTGTGGTGGACCTAACAGGAATTACGTACGTGTTTCATACGCTTTTTTTGGTGGGGGGGATTACGTTTTCGTGCGGTATTATGAATAACTGAAACTTTCTTGATGTCCGGCTCGTATTTTCTTTCCTGTTCCGCTCTTTTCCCTTCTTTCTCTACATCTTCATATTCTCTTCTATCTCCTTCCACGCTCGCATCCCTTCTTGGTATGCTTTTGTGTTATATATGAGGTTCCCGCAGCGGTGAACGTGAAGACTGCTGTATTCCGGAATATGACAGTGTAGTCTGATATAGAGTTACCAACATTTCGCAGCACCTTGCTTCCACCGTCTTTAGAGGAACCTTCTTTAAAAGATAAACACCCAAAATCTCTTTCCTTGTTTAGTTACTACTTTATTTACCTTGCTAATGTTGCTTTAGTTTGCAGTTTCCTGAAGTATTGTACTTGTACACTTAAAGCAGACTTAAATGTACATATTTCGGCTGTAAATAATCAAGGTTCACTGTTACGTGTTACTAAATTGAAAAAATAATTAATGTACAAGGTGGTTCAAATATGACTGGGACTGATTTGTGTGTAAACAAGCCGCACTGCGCAGCAGCTGTGCGACCTTGAGAGAGTGAAGCCACAACCTCCACCCTCCCTCCTGCTCGGGTTAGGGAAGTACGTTGAAGACTGACATGTG
>Ga0123357_10010985_pt1 | contig 11569 bp, 10 predicted proteins | sample TergutEmb28metaG_FD_89873 | JGI IMG/M metagenome (GOLD analysis project Ga0123357, IMG submission 89873) | Embiratermes neotenicus P4 segment gut microbial communities from Petit-Saut dam, French Guiana - Emb289 P4 | ecosystem: Host-associated > Arthropoda: Insects > Digestive system > Gut ...
CCTACAGCTGCACACAGTACAATCTCCATACACAGTACAAGCTCTTCTAACTCATGCTGATGACTTGCTGTGCCTACAGCTGCACACAGTACAATCTCCATACACAGTACAAGCTCTTCTAACCCATGCTCACAATTGCTGTGCCTACAGCTGCACACAGTACAATCTCCACACACAGTACAAGCTCTTCTAACCCATGCTGATGACTTGCTGTGCCTACAACTGCACACTGTAAGGCCTCCATACACAGTATTAATTACTACTGCATATTTCTGTTAAAGAAAGGAATTCTTTGATAAATACCAACAGAGTACACAAAATATTTTGGAGAACAAAGGAAAGTTTAGTATTCTTCTTATATATTTTGTCCACACTAAGCCATCACTGGAGAGAAAATGTAGAATGCAAATTCAAAATTTCTTATGTGTTGTATTGAAATTGTCTTACGGTGTATAACTGTAGAGTAACCCTTTAAACGTGTAACATAAATGTTTTATTTAAAGGCCCAGTCCGCACCGCGCAGTAAACACTTTTCATCTCGGTTGTGAAAACCAATGAGTTTATGTTACACAGGGCAAAAGTCACCGTTCTTTCTCAGATAAGTACATTACACATAAATACAGTGTGGGTAGAATGTAGAATTGGTGAATGCTGAACCTACTGGTGAATCCAGTAACAAGTAGGCTTTAACAGGTTAATACAATGCCAAAACCCATATAAAACGTTGCAGTATTCCAAGTCTCTGACGTGTTATTGTAGGAATAAACAGCAGCACACCCAAGAAAACTGGAACCTTCATATACAGATAAACTGGAACCTTCATATACAGATAAAATAGAATCCTCATATACAGATAAACTAAATCATCTACATAATAATCAGTGTCTAACAAAATTCAGACATACACACTTCATTCATGCATGAATGAATCATTTGTGTACAGAACTGTACATGTAGCTGTAAGTACTGTGTGCATTGCTAAGGTATTAAAATGTGTTCAGTGTAATTGACTGTAAAACTCAAAACAGTTTAGCCCCTTTGCTTTTAATCCAGGGTTATTTCTTGTACTGTCCCAGTAGCTACATAGAGTACAGAACTGTGACCACCATTTTGCTCTCAACTTTAGCTTAAGAAAGAATAAAGTCTATGTAAATGCTCAAAAAATGTGAAAAGTAGAATTCACTTCCATTATCTGCACCTGGTCACAGCAGATGTCACAGAATGTCTGAGTGGCTGCAGGCTTTCTGCCATATAATTTGTCCATGCTTTGTGTGTTGATAGAAGAAACACCTGTGTTAGAGAGTATCCACTACCAGTGAGGTTGTTATTTTAGAGTATGCACTACCAGTGAGGTTGTTATTTTAGAGTATGCACTACCAGTGAGGTAATTTGCAGGACTTCAGTGCACGTGAGTGGATGAAGCAAGGAGCCCCAAAGGAGAAGCTGATGATTGGTATGCCAACCTATGGTCGCTCGTTCACCCTAGTTGACCCTACCAAGTTTGATATTGGAGCTCCTGCTTCAGGAGGTGGTGCTCCTGGCAAGTACACTGGCGAAGCAGGCTTCATGTCCTACTATGAGGTAATTTGTGTTAGTTACTGTTGGCCCGGTCTGTTCTCCTCACACCTAGCGACAAAGTGCTTGCACTGCTTTCTGCCAGGTCTTTTGTAAATTTGAAGTAAGTACATTAATATGATTGTTGCCATTTGAAAGGCCTGATCTCTCTGTACATCTAGACTCCTCTCACACCTCCCTGCTGGCTTACCAACTTTTACAGCAACCTACCAATTGGGCAGACATTGCCTTTATGTTTGTTCCAAGTAACCCAGAACCCAGTGTCGCAATCCCATACTCTTATTTTGTTAGTACAAGAGTTTGTTTTAAAATCTTGACCTATAACATTTCCAACTTGGGTACTTGTTTGCTTGTACTTGTCCGCTTGTACTTGTTCGTTTGTATTTGTTTGTTTGTACTTGTTCATTTGTACTCATATTCATTGCTAAAACAGAACTTTGCATGTTCACCACACCTGTATGTGAAGGTGGGAAATGAATACACACCATGATCCATAATTGTCCATTCAAAAGTCAATAATTATGTAAGTTTCTGTACATTACATTGATAAAAAAAATATGTATTTTCAGTGTTCATTTCCTATTTATTTTTATTTTTCCCGCATTCTAATAAAATATTCTACATATACATTGTTGACAGGCTTCATTCTATCCAATTTGTGCCAGAAATACATATTTCAGATACATTCTAGGCAACATGTTAAGGCATTAAATTAATATGGGCAGCACATGAATAAACAGGTAAGCCATTTTCTCTTAAATTCCCCTATTTTCTTTCCAGTTGCCATGTTCTTTTGCAGGTCTGTGATTTTCTGCACGGTGACAATACAACCTTGGTTTGGGACAATGAACAGCAAGTACCATTTGCTTATCGCAAGGACCAGTGGGTTGGCTTTGATGATGAGAGGAGTCTCAGGACAAAGGTATTTAATTGTAAGCAAGAGAGTGTAAAGGCTTATGTCGATGGAGCTTTTGAAATATGTTCTTTGTGTGAGATTGGAGGTTCTCCTCTGATCAGACATGATGTTCATTTACTACAGGTAAAACTGATTGTTATGTACATAATGCAATGCAGCTCACTGCTGTCCAGAATTAAACATTACATTTACTTGGCTTTTGTTAAATTTTCGTTATAGTGAGAAATACTGCAGATTGAAGGTTTTGGCTCGAGAGCATTGCATTTAACTCCAGGCTCATACCAAGTATAGTCACACATCAGGGCAGGCAGCATTTGCTGCCCACAAAGGAAAGTCAAGAATTTATGTCACATGTCATGGGTCACAGTTAGCAGTAGAAGGGCAATTTGGAACTTGCAACTGGACAGCTTACTGACCTTCAGTCACGTGTATGCACATTTGAGACCCAAATGTGAGGGTGATTGTTCTGATGCTATGTGGTACTGAGGTTTGAGACCAGTGGGACATCCTTATCTTTGAAATGTGTGTGTGTGGGTTACTGCCTTCTAATGTAAGTTGCCATACAATTTCTTTGAAGTCACCATAAACAACTATGGTCATAACAGTAGTGTTATAATGCCAAACTAGTGCTACAGCAATGGTGCCTATGTGTATTCTGAAATACTATAGAGTCTGTACGGTGAACCTGAGAAGGAAATGCCGCAGAATGGGCTGTGCGGTGTGCTATAGAGTGGTCTGTGCATTATTCTTACACATAATTACAGTAAGCAACAGTTGCACACCAAACACCTAAAAATCATAGTTGGCATGTTTTATGTGCATTTGTTGGTTGCTGCAGTTACAAGACAGCACATCATTTTCACTCTTGTTAACAGAGTTTGTAAAGTTGGGTTTTTTGTGTTATATGTAGCTGTTTTTACATGAGCACAGCACCAGAAAATGTGAGTCGTGAACAGGATATTCAGATGTACACACAACAATGAATAATACTGCGTGAATAATACATGGTAGCTGCTGGGTTAAATGCAAACTATACCTGACGACTGTATGTAAACAAGGGTTACATTTTCACTCTCCATGGCCTGTTTCACTGTTATTTAATTTAGCACTCCATACATTGCTGAAAATAGAGATCAAGTCTGGAAGAGATGTAGAGGTCAGTTTGGACATTCCCTTCAGATGATCAGCAACCCAGGCTTCTTATGTAAATATATTACGGTCAGATGGCAGAGTCGCTTGTCTCTAAATAACAAGGTCCACGGAGCACAGCCTTCTTCGAAAGCTATCAGTTCTCTCAGTTAGTCAAAAATTCTTCTCATTCTATGTAACCCAAATGTTCATTACCATGATCACAAGAGCCCATCGCTTGTCCCAATCATGAGACAGATGACTCACTCACCTCTCGTCATAGTACGGACTTTATATGACTCAGATTGGTTGATAAGATGGATTCTCATTGAACACAGTAAATGTATTTCTGTTAACACAACAGATGGCCTGGCTCAAAGAGCAAGGTTTTGGAGGTATCATGATCTGGTCTGTGGATATGGATGACTTCCGAGGACAGTGTGGAACTGGGACGTACCCACTGATTAACGCAATGAGGCAAGAACTGGAAGGATACACTGTGAAACTGGAGTATGACGGACCATACGAGGGAACTGCGGGAGGCGGTGCCTACACCACTAAAGATCGTAAGTAACGTGTAGGCAGGGAAGCAACTGGGCAGAAAGTTGTTACACTGCAGTTTAATGCTAAGCAGCTATAGGCAAACTACCTGAATTATAAACTTCTAGGGAGAAATTATGATGCCTACTTTACTACAAATGCTTCAATCCACATTGGGAGGCATTACATGACACATAAAATAATAATTATGCCATATAGAAATCCACTTTTGTACATATTTCCATTGGTACAGACACAAACTGCATTACATCCATAGAAAGACCATGTGATTATTAACAGACACAAGTGTACTGTAAAACCTTACAGATGTTCTATACGTATGACGTACGTTCATACAAAATGTCACTCTCCTTGTTCCAGTTGTTCATTAGTCGTCACTATCAGACCGACAGCAAAACATATAATTCCTATGTCTGTCGTAAACAGTAAAGTCCTGATATGACATCACTGCATGGATTTAATGCACTCTTTGTATGGTCTCAGTCATATGTCCATTAGAACAATGTTATATTTTCCCAGATTTTATGTTCCTTGACTTTACTTCTTCCCAGAATTTACGCTTAACTTTCCTGATCCTGACTATGGAATTTAACTGATCTTACATTTCATAGTTTCCAGAAAGGCGTAGCTAGCGACTTCGCGGTAAAATCTCTCAGAACTTAAGATTGAAGTAGTTACAGCATTCTTGTATAGAAAGAAGTTACATCCAATAAGGGATTTCCTCCAAGCAACGTAAACCACTGGAATAACATGACAGAACTGGAATCTGCTCTAGCTGTATATATCAAGCCAGTGCAGCAAGCATTGCTTCCATAGAAGCTAATGTTATAAGGGACAGGGCTGTGTAAATTGCTGCTGGCCATAAGGGACAGGGCTGTGTAAATTGCTGCTGCTTATTTGGCAGCAGATGACACTTACTGACTGGTTAAACGAATAAATACTGCATATCTGCACAAAATGCACAAGGATGTCTGATGTGGCTATTCAATTGTCATAGCATCATGAGTGACATCACTGACTGGCAATACTGTGAGGAAGCTGTTTCCAAATGCCGTACATGTGCCATGTTGTACTTTGTAAAATGTTCAGATGTCTGTATAATAAATGGCTTGCCGAGGTCATTTGTTATGTGGCACAAAACATTTGTTGTGTGGCACAAAACATTTGTTATATGGCACAAAACATTTGCTGTGTGGCACAGAACATTTTTCTAGAGTGTACAATTTTCATTCCCCAGATTTATATCATTTTAGGTGGTCCCGACAAAGATGTAAAACTTCTGTTCTGGTAGATTCCTTCAAAATTGTACTATCACATGACTTAATGACCCCACACTCACAGGCGCTGATGACAGTCACTGACCTCACCAGTCCACACTCCCCACCCTCACCATCATACTGTTACAACTCACAGCAGGAAATTAAAATGAACAAACAGAGTGCATTTTGTGGCTCATCAGGGTTCAGGAAAAGCTGTTGGAAAGTCACTGGGGGGAGGGTGTGGCACCTACATAGACATTATAACTGTGTGGCACCTACAGACATTATAACTGTGTGGCACCTATATAGACATTATAACTGTGTGGCACCTACATAGACATTATAACTGTGTGGCACCTACATAGACATGACTGTGTGGCACCTACATAGACATAACTGTGTGGCACCTACATAGACATTATAACTGTATGGCACCTATATAGACATTATAACTGTGTGGCACCTACATAGACATTATAACTAGATTTTTAGCCTGACATCTTTCTTAACAAAATATTAAGATATACTAATTAATGTTTTAAAACTCTTTGAACTTGGAGATTCAATTTGTCTGGGTTGTGAAGTGTTCTTGGGGAAGCAGTTCCGGATTTTTTAAAGACCATAGTGCCCTAATCTTCTGGGTCAACCATACCCAAAGAACTGACTAACCCTGAAGATGAGGGCACTCTGATTCATCAGAAGTTCAGGAGGTACTGACCCACAGTACATCACATCCCAGAAGGCTCTAATCCTCAGCAAGACAGCTGTGATAACCTTAAGTCTCACATGTTCACGTAGTTTAATATTTCACTGTGGAACTGTGTGATCCAATGATGGCAAAACTAAGGCTATTATTTTGTGATAGCTGACATTTCTAGAGGAGATTTGTTGAGCAGTCTGGTGTTCTGGGATATGACACTGCGTTAGTGTGTTCCAGCATTTCAAAGGAACATAGCGCTAACATTTTCAGGGCCTGAGGGTTCCAAGAATAAATGTATTTTGGTGTTGTTACAAGAAATCAAGTGCAGTTAACTCATGTTACAGCTAATTCAGTGGTTTGTGAAGAGGAAGATGGACACATTTCGTACCACCCGGACAAGGCGGACTGCACAATGTACTACATGTGTGAGGGGGAACGAAAGCACCACATGCCTTGTCCATCCAATCTGGTATTCAACCCCAATGAAAATGTGTGTGATTGGCCAGAAAATGTAGAGGGCTGTATGCATCACACTCAAGCCCCACCCACTGCTAAGAGGAAATAAAAATAAGCTTAATATACAAAATTTTACATAAATAAAAAGTATTGAAAATAAGTCAGGAACATTTTTGTACACAACTTGCCATTGCTTCAAAGTGTTTTTGGGCTCTTATCTTTTGGTGTTCACATATCAATGTCAGTTTGATTCTCATATGATCAACAAACAGGTTTATGAAGTGTAACCAAAAAAAGGATAAAGAAATATTTCTGGTAATACTAGCAACTTTAGATAAAGAACACATCAAGAAGCTTGCAAAATTAAATGTTCCCTAGACAAATGTTTGAAGTTTGTGGTTATGCAAGTCTTTTAGTGTATGACATATTTATGAAAAAAATGAACTTGACATTATGGTGTTCTGGAATGTGATGCCTGCCCACAGTCAGCAAATAGACACCAACGTGGCAAGGGAGTATGCTACCTTCAAATTTTCATACTTCTCCACAAAACCACATGGCACCACATCCCCAAAGACTGTAATGTTAACGCAACTGTGAGAACTTCAAATATTATAATTGAAAGGTAAGTTTTAATAAGTTCTGGTACACAGTTGGTACCTTTCGTATGTCTTAGAAATGAAGTTTAATTTTGAGGTAAAGTAATATTTATTGTAAACAGATTTGTCAACTAGACTGTTCAAGTTTCTTAGTACTTCTTAGCAATTTAAAGTCTTTTACAGAGGGGTATAAATTGTAAGACCACAAAATTGTAAAGAAATGAATGTGTCAGTTTGGGCAGATTTTTATTACATAATTCAAAACACTAAAGCTTATTTTGGTAAGAATTTTCTGTTACATTGTTTTTAATGGCTATTTGTATGTCACACCGCAGCGCACCGCACTGCACCACAAAATGCAGCGACATACATAGAGGTACGGCAGAACCTGTAAATGTGTGCAGGAATGAACAGTGCTTATAACAAAAGGGGTGAGAATTGTGAAACTAAATGAACAGTTGTAATAAGAAGGGATGTTTTAATAAATGACAAAATAAGTGAGTTGCAGGCAGAAATTGTGTTGTGTTATTTGTGTGTTGTGTTATATATGTGTGTTGTGTTGTGTTGTGTGTATATTGTGTGTGTATTGTGTTGTGTGTGTGTTGTGTTATATGTGTATGTGTTATATGTGTATGTGTTGTGCTATGTGTGTGTTGTGTTATATGTGTGTGTGTTGTGTTATATGTGTATATTGTGTGTGTGTTGTGTTATGTTATATGTGTGTGTGTTGTGTTATATGTGTGTGTGTATGTTATGTGTGTGTTGTGTTGTGTTGTGTTATGTTGTGTTATGTGCATGTTATGTTATGTGTGTGTGTTGTGTTGTGTTATATGTCTTGTTATGTGTGTGTGTTGTGATGTGTGTTGTGTATATGTTTTAATAATGATTTAAATTAGTTTCATAACATAAATAATTTTGTAGTTTACAGATATTTTAAACCTGTCATTCGTACAGATGTGTCAGATGCAAACTTTGCAGAGTCCCTTTCTTCATGCAGCCATCGTGGCATGCTGTACTGACCTGAAGCCTGTGTTGCAATATCTACCACACACAATACAGTCTCAATTTTGTTTGTCATTTTTCACCATTTCCAGTTCACTCGTATATGGGAGACAAAATAAGGAAATGTGATTTTATCATGACAGTCAATTGCAAAATTATACCATAAAAGTATACCCCTTGTTAGTAAGCCCACAAAAAGCACAAAATTGTTTTTCTTTTGCAGAACAAATTCCCAGAGACTAGTTGTTCTACACATATGTGGAGGATTCCTGGATCAATAGTCTGTGCATTGTAATTCTGCTAACGATTACCACAGTGTAGGCACACACACAAAACATGTCGCAATCAGGAGTCAAATCTGATAATGAAGATAGAGTAAGAGTGTACTTATTTTGAAAGTGAGAGGAATCAGGAGACCAGAATTAAGGTTGGAATATCATGTTTAAAACTCTACACAACTCTAAAAGTACAATTTTTTACTTCTTAAAACAAATTCATGAATACACTTTTGTCAAAATATTTAAACACAAACACATTATAAAGAAAAGCTTCCATACATCAACTTAGTTCCATCAATGAATTGACTGTCTCTTCCATTTTACTGCAACATATCAATGAAAAACATTTGTTGAGTACACAGACTCATAGACTATAGAAGAAAGTTGATACATTTTGTCTAATGTTGAGCATTCCACATCAAAATTGTGTCAGAGGAACATGTCAACAAATTGCTGCCACTATGTTACATTGTGATGACTGTCACTTGTTCAAGTGACATCCAAGAGTGACGTGTGTCTTCTGGGATGTTCAAGTGACATCCAACCGTGACGTGTGTCTTCTGGGATACGTTGCTGTGTTGTCACTGGGTGTCTCCTGACTGTGTTAAGTAGAATTCCTCTTCTTGGATGCTGAAACCTTGACAATGAAGGCACTACATCCCTTTGAAACATCAGGAAACACTCGCCCAATGAAACGTCACATCTCAGAAGACCTGAATCCTCAACAGCACGGCTGTGAGAACTCAAACCTCACAAGGTACAAGTCTCTTGTGCACTAACACTGCCAACAAAGGGTTCATGAAATGTGGAAGTTGAAAGTTTGTAGCACAGATATGCAGAACACTGTAGAGATGTGCTGTGATTACAATGTACAGGATATTAAGTTTGTTGCATAGTGGAGTGATGTGTGCATAATAAGAAACACATACGTAAAATTCTTCAATCCTGTGTTTGCACAAAGATCAGAATCCATTTTCAATGTAAAATGCCTATTTGCTTCAAAAACAAACAAAACTTCCAGTAATAAAAATACAAAAAACCTGAAAAGGCGTACAGAGACTGAATGTTTATTTTTAATATCATACACTTTTTGGAAACATCAAATACTTTAAATGATGGCAGGACAGTCTCATTCCATAAGGCACAAAAGCAACCAACATCACTTTGTGAAAGACAGAGCATGACTGGGCTGAGACTGATCTGCGCAAGGGCAGTACAGTGGGGGATGCCAACTTCCCAGTTAAATGCTCTTATCCCAAAATGCAAAAATTCTGAACATCAAGATTATGAGAGTAGGTGTATTGTACAGGAGCCCAAAATATCTCAGTATATGCAGTACACAGTAGCCCACAACAGCTCAAGCACCTTCTCAACAATGTGTCACAATATCTCATATCTGAGTGGTAAAGTGGTTTTGATGTCAAACACCCATCAATTGTTGAGGACCTTATTCACCTGTACAAATATGTCTTGATCTTGTAGTGTGTGTGGGGGAGGGACATGCATGTGTATTTGCTTGTGTGCTTGTCTGTCTGTTTCGTTCATTGCGGAATGGCACATGAAGAGAAGACAACAGTGCTGTTGAGGATTCCAGTATTCTGGGATGTGAGGTGTGTCCTTGGACAGTTACCCAACCTGAAATTTAGTTGAAGAAGGAACCAAAGAAGAGGTGATGTAGTTTATCGCACTCAGAATGGGGTGGGGTGGGATGGGGTGTGTTCAAGTGTTTTCTTGCTAAAGTCAAACATGAGTTTTGAGTCCAGTAACATATATTGAAAACAGAACAATGCTACAGGACTTATATCTAAATATACATATATATGCAAAATATGAAAAGAATGTTCTCACACTCTTCAAGTTAGAAGTCACAGCACAGCAGTACAGCAGCAGGAGGTTCACAGACATTTATATACTGTACATCACAGTACAACTACTTTTAACATGAGTGGCATTCTGTCAGACCGGCTGTGACAGCAGTCAAACCGTACAGCACCTGGCCATGAGCAGTGCCGTGATGCGGTTAATATTTGTTAGTAATTGCCCAAATTAATCATCATTGTCACCTTTAGTAGTGATGCCCAACACAAAATGTTATGTGTTTTTAATTTCATCTTTCAATTAAGATACACAGTTGAATAAATCTGATGTGCGCGCACATTAACACCCACTGATTTACACTTTCCAGGATGTTGCTATTTTCATCTGACATGTGCAGAATTTACTGCAAATAATGAGAGATAACTTCTATTACAAATTCACATTATTCATACTTTGCCAAAATTAAATAACAACAATGTATAAAAATCCTTAATAATTTTAATTCTAAGGAACAAAGGATGTCAAAATCATACAGACTTCACAGAACACAGTTCATTATTCAGACACTTATCTTGCTGCTGGGCACGAAGCTTTTGAATTAAAACACGCAGTATAGCCTTAATTCCCTTGGCCAAATCAGCTGCACTGTACGGTTTGTTTAGCACTGGCACATGGATGAAGGCAGTGCGAGAGTTGTCAATGTTGAGAGATGTGAAGTATGTGAACTCACACACGTATCTGAAATAAGCAGCACAACAAAATCAGTTTACAAGATATCTGCCATTGTAACACATGACACAAACAATATATCCCAACAAAAACTTCCGAACAGTCTTCAGAGTATTACAAAACAATGTTCAAAGCTTTAATTTAGGTACAGTCACTCATCCCATCATTTATGTTCCTGTGACCGTGCATCGTGAGTAAAGCATGGAGAAAGAATACCTACAAGATGCAACAATATAGATGTTTATTGTCAATTCAGATGTTTAATATTGACTACTGTCTCGACATGTTCCGGGCATCTTTATGCCCATCATCAGGAGAAAAAAGACCACGTGTTAGAGTGAAAACGGAATCTGATGGCACACGGCGAAGCACGGGAGGAGAAGTGAAGGGGAAAGAGGCGACTGGAGTGGGTTGCCAGCACTCATGCACTGTATCGGAACACGGTCTATCCAGCATTACTACCGCTGATGCGCACACCTCGGCTGCCAGCAGCCAACTGAACTGACACCCCCGCCGATATAAATGGACTCGTCCGTTTCGCTGGAAGA
>Ga0123357_10010986_pt1 | contig 11568 bp, 10 predicted proteins | sample TergutEmb28metaG_FD_89873 | JGI IMG/M metagenome (GOLD analysis project Ga0123357, IMG submission 89873) | Embiratermes neotenicus P4 segment gut microbial communities from Petit-Saut dam, French Guiana - Emb289 P4 | ecosystem: Host-associated > Arthropoda: Insects > Digestive system > Gut ...
AGGCGACGTAGAACGATGGCGGCCGCCGGGGCCATCGACCCCGAGGCCACCCACTCGTCGAGGCTCAGCCGGGCGCGATGCGGAACGCGAAGTGACAAGCAGGTGCCGACGTCGGCGACCGTGCCGAGGACGGCATGAACGCGAACACCGTCGGCCAGACGCGCGTCGACGAACGGGCTGCCGTCGTCGAGCCGCCGTCCGACAGACGCCGCGAGCCGGACGGCCAGGCGGCGGACGTCGGCCTCGTCGGTGAATCGCACGTCGGACGGTTCGAGTCCGCACCCCCGGTCGACATAGACGTGGCCGGCGCCGTTCACCACCACGTCCGTCACGCCGGGGAGCCCCAGCAATGGGTCAAGAGGCCCAGCCCCAACGCTGTCCCGCCGGAGACCTTCGACGGTGGCCCGGACCGTCGCGTCAGACACCAGCCGTCCCAATGCCCGCAACGCCGCGCCAACCTCGGCCGGGCCAACCCCGAGGCCGCGCTGGCCAAGGTACTCGCGAACCTCATTGAGCTCGTTCACGTTGGGCCAGCCGAAGCGAGCGCCCGATCAATCAACACGCGACACGTCTTGCGGTACGCGTGCCGCATGGTGCGGAACGGCGGATCGCCCCGGTCGGAGGCCGGCGCGAGCCCGGGATCGTCTGGCAGCTTCGCGACGACGTCACACCCGAGCACCTCGCGAACAACCGCCACAGCACCCGCTGACCCACGCCCGCGCCTCATGACGACCTCAACGCGCTCGTGCCGATGAGCCCGCATGATCTGGTCCGCCGATGCGATGGCACGGACGCCAGGAGCAACCACGAGGTACCGGTGAGTGGCCAGACGGACGGCCTCGCGAGCTGCGGCCGTCAGGCTGCGGCCCACGTCGATCACCACGAGACCGTGACTGCGTCGAAGCGACTGCGTGATCGCGGCCAACGGTTCGCGTGACAGATCGGCCGCGCCTTCGCGCGCCATGGACAACACCGACACGTTGTCGACGCTTGGCAGATACTCGCGCAAGTCGCCTACGTAGCCTTCCGCGCCACGCAGGCTTGGCCAACGCCACCCGGTCCATTGCTCCACACCCATGAGCAGGTCGATTCCGCCGCCCAGCACGTCCACGTCCATGAGTGCCGCACCAGCGGTGAGCGGTGCCGCCGCCAACGCCAGGCCCGCCGCGAGCGTTGACGCCCCAACACCTCCTGAACCTCCCAGCACCGCGATGACCGGCGCACCCGACCGGCTACTCCCCTCGTCGAGCACAGCCCCGAGCCACGCAGCGCCTTCCGGAAGGGGGATGACCCGCGCTCCGAGAGGCGCCGACCACCGCGCTAGACAGCTCTCGTCTTCGCCGACCACGAAAACTCCGTCCCGATGCGGCAGGGCCCTGCCCGCGACGCGCTCGGCGTATTCGTCGGCCACAAAAACGGTGGCCGCCGTGCCCCAGCGCGCGGCCACCTGCTCCAACTCGGTGACAACCGTTGCCCGCAGGTCTTGGGCGGCCGCCGCCGACAAGATCACGTCTTCGAGGTCGCCAGGCGGGGCCACCACCAACACGTCGCGTTCGTCGGTTGTCGCTGTCATGTCCGGAGTCTTGTCAGAGAACCGGCCGATCCGTCACGCCCACCAGGGATTGTGGACAACTTCGTCTCAACCCCGAGATATCCACAATTTCGCCCACTGCCGAACGGTTCGCCATCCCACAGCCCATACTCCTTGACACGTACGATTCGCACATGAGCACCGCGGGATCCAGCCGCTTTCCCCAAGCCGTGGTTGACTGGCTCGTGCCCCCGCGTTCCGGCGAAACCCTGGCCGTCGGAGCGAGTGGACGGGTCGTCCGGCGATTGCTCGCGCGTGACCGCACGTTGTGTGTTGTCGACAAAGACACGTCGGCCTTGGCTCGTCAACGCACCCGGGCGCCTGGCGTGCGGGTAGTGGCGGCGACGGCAAACGCCCTGCCGTTCGCCACCTGCGCCTTCGCGACCGTCGTGGTCTCGGACCTGACGCCCGACATCGCGCCAGGGCTCGCGACCGCCGAGTTCGCGCGCGTGCTCGCACCGGGCGGGCATCTCGCGTCGCACCGCACTGCCCGCGACGACTCGGTGCCGTGGGTGCGGCGGCTCGCGGGCATCTTGCGCGAGATCGATCCGACGGCCATGTCGGCCAGCCTGCACGACGTCGTTCCGCTCGCCCGTGACGACCCCTCTTTCCCAGAGGTGGAAAAGCGCGAGTTCCGCATGTGGGTGCCGATGACCAAGGAGGCGATGCTTGCCCAGGTGGCGGAGAACGACATGGTCGCGCACCTCGATCCGGCAGCAATCGCATCGCTGATCGACGAGGTCGGCCACCTCTACGACGCGTCCGCGCGGGCTCCCGAGCCACTCCTGTTGCCCTACACGGTGACCTGCTGGCGCGCCGAGGTTCACCACACGTCCCCACACGCGACACCCCCGGCCGACGACGATGGGTTCCGCATCGTGTTCTAGACGTGTCTCCCAGCGCCGGTTCTGGCCATACGGCCTGCGCCAGCACTCGTTCTCCCAAGCCGACGCCCGTTCGGCCGACCCGGTGACTGTTTCCCGCACGCGTGCTTCAGCCGTGAGTCGCGCACTAAGCTAACGACTCGTACAAAAGGAGCATCCGATGGCTGACCAAGACGGCATCGCCGACATCATCAAGAGCATCCAGGCTGACGTGACCACCATTGTTCGTGGGGAGCTCGAGTTGGCCAAAGCAGAGCTGATACCGCAGGCCAAGGCGGCCGGAATGGGCGCGGGAATGTTCGGTGCCGCCGCCTACCTCGCCCTGACCGGGTCGATCCTGCTGTTCTTCACCCTCGGGTTCCTCTTGGCCATGGCGTTCGGCGCGGCCGGCCTTGGCACGCTCACGGCGCTGGTGTGCGGGTTCGCCATTGTCACCGTCCTTCTTTTGCTTCTCGCCGGGGTACTTGCCCTCGTCGGCAAGGGCAAGTTCTCTTTCTCCAAGCCTGAGATGACCATCGACTCCGTCGAAAAAGCAGTCTTGTCGGTGCGCTCGGCAGTGGCCGACACGGCGAAAGACATCGCGGCTCAGCCGCTCGTCGACAAGCGGGAACCTGCCGCCATCGCCCGCTGAACCCGTCACCTCATGCCTCAGAAATCGCGTTCCCAACGAGGCCCGCGACCGGGTGCTGCGGTCTCGAATCCAAGCGGTGGCCCACCGGCTAAGGAAACCTAAGAAAAAGGTAAGAAACTGCCCCTCGCGAGCGTGGTGTTCCTGATGATAAGCTGAGTGCCATGCACGCGGTTGATCGGCGGAAACCCCGGTCCACGCGCCCTTCGGTGCGGTGGATCGCGGTCTTCGGTGCCGTCGCGTGCGCCGGCGTCGTGTTGGCATACGCGGGCAGCAACGCATCTGGTGCCGCGACCGCCCCACCGCCCCCTCAACTGTTGAATCTGGCCGCCAGTTCCCACGATGACGCGGCGCTCATCTCGTGGCAGGGAACGAGTACCGACGCCTATACCGTCACCATCGACGACGACGCCGATTTCACAAGCCCGCAGCAGCTCGATGCCGTGGGCACAACCGCGACGGCACAGGGTCTGAAGCCCGACACGACGTACTACGTCCGGGTTTCGACCCCCGATGGCGAGAAGACACAGACGCTGTCCACCTCGTTCAATACAGCCCCGCTGAGCAACGCGGTGGCCGCGCCAAAGCTCAGCTTGGATGTGTCCACGTCGAACCAGGTCGCTGCGTCATGGAAGACCATGGCCGACTCCGGAGCGAAATTCCAGGTGCAACTGAGCAACAACAAGAAGCTCTCCAAACCGGTGTCGAAGACCATCGCCGAGCCGTCCTACGCATTCGAGGACCTCGCGCCCAACACCACGTACTACGCACGTGTTCGCGCCCTCGGCACGGACGGTGCCGCGATAAGCGACTGGTCCGACGTCGAGACGGCGAAGACGCTCAATACGACCCCGCTGACGGTCGCGACGTTCAACGTCGGCTGCTACAAGTGCACGACCAAGAGTCTTCCGAAGTGGGAAACCCGTCGGGACGCGGTGGCTACCCGCATCAACACCGAAGCGCCCGACGTTCTCGGCATCGAAGAGCTCTCGCAGTCGAAGCTCAAGGGCGCCGGCGGGCTCAAGCAATACCAAGACCTCATGAACCGCCTCGACAAGAAGTACATGATCACGAGCTGTGGCACGAGCCGGTCGGCGTCTATCTGCAAGACGGCAAGGAACGAGACGGGAGTCATCTACAACTCGGACACGGTGGAAGCCCTCGACACCGGATTCGTCGCCCTGCCGAAGGCGAGCGGCCATATCACGCGGTACATGTCCTGGGCACTGTTGCGAGAGAAGAGCACGGGCAAGGAGTTCCTCTTCGGGGTAGCGCATCTGGAGCCGGCGGCGAAATTCGCATCGGTGCGCGCAAAACAAGCGGCCACGGTCGCGAGCGTTCTCAAACAGCACGGTCTCGGGTCAGGCCTGCCAACGTTCATGGTCGGCGACTTCAACAGTCATGCCGACGCGGCTCCATATCGCACGATGATCAACGCCGGGCTCAATGATCCGCTTGGTAGGAAAGCCGGCGCCCAGCGCACCGCGGAAACGCGTATTCATACGAACTACAACTCGTTCAACTGGTACAAACGCAATCCCCCGCATTCGTCAGGCACCGCCATCGACTTCATCTTCACCACGCAGATGCGCGTGAGTCAGTATGAGACCGTTGTCAAGCTCGGCTCGAATGGCAAAGTGGTCGGCACGATCCCGTCCGACCACAACATGGTTCGGGCCGTCGTCTGGCTTCCATAGACGACGTCTTTAGCTGGCTTCAGCCGCAAGCACGCCCGGTAGCTTCTCACTCCACGCGAGCGCATCGACGATGCCCTGCTCAATACTGAGTTCGGCCCGCCACCCAAGCACCCGCGCCGCTTTCTCGCCGGACGCGCAGCACCCGGCGACGTCGCCTGGACGCCGTGGCTCCACGACGTGTGGCATTGGCTTGCCCGTCGCACGGCCGAATGCCTCGACCAGCTCGAAAACCGTCGTCCCTCGTCCGGTGCCCAGGTTGATCACGTCATACCGCTGCCCGGCCGTTGGCCCGGCCATCACCTCGTCGACGCGCTGCAGGGCTGCGACGTGAGCCCGGGCGAGGTCCCACACGTGGACGTAGTCGCGCAGGCCGGAACCGTCCCGGGTCGGCCAATCCGCCCCTGTCACAGGGAATGGCACGCCGAGCGCCCGCGCCTCTAGGAGCTTCCCGAGAGCGTGTGTCGGGTGGGCGATCTGCAACCCGGTGCGCAGGCGCGGATCGGCCCCAATCGGGTTGAAGTAGCGCAACGCGATGACGCGCATCTGTGATGCCTGCGCCAGATCGGCGAGCATCCTCTCGACCATCCACTTGGACGCCGCATACGGGCTGTGCGGGCCCAGCGGTGAGTGTTCGTCCACGACGAAGTCGGACGTGTCGGGCGCGTCGTACACGGACGCCGACGAGCTGAACAGCACCGTGCGGCAGCGCGTCCGCGTGAGCACGTCTGCGAACCCGGGCAGCTTGGCCACGTTGTTCGCGTAATACTTCACCGGGTTCGCCATCGACTCCGGGACGATGATGCTCGCGGCGCAGTGCACGACGGCCTCGATGTCCGGGTGGTCGGCGAACACCCGGGCCACGAGTGCCTGGTCGCCGTAGTCGCCGAGGTAGAACGGGTGCCGCCGGCCGAACGTGGCGAGCCCCGTCGACAGATCGTCGAGGACGACGACGTCTAGGCCTGCGTCTTCGCACGCGGACGCGATGGTCGAGCCGATGAAGCCCGCTCCACCCGTGATGAGAACCTTCACGATGAACGATGGGTGCGGTAGTAGGCGATGAGCGATTGCGTGGACGGATCCTGCGCCGCCAGCGCCGTCTCGTCGCCGGTGATGGCCGGGGCTATCTCCAGGGCAAGCTTCTTGCCGAGTTCGACGCCCCATTGGTCGAACGAGTCGATGCCCCACACCACTCCTTGTGTGAATGTGATGTGTTCATAGAGGGCGATGAGTTGCCCGACGACGCTCGGGGTGAGTGCCGGGGCCATGATCGACGTGGTCGGACGGTTGCCCGGGAACACCCGTGCCGGAACGATCGCCTCCGCGGTTCCTTCGGCGCGCACTTCCTCGGCCGTCTTCCCGAACGCGAGCGCCTTCGTCTGCGCAAAGAAGTTCGACAGGAACAACTCGTGGACGTCGACGTCGCCGTCCGTCAACGGGTATGCGGGCGTCGCCACCGCGATGAAGTCGGCCGGAATCAACTGGGTGCCCTGATGAATGAGCTGGTAGAAGGCGTGCTGGCCGTTGGTGCCGGGCTCACCCCAGAAGATCTCGCCGGTATCGCTGGTCACCGGGCTGCCATCGAGCCGGACTCGCTTTCCGTTCGACTCCATGGTCAACTGCTGCAGGTACGCCGCGAAACGCGACAGGCTCTGCGCGTAAGGGAGCACCGCGTGCGACGCGACCCCGAGGAAATCGCGGTACCACACGTTCAGCAAGCCCATGAGCGCCGGCACATTGGACGCCAACGGGGCCGTGAGGAAGTGTTGGTCGATGGCCCGCAGCCCGGCGAGGAACGCGTCGAAGTTCTCCGGGCCGATGGCGATCACCAGGCTCGCGCCGATCGCCGAGCCGACCGAGTACCGCCCGCCGACCCAATCCCAGAAGCCGAAGGCATTGGCCGGGTCGATGCCGAACGCCGCCACCTTGTCGAGCGCTGTCGACACCGCGACGAAGTGCCTGCTCACCGCTAACGCATCGGCTTCGTCGTCGCGCGTACCCGCGCCGCGCAGACCGTTCAGCAGCCAGGTTCGCGCGAGACGTGCGTTGGTCATGGTCTCCAGCGTCGTGAACGTCTTGGACGCCACGATGAACAGCGTGGTCGCTGGATCGAGGTCGGCGGTCTTTTGGGCCAGGTCCGTCGGGTCGATGTTCGACACGAAGCGGCACGTGAGGCCATCGGCGACGTATGGACGCAACGCCTCGTACACCATGGCTGGCCCCAGATCGGAGCCGCCGATGCCGATGTTCACCACGGTCTCAATGCGCTTGCCCGCGGCGCCCACCCATTCGCCTGTCCGCACTTTCGTCGCGAAGGCGTAGACCGCGTCGAGGGTCTCATGCACCTGGGCGACGACGTCGACGCCGTCCACGACGAGCGAGTCGCCGCGTTCGCGGCGCAACGCCGTGTGCAGCACGGAGCGATTCTCTGTGACGTTGATGCGCTCACCGGCGAACATCGCGTCGCGACGGGCTTCGAGGCCGGTTTGCTGCCCAAGACGGATCAAGGCGGCCGCAATGTCGTCCGTCAACAGGTTCTTCGACAGGTCAACGTGCAGGTCGCCCGCCGCGAACGTGTATCGCGCCGCGCGCGCGGGGTCGTCGGCGAACCATCCGCGCAGATCAGGTTTCAGTGCGCCAGTGAGTTGCGAGAGATCATGCCACGCCGACGTCGCCGTGGCGTCAATGGGTGCATCCATGCGTCCAGGCTACGCCAAGCGCGGCATGCGGTTGTGGTGGTTTGGACGACCCGGCCGAGGTCCGGCCAAGCGCTGATGGGAAGCGAGCGGCCTACGCCTTGATGGCGACGTGCACGTGATTGAAGTGGTTCGCGGTGATGCTGCCGCGGTCGGCCATCTTCCGCCAGTGCGGCGTACTCGGTGTCCAAATGTGCTGTTCGAAGATGATGTGGTCGATGTTGAACTCTTTGGCATGTGCGATCAGGTAGTTCGCGATGCTGTGGCCCAACGCGCTCTCCTTGTACGGGGTCAGCATGATGTCGAGCGCACGGCCATTCTTGTGGTACGGCAAGCCGCCCGCGCGCCACCCGCCGTACGAGTTCACATCGGGGAACAGCGCACATACCGAGCGGTAAATCTCGATGGTCTTGGGACGCAACTTCTTCTCGACGGCCGATCCCCGCGGGCAGGGTGCCAACGTGACGCCTGCGGCCTGCTCGGCATTCTCTTTAACGAGGCTGGACGACAGAACCCAGCCGGTTCCGTCGCCGTAGTCGACCATGCGGAAATCGCCGGACGTCTGTTCCGTCGCCCACACCTGCGTGCCAAACGGAATCGTCGCCACCGTCGCACCGTCGGTCTTCGCCTTGTCCAGCATGTCCACCGATTGCGTTGTGAAGGCGCGGCTCATACTGACCAGCCCGGTTGCCTTGGAGGACGTGGGCGAACCCAGCACTCCGCCGACGGCCGCCGGCGGTATGTCATATGTTCCGACGGCTCGCGGCGCGGGCTCGTCGAAGCTGGCGCCGATGGCCTGCGGCAAGGTGCCTGCCGCGAGCGCGACCACAGCCACCGACACGCCGCCGATGATCACCGCCCGCCGGATGAACGGACGGCCGGTGGCAGGCAGCGCATGTCGTGGTGCTCCTCCCGCCGTCATCGGCCCCTCGATCGCGCGCTGTGGCACAGACACAGGCTCGTCGGGTACGGTCATCGCTACAGAAGCAAGCGCCCGGCGCGGTACGTACATAAATGAGCCCCAAGGTGAGAAACACTGAAGGTTTTCTTAACCTATCTTAAGGAAACCGCTATGGCAAGATGCATGTGCCGCTACGTTGCGCCACCATGGGTGTGAGCCATGCGACGAAAGGACACCGATGAGTCCGGCACCAGGACGACGAGCGGCAAAGGTTCTTGTCGCGTTCATGCTCGGTCTCGCGGTGGTGGCCGGTTTCACTGTCGCTTCATCGGTGGCCGTCGCGGCCCCTCCGGCCGGCGGCTTCCCGCTCGTGAGCCCCACACCGGCGCCGGATACCTCCACTCCGACCATGTCCGCATCCCCGCAGCCGACGCTCACCCCGTCTCCCGGCCCGGCGATCAGGCCCGCGGACGAGGATCAGTGGGTCAACCTGGCGATGTACGGCGGAGGCGGGCTCATCGGAGCCATCATCTTCTTCATGATCATCGGAGCGATCCTGCGTCACTTCCGAAAGCAGACCTGACCCTCAGGGCGTATTCCACACGTGGGCGGGGTTGGGGAGTGCCTGCGGAGTCTGTCCGGCTGTTCTCAGACCGTTCACTTATGACCTACCGCCCCGATTCGGGCAGGTGGAAGGGCGCCAATCCAAAAATGACCCATTTTCACCGCCGAACGAACGCTCGTGACAGCGAGCACGGCGACTAGTCCTTGATGGTGGTGTACACCTGCTCCTGGTAGTGCCACGCCCCGTCGGCGTCCACGTACCCCCGCACATTTCCGGCCGTCGCCCACTGATACGGCTGATTGGACACCACGCACCCAACCGCATCGCCAGCAGTACCGACATCCTGGAACGGGGTCAAAGACCCGAACTTGTCGTACACGACCGAAAGCTGCGCGTTGCCGCAGGATAGGAACCCCCAATAGCCGCTGCAGCCCCCAACTGGATCATCGGCGTCCGACCCCACCAGCCAATCAGGTGGCGTGACAGACGCGCCCGTGTTCACGTTGACGTAGGTGTTCCCAATCGCCTCTGCCCAGCCGCCTCCAACATCGGCTAGGAAGTCGCCAAGGTCCGAAGCCGGAATGGGCTTGTCAGCCGGGCACGGATTCGGATCCGGGGCATTCCACAGGGCATCTAGAGCTTTCAGCGAGAGCGGCGGCAACTTCTTGCCCGTCGACACGTCAAAGACCCGTTGCCACAGAGCCCTATTCGTCTCGGGGTCGAGCCTGGCCAACACCACGGTCTTGTTGCCTAGGCACCAAAGGAAAGTCACGCCATTCGCGTCCTCAGATCCGCGCGCGGTAGTGATCGTCCTGTTCACCGTGCCGTCGAGTGCAAGCACATCGATGGCACCATCGCGCGCGGCCACCACCCGAGACGGACGCGCGCCGCTTTGGCAGTAGTCGTACTCCGCATACTGAGGCGGCAGAACCATGCGCGCGGACGCGTCGAGAAATCCGAACCGCGTGATCGCATAGGTGGGCATGCTTCGGGGCGAGTCCGGATTGCCCGCCCCATCGTTCCGAGCTACCGGCCACAGCATCGGCCCACCGCCCGGCGGTGGCATCGGAACCGGGGCAAAGGGCGCGGGGGTAGGTGCTGCAGAAGACGGGCCCGGCGCGACCGCCGGGGACACCGTGACGGCTGCCGATGATTGTCCAGCTGACGACGCCGCACCGGACGGTACACTCACCGGCCGGGCGACACACCCCGAGACCACAACTGCGCTCACCATCACGACCATGGCCAAACCCCGACGTGCCATGCCACTACCTCCCTGCCGCACGCCGATCGCGCCCAGTCGTCGCCAGCGATCCCACGGGGTTCGGCGAGCCCGGCCCGTGCGCCCTGTGGTCATTCGTTGACGGTGGTGTAGACGGGCTCTTGATAGTGCCACGCGCCGTCCGCGTCGATGTAGCCCCGCACGCGTCCAGCGATCGCCCACACGTACGGCTGCCGGGGAAAAGCGCAGGCCAGCACCCAGTCGCTGGTGACGCTCGCGAACGCCGTCACTTGCCCCGTTTTGTCGTAGACGACGGGGATGGGCCCGCCCGAACAGGTCAGGAATCCCGATGGGTCGGCGCTGCACCAAATCGAACCCGTCTGCGCCGTCTGGACACTCGCTTGCGTCTCGACGTTGACGTAGGTCTCCTGGTCGCCGCTTGCTCCCCAGCCGCCCACGTCCGGCGAATAGCCGTCCGGGAGCTTCGACGCCGGCGTCAGATCGGGCGCGGCGCAGTGGTCACCCAAGACGGTCGCCTCAGGCTCGGGCGGCAGCTTCTTCCCGGTGGACAGACTGAGGACCTGCTGCCAGGTGAGGTCGCCCTCGCTGTTGACGAACAGCACAACAGTCTTGTCGTTCCGGCAACTGATCGACGCCCACTGTTTCGACCAGTCCCATGAGGTGGCGATCGTGCTCGTCACCGTTCCGTCCAGCGCCAGAACGTCGACGGCGCGCTCCCGGAGAGCGACCACGCGGGAGGGACGTCCGCTGCGGACGCAATAGTCGAACGAGACGTACGTCGGGGCGACGGCCGCCTGGCCCGACGCGTCGAGGAATCCCGTCCGGACGATCGCCGTGCTGAACCTCGCGTCGCTCCAATCGCCCGGGTCACCCGCACCGTCGTCGAACGATAGTGGCCAGAGCATCGGCCCACCGTCGGTCCACGGCATGGCAGCGGGCACGAATCCGGGCGTCGACGGCTGGGCCTGGTGCGGTGACGAGTCCACCGGCGGCGGCACGGAGGTGGGCCCGATTGGCGGCAGAGGTATCGTGCACCCGGCCGCCGCGAGCACGAGCGCGACCAGGAGAAGACTCCATAGCCGGCGCATCGGGCTACGCCTTGCCGACGTATCCGGCTTCAACGACCACCTGCTGCCCGGCGGGCGATTCCAGCCATGCCACCACCTGGCGCGACGGGCTGTTCTCAGCCTCGTCGGCCCGGATCACGGCGTAGAAGTCGTTGACGTACGGGTACGAGCCGTCCGCGATGGTGGCGTTGGACGGGGCCACCCCGTCCGCGGCGAGCACCTTGATGCCGGGCTGCGCGTACATCTGGCTGACGTAGTAGTACACCGAGTAGCCGAGCGCGTTGCCGGTGTTGTTGTAG
>Ga0123357_10010987_pt1 | contig 11568 bp, 7 predicted proteins | sample TergutEmb28metaG_FD_89873 | JGI IMG/M metagenome (GOLD analysis project Ga0123357, IMG submission 89873) | Embiratermes neotenicus P4 segment gut microbial communities from Petit-Saut dam, French Guiana - Emb289 P4 | ecosystem: Host-associated > Arthropoda: Insects > Digestive system > Gut ...
GTAGATGGGTTCTTTATATATTAATTCTAATTTATGTCTAGTTTGGCATATATATATATATATATATGTGTGTGTGTGTGTGTATGTATGTGTGTGTGTGTATGTGTGTGTGTGAGGCCAAATGTGTGGCATTTAAGTTGGTAAATGCTACTGCATAAGTGTGTGTTGGTGTTATGGATTCGGGTGTGTAAAATGTGGTGTACGAAGTATTGGTATGGAATACAATTTGAGATTGATATTCCGAAAAAGAATGGTTATTTTACATATATTCTAATAGGTAAATGTGACCCAAGGTTTGGGGTTGGTAAGTGGAATGTTATTTGTCGGTGGTAATGGGAGTTTCAGTGATAATTGTGTGTTAAGTTTCGTAAGCAGTGACTAGGGCAATGCGTAGAATTGCGTTCCTTTCTTTTTGTTTTTATGCTGGATTTAGAGGTCGTTGATGTAGTCTGTTCAGAAGAAAGCGAAAGACTGCTAATTTGTATTCAGTGGGATGATTAGAATTGTAGTGGATCGTTGTATCTGTAGATGTAGGTTTTCTTTAAACTCTTTCGAAGCCCTGGTTGGTTCTGTGGACGATAAGGTCAAGAAAGTTGATGGAGGATTCAGTTTCAAATGTAAGTTTGAATTGTAAGTTAGTATGAATGTTATTAATATAATGTAATCTGTGTGGAGGTGATTTTTGTGTGGTTGTTTTCAAAATAATGTAGAAAGGTTTCTACAACGGAATCCGAAGTTGGGGAACCCATAGCAATATCTTTGGACAATTTATAAAATTTGACATTAAATCGGAAATAATGGTAGTGTACAACAATATGTAGCGTATTTAGCACTTGGTGTTTTATTGTTTTGCTGAATGTTGGAGGAAATATTTGGTTATTTGTATTGTTTCACTTATTGTTATGTGAAAATATAGATCGTTTATGTCGAGTGTTATCAATATGTATTGAATATGTATGTTAAATTTCATTAGGGTTTGTGCTAAGGATATGGAGTTAGGAGTGACGTATGTATTGGGGACATTAACCTTTTGACGCCTAACGACGACTATAGTGTTCGTACCACACCGCTAACCTCTAAACATTGCATTTTATATATTTATTCAACAAATATAGGTACTGAATATTTTAAACATGGTATATACTCTCCGTTTTTTTTTTCTGTTCAAAATGCAGTTTGTTTCATAATTCTAACGTATTTGGTTCTGTATTATTCACATTTTATATACAGAGTGTGCTAAAATTTAAAAAATAATTCCGGCGCCAAACGGTTAATATTCTCATGTAGTATTTTGCGGAGAAGTTTCGCCAGTTTTTAAGCTGGTGAGTTAATATTGTTTAAAACAGGTCGGATTAGGATGCCCTCTTTATGAATTTTGAGTTATGCTTTGCGTTTTGGAGGTGGGGGATTAAACGGAGAGGTATTTAAGTCTTCGTGTTTCTGTTTGGATGTTGTTCTGCTTGAGAGTTTGTTGAATCTGTCGTTGGTAAGTATTGAGTGAGGTTGTTACAGCACTTAATTCAAACGCACGACTGAACTGATGTTCGTACAGTTAGTCGTAAGAGAAATGGAGCAATAAAGCAAAAATTTGAAGAATTTATATCATATTGTAGAAACTCTACTGGTTGAAGCATATCAAATCTTTAAATTAATCAATCAGAAGGAAGTCAGAATGTGGGTAACTGTTAGAAATACAGGACCAGTAAAGAGCCCAGATATGAATTGAGATGTGAGGAGGGGTGGGGGGGGACTTCTTGATTTGTTTATTTTAAACATTGGGGTTCAGCGCCGAATCTTCATAAATATTATGGTTCCAGTTAGAGTTCGGAAAGGAATAATTGTCGATAGATAATATGTTTGCAATAAAATCCACGACACCGGATATGTTGGTAAATACATATTTAAAACTAGATGCAAATTGGATTGTAAGGTCGCACTGTATTTCCTATGCAATATCACAGGAGAATAGAAGAGGAAACCTATACTTTTTTGATGAGGATTGGTATGTTGGTGGTACTGATTCTTTACTAATTAGACAGTATAGATGAGAGAAAATTACATGAATCTCAACGTATGCTGTATGTGGGAGAGAAGAAAATCGGAGCACGGTAAGAACCTATTATTACACAAGCTCATAATCATATACATTTGAGCTGCAACTGAATGAATTGATGTAATTATTGATTGATATTCATGTAGCTCGCCTGCTTTAAGTATTAAATATCGCTTTTACCTTGGTGTAATAATGCCGGCTGAAACTTTTAAGCGTTTAGGTGTACATTTCTCTCTACATCTGTTATTTTCTCATTAAAAACAAACTGAAATGCGAAGGCCTAATTTTAGTCACTTGTACGTACGAGCTTGAGTTCGTATTTCTCGCGTGAATCATGAGGATTTAGTTCTTCTGGGATGTGAATCTGTGTCGAAGGTTATGTAGTTCCTGATGTTTGCAAGGGTCGTAATGCCTTTATCATCAAGGTCAAACACTTGAACATAAAGATGAACGCCCTACGATCCTTCTGTGCCCTTTCTTTGCTGGTTTCCCTCCTTTTTCTCTCCTGCTTTCAGTAGTGCATCGCAGAAAGATGGGATCAATGTTCCATCTGCCTTTCTCCCACGGAAAGGTTCTTAACTTCTGCATCTCCAGTTTGGTGGATAATGAGGTGCCTCCTCTGATTGGTCCCAATGATTGCCTTATTCCACGTCATGTTTATTCGTGACGTTGGGATTATGTCGACAACAGTAGGTGTGGAGTGGGCGTTGATGATCAATACACGTACATGTAATTGAATGAAAATTCGCGGATGGAACGTGGAGGAAACTTCTCTCAGACCAGACGAAGTAGCTCGGTTCAGCGGTCACTTAACGGATCCGCAGTTCTCTGTGTTCCATTCGGTTGCGCACAAATGAGATACACAGTGATCTTCGTTGAGCTTTACTGATAACCAGTGGAAAAGTCTGTAATGGTTTGATCTTACACGCAGGTGCTTTGAGCGCGGCATTGGAACCAATCCCTTTCGGAGTTGTTGCGCATAAAAAAATACAGTAGTTAACACGTTTGAATTTGGTGGGTGACGAAACTTTCGCATGAGCCTTGCCTTCCTTAATTTAACCTTGCCAGCTACCGCAATTTAGAATAGTTTCAGTCCGCGTTGTATTCTATGTCGAAATAAATGAACACAAATTCTTTGCGTCCAGTACCCACAAACGCCGAAATAAGAGAGCGACCGTTAGAGAAAGTCCATTCGCTGCCAGCTATTGTAAAGGCCCCTAGACCCGCCACAAAACCATCTTCCCTGCATAGCTCTAAATTCGGCCTATTGGTTGAAACATAGTCTTAAAAGGTCCCCCATAGACTAAATTCAAACTTTAAAATTACACCTTGTACCAGACGTCCTCGTGTCTAGTATAGTAACCCCCATCCGGCTAGCTGAAAGAGACTAGAATATGGAGACTGTGCAAAGGACTCAGACCTTAACTGGCCGGTAACACTTCGAAATGTCCACGACGTAAATTCGCAGAAGACTTAGATCTTTATTAAGACCACTGTGCGAACCTCACATCTCGCAGGTAAAAGAATTTTGCTGTAGTTTTATACTTCTTCATGTTTCGGGTTATGAAACGCGACGTTATATGTAACAAGCATTTGTGCAATTATTCTTCTCATCGTGATCTGGCTTTCTGTTTCACAACGTTATGAAATTACCAATAACTTTCGCGTGAAATAAGCCATTAGTTGTGTTTACAATTCTCTGTTAATGGAAGTGATGCCAGCTGTTTTACTCTTGCGATAAGGCCAATGCGAGAGGCTAAACAAGCATGACAAACTGCGTAACATATTTACAGCACATATGATAACGAGGATCGCCTGCTGCGCAGTGCATTACAAAGGCAGTGATTAGTGCCTTATCTTATCGTGTGTAAGCAACATGGACAATTTTTGTTATGTTGAATGATATGACAGGTGATAGCAAACAGTGTCAAAGTTAAGGATGCGATAAACTTTGCATGCTCGTAGTAGTCTGACTGCTGCTACAGGTGGAAGGTGGAACGTAAAAACCTCTTAAAAATGTTTTACTGGCCGCAATGGAACAAGGTGCCTTGCTTAATACGGTGCAATGAATGGCGTATTCAGTAAAATATGCCACGATGTAGGTGACTTACTGTGCGCCCTAAATGAAGGCGCAGTTATCATTGCCTAGGAAGTTGTAGATTCCCGTCGTCAAGGACGGAGATGAACTTCTTAGTGAGCGAGAAAAATTTAATCTTACGATTTAAAAAAAAAGCGTATTGACACGTTACTGTTTTTAAACCAAATTAAACAAACACGAGGGAGTTCAACTGTTCGCCATGACAATAAACCTGTCACTTGTCATCACTTTTTACTCTCTCTTTGCCGACCTGCCTGCCTGTGTACTGCTGACGTCACTTTTCGTAGAGTAAGTTTTTGGCCTCTATTGAAATACATGGACAGTTGTTATGTAGGTATGGCTATTACGTTATAAGAAGCCACCTAAACCTTGTACTACATTTTAACTTCCTACGATAGGTAATAAAACAATGGGGCAGGCGCGTATTTTGAGGCTGGAGCGACGCCATCTAGGCGTGAAGGACTACGACAACGGTAATCAAATATATGCAGCCTTTATTATGATAAATTTTATAGAACGCAGAACATAACACATCATAATAATGCAACATGGCGGCTATGAAATTAACTTTCGGTTTCGTGGGAACAACGAACGGACGGATAGCTGGGGCCTAGGCCTTTGGAAACTTGTGTGACGACTGATAGCTCCAGACAACAAAGAAGGGACCCCAACACGTGTTGCAAGGAACTTATTACGTCCTGGGTTACCCTGAAAAGAACTGTAAAATTTAATTGTTCTTAGGTTGTCTATTTCACACTTACTTCCTTACTTACTTTCTCAGAAGGTGACAGGTTCTCAGCTGTTCAAGAAATTCCCTGCATTTCATGGAACCGGAAGATTTATCACCGCATCTACAAGTGCCCGCCACCTGTCCCTATCCTGAGCCAGATCAATCCAGTCCATGCCCCTCTATCCCACGTCCTGAAGGACCATTTTAATATTATCCTCCCATTCTACTCCTGGAGCTTCCAAGTGGTCTCTTTCTCTCGGGTTTCTCCAAACCCTGTATGCATCTTTACTCTCTCCCATACGTGCTGCATTCCCCGACCATTTCATTCGTATCGATATAGTATTTTGCATTGTATGAGTAAAGGCTGAATGTAAGTAAAATGTCCTGCTGGAATATTTTGTGTTTAAAGTTATGACCAGAGAAGCAAGACTTTTTCTAGTGCAAAGAGTGAGGCTATCTCAGGTATATCGAGCATCAACAGAAGACGATTAAGCTCCACCCTCTTAACTACAGGAAGAGACACTGTTACCTCTGGGCTTTCTGTTTGAATTTGCGTTGAAGTGCGAGACCAGTGCATTAACGTTAGTAATCAAAATCAAAGTGTGATGAAGTGCAGAATTAAAAATAGACGAACTACAGTTTGACGACCTTCTGTCTTATAGCTCATAAAGCGCCCAAATTTGAAGTCAGAAAGTTTTTTTGTTCGTGCTTTAACAGCGTCATCAAACTTCATTTCAAAAGAAACAGTAAAATGTGCTTTCACAAAAAAAAATAATAATGTACGGAGGTATTAAATCACACTCTTTCCAGCAGACCAACATATGTAAATTCGCAGACATGTTATTAGGTCACACAAGTTACAGCTGAGCCGGAGTTGAGAAATCAACTATAAAAGAATTTATTCATGAAAGACGGAAGCGCATTTACAGGCTGTGAAATGAAAGGAGAATCTTACTGAATGCGGGCCAGCATAGCTCAGTCCGTTTGTGGCTGTATAGTGTACTGTAGACTACACACGGGTGTACACGTTTGGTATATTCGATATAGACAACCGAAAACTCCTGGTTTGTTACCGGCCACTTCCCCAAAACATTTAGACCGTCTCTGGTACCCACCCATCTTATTCAGTTGGCACCGAGGGCTATTTCCTCTATGGCAAAACGGCCGGAAAGTGAAGCTGACTACTCATCTCCATATCCAGCCGCTGTTAGGACCGAGTGGAAGTGTAGCTACATTTCCCCATATACTTTCAGGATGTGCGCAGTGACGACTGTAACGTTATCTTACTTGTAATTACAGAAAAAAGCGAAGCACTGCCTCACGCTAAGAACTGCGAGGATAAATGCTTCTCTTTTTGATGCCATTAAAGTGCTCATAGTCCGGGAAAGCGTAGTCGATATAGTGGCTGGGCTATGGGCTAGTCGGTCCTGGGTTTGATTCCTGGCAAGTGGAAGAGATTTTTGTCTTCTTAAAAACTTCAGACCGGCTCTGGGCTTATCCATCTTCCTAAGCAGTCGGTGTCGGGGACTAAAACTACCCACTCAGCTCCACCAAATTCCAAGGTTAAGAATTAATGAAATTAATATGTCTGCTTCCCCTCTGTGCTTTCGTGGTGTGCAAAGGGAATGTTTAAGGTGCCCATAGTAATGTGTTATGCAAAATAAACATACAGTAAGAAAGGAGGAAAATGTATTTTTTTTTTTAATTTCAAATCTGAAGTTGTATAAAATAATGCGAGTTAAACTGTCAAAGAGTCGCTGATTGAGATTACGGTCTTACTTGATATGATTGCTAATTTGTTACAACGTTTCGCAGCAGCTTCCTGCCACCATCTTCAATGTAATCCAAGGTATAATGTACTGAAAATAAAATTTAGAAACTAAATGAGAACGTGTTTTTTAATATATTTAACTATGTATTGAAACCGAGTCGGTTTTTTCTTTGTATTAAGTTAGTCGTTCCGAAAGACGATGAAAATGTAGCAGAAACTGCACACACTGAACTGCTGCAGGGTGAAGTACTGGTGCTTGTACAAGGTGGTTCAAATATGACCGGGACTGATGTCGCCAGATTTATACACAAACAGTCCCGGTTATATTTGAACCACCTTGTAATTAAGAATTAAGATACGAACTCCACACTAAAATATGTAACGACCGCCCCTAAGACGAATCCCTTCTCCGTACTCTTTCCTGTCCTTGGTTCCCCTCCCCACTTACCACGTCTTCCTCATCATTTTCTGTTGGTGCCCATGGCGCCGTGTGACGAGAGAGTGGAGAGACGGGGAATGGCGGACGACCAGGCTTGGCGTCGGGGGTTATGTGCATAGTTTTCCCGGTGTTTGGTGCATTAAGTGGGATTTGAACGGTAGAATCTGTGGTAGCAACCTCTGTGGGGTATGGCTACTGCCGTGCGGAAGTGGAGTGCATGGTAATGTTTGGTGACCGGCTTGCCGCCGTTGTTATTGTTGTGGAATATTTGTGTGTGTTCTTACTTAATACAAGGTGTTTACTTCATCTTGCTTTGTGTTCCTCTGCGTCTCTCCCCTTCTTAGTTTGTTTCTAGGGCTGCTAGCGGCGTACGAGGGGGGGGGGGGGTGGCGTTACTTAGTTTATTTAGCAGAATAAAAATTCAGCGAAATTAAAGCCGAAATGTACTTATATCTGTCCCTCAAGATGAAGGTACTGCGATCCGTCGTAACGTCGGTAATTTACCAGTCGACACAATATAACATTAGGCCGCGTACAGACTTGAGCATCCTGCCTCAACGTAACTGCATAATGTAACAGGGATCCGCAAGTGTGGATGGTTTTGCTGTAACATTCGCTGTGTTCGTTTCTCTGAGCGGGCTGATCCACCTTGCTGTCGGTTTTCCAACGCGCGTCAAAGGATGTTAAGTTAACCTCTACATGAAAGTAGGACGTGTTTCTCTGCTCGCTGCGATCTACGCATTGAGCTGATTGTCGGATGTAGTCAGGCCAGGCGGGGTTTTTATGCATTCCTATACCTGGGACGCAAAGACTCTGAAGGGTAATTATTTCGTGAGGTTGTATCTTCGACTGACAAATATGCGTTAATTTAAAGTAGAAAATGGTTTAAAAATAGCTGTTATTTGATTGTTGAAATTTTCCAGATTGTTATAAGTGAACACATGGCAGCAGAAGGAGATCCTGTTGCAGAAAGAAGTACAAGTTAGATCGTTGAATCTCTGTCTGTGCCTCCTCTCACCAAAGAAGAAGAAGATGAAAGGAAGGGAAGAATGCGAAATGCTGGAAAAGGTGTTACCGACCTTTCAGGTTCAAGTCCTGAAACGGAACGGCGACTCAGGTTCAAACCCTGAATAAACATGATTCAGATAAATTCCTTTGGCTGTAAATAAAATGACTAGGGAAAACAGCAGGAGTGTGAGAGTGTAGTTAAGCTTGAGACTGGACAGAACATCTGTCACTGTCAAGTTGGTAGGAGTTATGCAGCTCAGTGTTTCTGAGTGTAATCCTAGACTTTTAACATTTCTGAGGACGCAATTCATTCGGTAGGAATGCCAGTGGGCAACACACCTAAATGTTCATTTATTTTAAGTTTGGGGTCTACTGACTTAATTAGCTCAATCTTTGAGGTTTGGCTTTCCAAAAAGTAAAATTCGGCCTGTGGAGTTTCTCTAAATATGAATTTCGGCCAATAGGATCATTTCATTACATAGGGGATATTTGGTTTGGATGGTGTAGAAGATGCAGGCTAAGATACGCTCCTTTTTGGCAGTTGGAGTAGTGCGTACATAAAATTGGGTGCTCCGTCAGATTGGGACTGCTTTAATGTAAACTTTCGGCTAAAAAGTGACTTGTAACTGTGTGTGCAAGTTTTGTTATAATCTGATAATTTCTGTAAACCAAGAGTGAACTACAAATAAAATAAAGAAAAGCCCCAAGAACTAAGCACTGTGTAAGTGTGTCAGCCAGAATAGTCGATGGCGGGCCTTGCAGGGACGTCCCATGCAAATTAGGTTGAGATAAGAACTTCAGGTTCTTTAAGCGACAGAAGGAAACCCACGCATCCCATTGTGAAGAGGGCGGTAACTAAGGCATTCGCTATACTGACGCCGTCAGCAGCCCCAGCCGCCTCCGCAGATGACGACGAATGCCGAAATGTTGGCACTTTCATTGCAAACAAATTGCGAAATTATTTGCCGCGCACCAGGAATAAAGTGCGGCACGAAATAAGCCGTATCATAATCGCCGCCGACCAGGAGCTGTTTGATGTCTGCACTCCGTCACCAGCATTCCAGTTTTCGTTTCCCACCACTCCTTCCTGTGCTGCTGGTTCAGAAGACGTAACTGTTAGTGACGTGATGTGCCATTAAATTGTGTACTTTAAAGTTCAGTTAATAAAAGTACTTTGCTAGTTATATGCTTTGTTGCAGTGTTCCAACCCATCGATTTTATGTGCAAAACAGTTTGCTATGTACAACATATAATTTTTTTGCCTGCATGTTTTCCATCAGTGCCTCAACAGTAGCTTGACACATTTCGGATACAGTTTCACTGATTGTTTGTTTAGAAATTTGGAAAAGACCTTACAGACGGGTGTACGAATCGCATGTGGCCAAAAATCGCAATGTTACTGCAAATCTCTCTTGAACTGGAATAGCTGCTCGGAATCTGGTATGTCTTTTTACAATTTTCGGACCGACTAAATTAATCAGTGGGTCAAAATCTGCTGGTACCATTCGAGTAAATTTTTTTGTACTGTCCACGATATTCTTGGCACTCCATATCTGCTTACAAATTGGTACCGCTGTACACAGACCTCTTTCTGTACAACTTTGTTTGCCACCAGCGTCTTTCTTTTCTTCTGGACACGTGATGTACATCTACGAAGGCCGCGCTAGCTACCTGTAAAGACATTTTCCCACCAGGAGCAGCGAACACTGGAGGATCAGAGCGAGAAGTCCGTTCGCCAGAACATGCGCTTCTTGTCCTAACCTAAACCTCGGTGCGAGCAGAACTCCGAGCGATTATGTTACGCTGTTACGTTGCGGTGGGATGCCCAACTCTGTACGCGGCCTAAAAAGTGTTTTATCAGACTTTATTTTCGCTCATGTACGTTTACTTATTAATAATAAGAACGGCGTCTTATCAGGGGATAACCCTTCAATGTGATTATATGAACGTGATTTCTTTCCTTTTGTTTTAGTGCTTTTTCGTGTACGACGTTTAGTTACTGGTATGCCGTACTGTCTGCTGTTGCCGACTGTGTAATTATTGCACCATCGACTTATCGAATAAATATAAAAAGAACTGAATTTAATTGTTACTTACTCTTAATTCGTTCTTGATTATGAATGGGTCTGATTCGTGGGTATGTGATGTTAAGTATACAGTTCCACAACGAATACATTTTCACGTTCATATTAAGTGGTGAAAATTTATTTTCCTGTTAAAACAACAAAACTCCACACTAGGTTTCTTTACAGCCGAAATATTTGTCCGGTCATGTGATTTGTCTGGAGAAATGCGTCTCTCCACTAGAGGAACCAACAGGAATTGCACCCTTCATGCGTTCTTGCCGAAATTTATGCCCCATTCTCTCTATACACGTAACAAATTCCGTTCCCCACTATTCACCACTATCCGCTTTCAGACATAAACTTTCAGTACTAAGGACAAGAATTTTTTTCTCTCTTATTCCCGACACCACCCAGTCTTTGGAGACTAACTCGGTATTTTATTCTGACCTAAATTGCTACGTTGTCTGTTTGCTGCAGGCGCCGCCCAGCGGTTCGGCCTGCTTTATTCTGACTCCTCATTCATGAAGTTTCGAAGTTACACACAACGACGCACCACAGTCGGTAGGACTTCCCTGAACGAGGGGCCAGCTCGTCACAGAGACCTCTACCTGACAACACACACAACCCTCACAACAGACAAACATCCATGCCTCCGGTGGGATTCGAACCCACGATCCCAGCAGGCGAACGGCTGTAGACGTACGCCTTAGACCGCGCTGCCACTGGGACCGGCTAACTACAAGAATTAGGTGCTAGATTTTGTTTCCACCCATATGGAGTATGTTTCGAAAGAAATCTTGCAGTGAAATTTATCAGCAGCAATCGTAGGTGTCAGAGAGTTGCACTTCAGGTTTATAATTATGTGACGTTCGAGTTTATAAAGAGTTTGAAGTCAGGGTATAATTTCGTTTGGTTCGGGATTGTTGTAAGTGTTGTACAGTGAAATCTGCCTAAACCGGACCCCCTATATACCGGAAACCTGGACAAACGGAAAATAAATTTCGGAACGGAGTTATTTCGTATGTAAAATAATACTTTAAACCGGAAAAACTACCTAACGCGGAAACGGAATAATTTTCGGGAACCGTTTGCGTAAATAACCTGACTAAGACGGATTATTTTATGCGTAATACATATAGCAGGCATTAATTTTGAGCGCCACTGCACTTGCACCGAAGTTCTAGGAACCAGTAACTCTAATCTTTTTTCAAGGACGCAGCAGGTACGCTACATGGGGCAACATCTGTAAGTGAAAGCAATGTACCATTACTTCTTCCAACCCTCTTGTCACGGTAGGGTAAAAGTGTTTGGTACTGTATAGTGTATTCATTCTCAGTTTCGTTCTGACAAGTGATTAAGTACGAGTGGAAGAAAACTGTGAACTTGTGTGATTTTTAAATTTA
>Ga0123357_10010988_pt1 | contig 11568 bp, 9 predicted proteins | sample TergutEmb28metaG_FD_89873 | JGI IMG/M metagenome (GOLD analysis project Ga0123357, IMG submission 89873) | Embiratermes neotenicus P4 segment gut microbial communities from Petit-Saut dam, French Guiana - Emb289 P4 | ecosystem: Host-associated > Arthropoda: Insects > Digestive system > Gut ...
ATATAGCATCTGTTATCATCACACCTGTAGGTGGCCATCCCTTGCACGGGACGGCCACCTACAGGTGTGATGGTACAGTACCAGATGCTGTATAATACAATTTTGACCTCCTGATGATGAGCACATGGTGCTCGAAACATGCAGAGGCATATAATAAACTTATTATAAAACAAGAATTTGTGCATTAAGTTGGTTAATTACTAAGATTATATTGAGATGAACAGTCAGCTAAACATAAAAAAAAAAAATGATAGCCATATGTAACCCAAGGGTTATGCATCACTGCCCTTGCTTATGCAAGGGTTGTCTTCTCTGCTTAACCACCACACCATTACCATGCAGCCTTCAAGGTAATGTGACACATTCTATATCTAGCCAGACAATGGAGAAGAGCACCTCTGACTCCTGGGTACAATCTCCATTACCAATCAGGAGGCTGCATGGAGCCACTCTGTTCACGGAGGGAAAGACAGACATCAGAATTCCTCTACCACATTAAACACTTGCTATCCAACACAAAATGCCATGTTTCAAAGAGTTTACATAATTCCCGTATTTTATACTATATATAACAGCTCAGTGAGTATTCTCCATATCACCTCTCCACACCATTTCAACACTCATCTCTAAACAAGTGAGTACATTCTCAGCACAGACAAAAGTAAAATTTCTTCAGATGTAAATAACAGGAGATGAAACAGTGTTTAATAAATAGGTCATATGTTTTAAAATGTAAAAAATCGCATTTTGTCCACAGTGTGTATTTGCGCATTTTGTACGATTCTCACAAAAATGGCATTATTGGTTTTTGTAAGAAACAGTGTGGGACAGGAAATTACTTTTAACCGTTTGACGCCTAACGACGACTATAGTGATCGTACTGCACCACTAACCTCTAAACACTGCATTTTATATATTTATTCAACAAATATAGGTACTGAATATTTTAAACATGGTATATACACTCCGTTTTTTCCTCTTAAAAATGCAGTTTGTTTCATAAATCTAACATTTTTGGTTCCTGTATTATTCACATTTTATATAGAGGGTGTACTAAAATTAAAAAAATAATTCCGGCACCAAAAGGTTAAACATTACCTAGGCACATTTTAGACTTCAAACATTTAATACCTTTAACACTTCTTTCCATCATCAGTATGTTTCGTTACAAAATTTATGGGAAATTGAACATTCTAAAACTCACACCAAGTTTACCACAAGTCCAACACCAGATGTGATTAGCATCGAGGTACTCTCAATCTCGAAGTCTCTAGTTATGACCCGCTGAACTGCGAGGTAGACCAGAATTCCAGTGACTACCCATATCAAAAGCACAGAAGTCAGTGCCCCAAGAACTTCTGCTCGATGCCAACCAAAGCTCATGAAGCGTGTTGCCGGCCGTGATCCAACCCACAGTGCAAATAACGAGATCATAAAGCTTGCAAAATCAGTCAATAAGTGTGCTGCATCTGTAGCAATTGCAAGACTTGATGACAGGTAGCCTCCTGCAAGGGACAGTGTTAACAATAATTGTTCAGGGAAGCCATACAGAAAGATAAAGCCCATCATGGGTCAGTAATAATTTGTGACAAGTGTAACATACAAAACAAAATGATAACATGCACAATGCCAGCAGAAGTTCATATTCATGTAACACGCTGTATTTTCCAAATGTGTTCCCAGGTTCATTTCTCAATGCTTTTGATACATGCACATGTTGACCAGTTTTTATACCCAGAACATTATCCACTGTCAACACTCGTTCTGCTCCTGTCTTCAGACAAGATGGTGGAACTTGACTTACTAGTGCTCCTAATAAATGGCAAGGATGTGTAGCAATATGCTCATAACATGAACACATAGTTGGCACTTACCAACAACTTCTCCAATCATGAAGAAAACACAGAGAATACTTGCAATGATCAGTTTACGCCGGGCCCTTCTGTCTACTGTAACTGGTATTAATTGATGGCAGTGCTCCCCAACTAGAAATAAAGAAAAATAATAGGCTGATTGTTCTGAATAGATAATATCAGTTTACAATACATTCCAATTAATGGTACAGGTTTATAAGCAAGACCATACATCAATATATGGCTCCCATGCAAATCTGTTACTTAACTTTCGTGCTCCAAACACATTCCAAGGTAAGGTGGAAATATTTCAGATTTGTACAATATGTTTGTTTTATAATTGGTGCTCATAAATTAATGTTGATGAATTACACCTTTTGTAACACAAGCTGCCATTTCGAATCCGAAATCTAGAATCTTAAATCAAGAAATCTTATATCATCATTCTACTCTGCACATGTGTGTGCATCTTGTGTAAGTGTGTGTGTGTGTGTGATTGAGCACGCACATATGGGGGGGGTGGGGGGGGAGCACATAAAGTCTACAAGAGAGGAAATCTTCTAAGGAGAACAGCTGTGTCAAATCAAAGATGTGGCTGATCACCCAAGTAAACTTGATCACATTCAGTCAGGATAGTTGGTGCCTTGGTTGAATTTGCCCTGAATATAAGTGCAGTATGTAACAAATGAGACAATGTCCCCACCTCCTCAAATACATTTGCAAGGACTTAAAAGAATCCATTACTTCAGGATCAATACTCATACGTGAACAACTTTCTAACTCAGTATCTCCAAAATGAATAAACTCCATGCAGCATATTCTTCTTAATTTGGGTCTCTCAGTTGGTCAACAAATTCCCTGTATGTCATATAGCCAAACGGTTCATATCATGTTCAAATGACCCTACCATAACTGTATATTCCTAGAAAAAATACATAAACATCATGGATGAATCTTACCAATTGTTGCCGTTAAAGAGTCCCTGCGATGATGAGAAGTTATGCTGCCATTCAACGGTCGATCAATAAGGTCTGAATCAGACAACACACAACAACCACTGGGTTTCCCATGAATGCAATAGATGACATGCTGAATGGCTGGCTGACTGCTATTTGAGTCAGTGGAAAGACTTCCATATACTACAGATCTATTTCCAGCGCTGCAACAGTATTAAATTAATGAGCTCCTCATCAACCAACTATACAGTACAGCGCTTTCTTTCAGCAACTGATAATTACTCACAAGGTCAAGAAATTTCTTGTTGTTATGAAAGCCTCCAAGATAGTCATCAAAGCCCACTAACGGACTTTATCCTGAGTCAGTTCTGTATATTTCACAGCTTTACAGTACATCACAATTTTTATGTCATAGCATCAACTCATTTTCTGTTTCTCAAAGAGGTCTGATCACAATATTTGCCAATATATGCCATACAATGTTATAATTTTAACTCCCCTTTTCATTAGTATGGTTCAATCATCACTACCCGCTTCATGGTACCCTCTCGTTGTATGAGGCATATTTTTTTTTTGCCACAGGAGGGGGCTTGCATGCATGAGGAAACTTAGGACATATGCCAGAAGCAGCCTATCTGCTGGAAAGACAACCCATGCAGGACAGATTATGAGTGAACTGACAAAGAGGGGTACCCCTGACCCTCCAGGTTGAGGGTTGGGGTGTGGAGGTGGCAAACAAAGCACTAGACAGGAATCAATTTTGCTGCATAGTTCAGGTGGTCATGGCCTGAAAAAGACTGTAGTACTACAGGAGATAAAGAGTTGCCAGTAATACAGTCCAAAGCAGCGATAAAAAAAAAGTACCGTCAACTAATTAATGTAAAAATTATTTATGTATGGCCCAACATGTTTCAGACCACCTTTAGGTTCCATTCAGGTACATGTGAAAACTGTTGATTACAAGTTGATTTTTAAAATATTTAAAGTCACGACACAGCAAATATTCAAGCTATAGGCAAAAAACATTAAAGCTACAAAATTTTCAAGTAGTCAGTTGGAACCACTGCAAGGAAATCGAGCATCTTGCTTTATGTTTCCTGTCCCACCTTTCAATTACAACCACAATACGGCATAGACATGACAACTAACAAATTCCATCGCACACAGTCTTCCTTGAGCAGACAAGTTATTCAGCTCATCAAGATATTATTACCCACAATATTCAAAAAAGCTAACCACACATATACTGGGAAAGGAGAATCCAGTCTACACTTCCACTTACTTTTTAAGCTCTCACTACACCTACATCTCCCAAGAGTTTTCTTAAAGTTTTCCAACCAAAATTCTGTATATTTTTCTCATTTCTCCTCTGTATTCCCCACCTGTCCCAATATTATTGATTCATGAACCTCCCATTATTAGATAAAGAGTACCACTGACTGAGATTTAACATTCTCACAGTTGCTATATATAATGATAATGAATGCCTTGGATGCAGCCCCATGTTGCTTAATACCTAACAAATTGCATAGCATTACAACCCAAAAGAAAATACAAATGATTTTCATCATGTTCCACTGCATTTATATGCTTGGTACATTTCACTATATTTAAAATAACTTTATTGTCTGTTGTTATGACTGAAGTTTTGGCACCGCTAACATGTCAGCCAGTGGATCAAGTCTTTAGCCATCTTCATCATGCTCTATATTGATGTCACCCCCAAAGGTCCATTTTGTTATTCCAAGTACTCATTGTGTGCAGGGTTTGTTACACAATTCTTTTATGTATTGCTTCTTTCTCTTATCCAAGCTAAACATCCAATCCAAGGCATTAAATTAAATAAACCGTGACAACTATAAACAAAATGTTCAGTTAAATGGTGAGAAAATTAGTTGATAGACTTACGATTCTATGCGCCGCCTCTCTTCAGAAGTCATACTTCACTTGTAAAACAATCAATGTAAAACACTTTCATGTATATGGAACCAAGCAGAAGTGTACAATGTGCTGCTTAAAATGGATGCCTTTAACAACAATGTCCATACCGATAAATCCGTGTGAAAGAAAATATGATCTATCTTTAAATAAACACGTTCTAAGTTTATTACAATTTCCACCAATGTACCAGATACATCTGCTAATATCATCTCTATCAAGTGTGTTACAACCAAGAAAAATCATTGCACACTGCTCTAAAAGCATGATGATGACACACAAGTGAACAGTGATTATGCTGACTGTTTAAATAGTTATTAAAGCCATGTGTACATAATGAGATGAGATGGGAGACAACAGATCAGGCTGTATTAGTGCCGTGTGGAATTTAAAGGGCAAGGTTCAATGCAACAGGATAATGACTTCTTAATTAAATAACTGACCCAAAACCTCTTTTTCAAAAGACATGATATACACAACCTTTAACTGTTATCTTAATTTTCACATCATACTCCTCACTGAGTTGATAGTTTATTTAATGACATTCCCTCTACTGCAGAGATTTATACCACAAAGAATGGGAGGATGGCCATGAATGGTAGATTGAGGACATGGAAGTGGCCATGGCCTACATTATGTTACTACTGCAGCAACTGTTTGCAAGATATCCCCAATAAGTCACCATATTTTTCTTGTATGTCATGTTGTGTGTGGCTGTGAAACCAGGTCTTTTACTCGAGGAGAGAACACAGATGTTTCTCTGTATGTGGGCCTGGATGTGATCTTATAAGAAAGGTCAAAACATGTGGCTTCAGTTGTTTATGAAGTACAGACAGGAAGTTGTTTTGACTTTGGAAACATAGTTTTCACTACAGCATCAGATCCAAACACAAACCATTAATTAAACCTGGGGGTTCCTCTTAATCTGGTTTTAATGAACAATATTTTAACCTTATACTTATGTAAGGTGTGTAACAGCATCTTCAGAAAAAATAGTGGAGGTTGTATAAATGCTTTATTCCTGCATTTGAATGCCAAAATAAAAATACTAAGTGACTCTCAGTATAAATTTTAAAGTGTTAAATATGTTTTTCTACCAAAAGAAAAAACATGCAGTGCATGGAAGAGACTTGCAGGAAAAAAGTTTTAATGTGGAACTACCTTCTATTTGGTATTTATTTGTAGCTTATTTAATGATGCTGTCAGTAACTCAGACTATTATGAAATGACAAGGAGACAGTGAGTGATGAATTCTAAATGGTGTGAAAGGAAGTATGTCAGCCTAATTTGAGATACTTGCTCCTGAGATTGATGAAAGTGTGAAAATATCAGTCAGATAATTAATGTTCCATCCAAAATTTGTATCAGGCACTTACTTACTCTATGGAGCAGAGGCCTTCTTGGGAAGCTAACCAGATCTCAGCTAGTCAAGAAATTCCCTGCATTTTATGGAACACAAAGAGTTATTACCACATTCACAAGTGCCCACAACCTGTCCCTACCCTGAGCCAGCTCAATCCAGTCCACGCGCCCACATCCCACTGCATGAAGATCCATCTTAATATTATCCTCCCATCTATGCCTGGGTCTTCCAAGTGGTCTCTTTCCCTCAGGTTTCCCCACCAAAACCCTGTATAAACCTCTCCTCTCCCCCATACATGCTACATGCCCTGCCCATCTCACTCTTCTTGATTTGATCACCCAAACAGTATTGGGTGAAGAGTACAGATCATGCAGCTCCTCATTATGCAGTTTCCTCCAGTCCACTGTTAACTCATCCTTCCTAGGCCCTAATATCCTCCTTAGAACACTATTCTCAAACACTGTCAGCCTATGTTCCTTCCTCAGTATGGGAGACCAAGTTTCACACCCATATAAAACAACAGGTGATACTACAGTTTTGTATTTTATTCTTCAAGTTTTTTGGATAGCAAATTGGACAACAAAATATTCTGGACTGAACAGTAACAGGCATTCCCTTTGATCAATCTACTCTTGATTTCTTCATGTATGCAGTGTTGGTTTGCAAAGGTTCTTCTTTACCACACTTTCAAAAAACCTGTCCCCATGTTATGATTTTGTCCTGTATTCTGTTCACCAGACATGAACAAACACTTAGCTTTCTCAGCATTTACTTCTACAAGTCTCTTACAAGTGCCTTATAAAGTATCTGTATTTTTCTTTATGGCATGTATGCTTTCACTCAGTAAATTACCTTCAACAGCATAAGCCAAGAACCTGATGTGTACCATTTTATTTCAGACCCTCCTGATTTGCCTGAACCATCCTAATGGCATATTCTAAAGCAAAGTCGCAAAGCAATGGTTATAAGCATCTCCTTCTTTCAGACCATACTTAAAAGGAAATGTATCAGAGAAATGTTTGCCTATATGGACCTTACTAAAGGTTTCATTCAAACACATTTTTATTAACCCAACTACTTTCATGGTTACACCAAAGTCAGCGAGAATATTGTACAAAACCCCCCTCCTAATTGAATCATAGGCTTTCTTGAATAATAATTATGTTACAATTAATTTGCTATTCTTTATGAGTACTATATGTTAAGTTGCTCAATTGGAATCTGATGCCTTGTAGTTTGGTAGATGCGAACTAACAATTCAGAGGTACCTTCTGCCTCCATCTTCAATGCTGAATAGAATTGTTACTCAATTTCAATATTAAAATATTAGGGAACCCATTACAATCCAATTTATGTGTTTCAACAGTAAAGCAAACCTCTGTTACTAGACAACATAAACAAATTTTAATGGTAGTTGTGTGGATGGTGGCTTGGCTGGTCGTTTTAACTTACATAATCACAATGTGATGAAGTGCTTTCATAAATTCTTTTAAAAGATGGTCAACTAAAAATACCATACTGTAAGCATTAACCTTCTAAAGCCCAGCGGCACCTATGTGTACCACCTGCAATGTCTAGTTTAAGGCCATCACATTCTGAGTGTCTACATGGAGTCCCGAGGTTCAAAGGGCCCCAAAATGGCTGATTTTATTTCAGATTTTTTTTTAATATATTTTGTACCAAAATTATTGCTCTTCTATCCGCACTGTCAGTTCAGGACCACACGTAGGTGGGGTCAATAAATTTATTTTTGCATTGGGACCGGAAATGTCTTAAATTGGCCCTCCTACCTGCTATAACATTAGGAAACTTTGCACTTCGACACAAAGTGTGTATACGTGTGTCTAATAATTCTCAAAGTAAATTACCATTACTTCCCTCAACACAATATACCGACCGGCATGCATAATGTATATGGACTGTGTTGTGAGGCTGGAACTGTATTTTTACACTTACGAAAATTACCGTGCCTTCTGCATGTTTAATGTTAAAATAACAAGCGAATATGAATAGAGTTGAACAAGAAACAAAAGCAGAAGGGTAGGGTATTTTCTCACAAACATCTCAGGCATGTTACTAACCCGCAGTTGTGGGGAACTTCTATTGGAGAGGACTGGGAATAGCTCTTGTTATCTTGCTGATTCCCTAACGACGAAATAACTGTCTTGGCAGCAGTAATTCTACGACTTTTAGCATCTGGTATCAATGCCGATACGTCCGTCTCATTCGTCTCATCATATTCTACAATTGACGTACACTTTGACACTTCACCTTCGGGTAGCATGTTGCGGCAATACATTCAGCATTTAGAAAATAACTTTCGATAATAAACGGGGTTTCTCATTGATTAAAACAACCTAGTGTAAGACAATATGGAATTTTTACACCCTACAACCATCTTCCTTCGTCAACAACTTCCTACCCTACACGTGATCTACTACGGCGCTAACATGGATTAGGCAGCCAATGAACTAATGCGCACAATCCATGGGTGAATTGTACACGGATTAGAGCTAGAAAGATATGTGTGTACCCAAATTCGTCATCCATGATTGGGAGTGTACGGTACCGTCAATCTGCTTCCCTGTGGAGAGTATATAACTACCCGTGGAACGAAAATTTCCACTTAACTGGGTATGACGTCATACTTAGCTATATTCGCGCGCGTTTGAAACTCGAGGCTTCCCAGGAAATTGTACAGCTCATACCACAATGGGTCTGATACAAGCATTCTTATTACTAAAGCTAACAATTTATGGTGTGTTCTGGAATGTATTTAGTATCTCATATGAGCATTATTCAAATACAAAGCAATAGAAAACTGTAGTAATGGGACTTGCCCAAACCCTTATTCTTCTTCTTCCATTAGCTTTCCAACCCTTTGCAGGTTTTGGCTTTCTCAACCAGGTCAATTGGCCCACACTCTGGATAATAAATATCAAATATAACTAAACAAAAATAAATTAATTGCCTAGAATCATATATCATGTGTATATACAATATGTGCTCAACATGTCATGTATGAAGTTCAGATATTAGGACTACATACTACAATAATGTTGGGCAGTCAGTTTCATGTGTTTTTTGTACCACTTACAATGAGACAAAATTCAGATTTTTTATGTGATCGTCTTAGTTTAATTTTTGCCACACAAGACAACTGTTCTACACATTTCCTAGAAACACTATTTTCCATTTACACAAACCACTGATTCTGAAACACTTCTCTTCCCATAAAAACACAACAGACAGAAGTAATCATATTTCAGGCATTACCAAGTTATGTTTTGATCTTTAGGTCTTTTTTTCTATTTGTCCTCCACACCAAACTACTTTTATACATCCACAGTTGAAAGCTCATTACACATTTAGGAACATCTGTAACTGTCGAGAACCATGGTATATAACAACATTTAAGTACAAAACCTGCTATTTCGCTGCACTATGTATGTTCAAGGGTTCTCGTAGCACCAGACATGTGTATATGGCCTAAAACAAGATTCCACGTTGACCAAAATGTTACTGTACATAGCACTGTACACAAAATAAAGTGCACTGTATGATATTCTTTCAGTGACAAACACTGACATAAGCATGTGTCGGACATGTAAGTTCATACACAAGACTGCCAGGTGTGCAAAGGCATCAACAGTACATGACGAAAAGCAAATCAGATGCAGCTATGTCCAGTAAATTTTAGAGACAAATGGTAGTGAGCAGATTTGTGGCGCAAAAATATGTTCATGTTATGAAGCTCCTTCAGGCATAGAGTTTGGAATTATATGGATGACTTTAAAGGTTTATAACCTATATACCAATGTGAAATTCACTGTCTCAATTATTCTTCTGTGCTTATTCTATCTTCTTATATCTTTTATTTGTGAGGAAGTAGTTTACAAAAATTCTTCACAGGTCACATACTCCATGTTGAAATCACAACACTTATTTATTTCACTGATTCTGTAGATAACCCTGTGCATTGTTTTGTCCATTTTAAACTCCCTAGTGGAAAGGGTAGAAAAGAAAATACATGCAAAATGCAAAAGACATAAAACATATTACCGAAGAACCTGCAGCCTCTTCCACTGGGTCAGATCACACAGGCAGCAGTTTCCTCTGACAGTGTGATACAAATCAACCAGACCACACAGCATCACATCCCAGAAGACACTGATCTTCAAAGTCACAGTTGTAAGAATATCAAGTTTTGCATACTGTTCTATGTTTGCAGACTGATAAAACAGTTTTGTATCATGTACACTGAACCCTCTTCTGTGGACAACAATGGTAGTTTCTTCCATTTATCAAATTCAGAAAAACCATTTCTGCATACATTCAGTAGAATGAAAATAAACTTTAAGTATACCCATACCAAAGCTGTTAAATTTTTCTTTCAGTATGGAATAAGAAACCAACTAGATGTCACTTAGTATATGTTTATTTCTACTTATCAGTTGCTCATCATGTTTCGGGCCACCATGTGCCCATCTTCAGGAGCTGACGACTTAGTGGTATTTTCTCTCACGTGTGTTGTAGTGCCATGGCTGTGTAGGCAATTAGATCCGTTTAGCTGTTCGTGTGTCTGTTGGAAAGTTTGAAGCAGCTGTGCTTCGAACTTTCCAACAGACACACGAACAGCGTTCCGGATCTAACTGCCTACACAGCCACGGCATTACAACAAACGTGAGAGAAAATACCACTAAGTCGTCAGCTCCTGAAGATGGGCACATGGTGGCACAAAACATGTTGAGCAACTGATAAGTAGAAATAAACATATACTAAGTGACATCTAGTTGGATTCTTATTCCATATTGAACTACGATGCACGGCCAACCACACATTAAAATTTTCTTTCAGTATGTTTCCTTTCAGGCAATGAAGAAGATCTGAATTCCACTGGGCTTAAATTTTAATTTTGTAATTCAACTTGAAACTTACAATTCCATGCATGCTACCTTAACACAAGAACACATATACAGATATTTTTTCACATCTAATAAACACTTCTCCTACTTCACAACAGAGTATATTATTTTTTGTAATAATATTTACTTACTTACTTACTTACTCCATGGTGCAGAGTCCTTCTTGAGAAGCTAACTAGTCTGCAGCTAGTCAAGAAACTACCCGCATTTCACGGAACCCGAAGGTTCATTACCGCACTCACAAGCGTCCGCCACCTGTCTCTATCCTGGGCCAGCCCAAACCAGTCCATATACCCACATCCCACTTCCTAGAGATCCATCCTAATATTGTACGCCCATCTACGCCTAGGTCTCCCCAGTGGTCTCCTTCCCTCCGGTTTCCCCACCAAGACCCTGTACACCCCCCCCCTCCTCACCCATACGTGCCACATGCCCAGTCCATCTCATTCTTCTCGATTTTATCACCCACACAATATTGGGTGAGGAGTACAAGTCATTTAGCTCCTCGTTATGCAATCTCCTCCATTCCCCCG
>Ga0123357_10010989_pt1 | contig 11568 bp, 6 predicted proteins | sample TergutEmb28metaG_FD_89873 | JGI IMG/M metagenome (GOLD analysis project Ga0123357, IMG submission 89873) | Embiratermes neotenicus P4 segment gut microbial communities from Petit-Saut dam, French Guiana - Emb289 P4 | ecosystem: Host-associated > Arthropoda: Insects > Digestive system > Gut ...
CCTGAGGGTTCCAGGAGGCTGAGGCTCCCAGATTTCAAGACAGTCGGCACATGAAGGTGGTAAGGTTGTCATCCCTACGCACCGACCGCCTTTGCCCCACAGGAAATAATTCTGATACTCATTTCTGTTAGAGGCTGAGTCAACCCCAGGGCCGGAAAGATTATGTCAATGACAAATTCCAATGATACCATCGGGAATCGAACCCGCGACCTTCCGTCTTGTAAAGCAATGCCTCAACCAACTGCGCCACCGCTTGCCCTCCATATATATATATATATATATATATATATACTCTCCTAGATTCAGCCTGAAGATGCCTCTAATAAGCTCAAACATGTAAGCTGTAAATTCATAAAATATTCAATAGCAAGTTAAAAAACACAACTGGGATGCCTTGCCGTGCAATTAGGAAGACAGAGAAAACACGGATAGGGACAAATGCAAGGGATTTACGAATGACTGGATTTATGGTGCCAGCTGTACACTTACATCATTTCCGGTCTTGGACTCACTGTCGGAACATTATAATCGCTCCATTTTTGTTGCACAGAGCGTGAGCCAATTGCTGTTTGAAGGCAGTGGTATGTGGAATGGTCATTATTACAGGACCCGCCTAGTCCGAACGTTCTGGTCACTGCATTACTAACCTAACTTAGGTATAAAGCAAAACTCACTCACTGGCCGAGCATTTTGTTCGATAACAAAAAGTCAGGTTTAACGACAGAAGTTTGGTGACATTTAATAATTCTTCTGTAGTTTATTTTACGTCGCTGGTAGTGTCCCAGACCATGCAGCGTCGACTTGTAGGATGATTTATCACTCGTGAACTGAAAACGATTTGAAAGTATATAGTCATGACATCATCGAGGTTCGAACCGGGAATGTTCCTACAGCGACTGGGGTAAATCACAAAACCTCAGGTTAGCTCGTGCCCTGGCCGAAATTCGAAACTCGCACTCGTGATGGCGTAGTAATTTTGGAAAACACTTGAGCACGTGTTTGAGTTTTCTGCAACAGCTATTTGCATAGACGGAGGGCGACAAAGACGGCTGGAGAGGTGATCCGTCCTGACAGCATTTTAAAAATTTGCCTGACTGCTGAAAAGCAGTTTAGAACGTGCACCCAAACATTAAGAATACCATTAAATCACTTGTCAAATGAGATCAGTGTTACGGCAAAACGTCAGCCTGCAGTTGGGGTAACCGTAGAACCGATTTGTTTTGTTCAGTTTGAAACTTAGACGCGTGTTAATTCATGACCACCAGAGCATAATGAAGGCTTAATTCTGAAGACTAGTTCCTGTAAAGCTCAAGGTGTTCGTACATGAGAAAGACCAACAAGATGCACACTTTTCTTAATATATAATTTCACATATGTTATCCTGGACATGTTTCAAACAAGTAATTGTCCTTGATGTTAATGGACCGTGCATCATTGTGATAACTGAAGAATAAAAAACCAACTAGATGCCACTTACTATTTTATTGTACTTCTTATAGGCTCAGCATGTTTCGGGCATTACTATGCACATCATCAGGAGCTCGTGACTATGATGTTGATTACCACATTGGTCGTTTCGTTCTTGGTTTGCTGTATGTTGGAGGTTTGGTGCGGTTAGGTTGGAGTAGTGTCCTGGCTGCAGGCTAAAGAACAACTCCTTTAGCTTTAGCCTGCAGTCAGGACACCACTCCAACATAACCGCACCTAACATCCAACATACAGCAAACCAAGGCCGAAACGACCAATGTGGTAATCAACATCATAGTTACGAGCTTCTGATGATGGGCATAGTAATGCCCGAAACATGTTGAGCCTATAAGAAGAACAATAAAATAATAAGTGGCATCTAGTTGGTTTTTTATTCTTCAAGTAATTGTTCGTCATCAGGAGGAGTTCTGCACAAGCAGCTTACAGTATTTCACCATGCATCTTGGAGGAGTGTAGTCGCTGATACGATATGAGTTCCTCTTAAGATGCATGGCCAAATACTGTAAACTGTTTGTACAGAACTCCTCCTCATGATAAACAATTACCTGTTTGAAACATGTCCAGGATAATCTAAGTGAAATAAATTATTAAGAAAAGTGTGCATCTTGTTGGTCTTTCTCCCGTACGTGTATCACGAAGCGCGGTCCAGAGAATGTACAGCTCAAGGTTTTCTTGGTCTTTCCGTCAATGCTCCGTCCATATCATATTCCACCGTCCCCGAGGTCTGTTTTGAAGGGCGTGTTTCGCTAAAGGACTTGTGTCCGTTCTTCTCAGGTGTTACGTCCAGTTCGTCTGATGTTATTTTATGTCCTCTAATACAGGGGTGCACAAATCCTGGACTCCAAGTCGCCATGGCCACTAATTTTTTTAAGTGGCGCCCAATATTGAGGGTTCTTAGTACGGACCTTGCTTCAAGTCACCCTCCTGGCGTTTAGAGTGTTGAGGTGGCTCCTACATTTTTACAAAATTGGTGCACCCGTAGGGTAATATGCTGTCCAAATTTCAACTGTTGTGGATGTCATAAGTTCCTTTTAAGGTCCATTATTAGAACACCTAATGGTGGCCCTAGAAATCTTCTTGTTCTTGCCACTTGGAGTTTTAGAACATTTATGTTGTTTGTAGTAAAAATCTCATAAATATAACATAAGGCTGCTTGAGGAGTAATGCTTTATAATAGCTTTGTGTTCCTACTGCGTGGTTTTCTCGACGGTACTTTCAGTCGTTCCAGTAAGTGTGTTATAATATTTGTAACTTTATATCCTTTTATTTTATTCCCATTTTGTTATCCTGTTGTTTTTATTTTGAAATGAGGTACTTTCATTTTACCTTCGTTAAAAAATTTGAATTGATTGACTCAGGGGTTCACAAATTCCGGGGGCGAGGTCGCCAAGACTATTAAATATTGTATGGTGACGCCTAATGTTTGTAGGTTCTAAGCACCGAACTCCAAACATTTAAAAAACTATTGGCCCCTTCCATTAACCGTAATTTATAACTCATTTTCAAATTTTACTAATATAACTTAATCATGAGCCTTTCGTATTGTCTGAAGTGTTTTTCCGGTAGTCCGATGTCATTTAGGTGGGTTGCTTCCATTTTAATAGCTTTGTAATACGTATGTTTAATGTGGTTATAGTCCGCGTGTTCGTGTTGCTTCTTTGTTGGTGTTGATTAGCTGTCAGTGTTACCGCTGGTGTGTTTTGTGCACACAATTTTATTCTGATTTAGCCCGTTTTTTATATTGTATGGAATACAAATGAGGTATTACAGACAAACACAACACTTTAGTATGTGTCATGCATTGTTACTTCTAATCTGCTGACGGTTCATTGAACCCACACATACGTTTGGATTTTGGTTTGTAGACTTTTGCTGTCCAGCGGTGTGTTGGTATGTATGGCTACCTTAAGTTCACAGGCGTCACTTGGCTAATAACATTTTGGGAGGGGAGGTAAAGTCGACTATTCCTCTATTCTTCTTCTCGTAAAAGACAGAGCTTTCATTTTTTCTGTCTTTACACCACCCACATAATCGTTTAGAAAATATTTATATATTTTTTACTTGCCCCTCTTCAACACAGTAGCAACAAGTATGGGGGCAGCTACAGTTTCGAGTAATACGTCCTTCGGCCTTCTTTTGATATTAGGTTGGCTTGATTTATTTCCAGTTGTAATTTCTTGAGTATTTTGAAACCTTTTATTTGTATAGCCTGCTGTATCACGTTCCACTTATTGATCCCAATCATTTCGCCGGATCTCTGTGGTTAATATTCTAACACATGCTCGAATCCTCTTTAGTTATTAAACTGTCGTCGATCTGTGTTTCGTAGTTATCTTCTTTATTAACGGGTTTCGATCGATTATGTGCCTTAAGTCTTCGTTCCAAGTCTTAATCATGTTTTCTATACGAGACTTTTTTTTTTTTCAGCGGCGACTTCTAAGATTGCTTCTTTTTTATCAAACCAGTTTTCTGTAACATTCTGTGTCTCCACTTGTTTGCGGTTGCCTTCCAGTCTTAGGGCTCCGGGAAGGTGAAACTACTAGAACTTCTAGACAGTCGGCACGTAATGATGGCAAGGTTGTTAGCTGTACGCAGCAGCCGCTTTAACCCCCAGGAGATACCGCTGTTACGCGTTTCTGTTAGAGGCTGAGTCAACCCCAAGGCTACAGTACGGCCCATAGGATTAAATCAGTGAAGAATCGAAACTCCGACCTTCCGACTTGTAGCGCAGTGCCTCAGCCAACTGCGCCACCGTTTTATTGAGTTTTGTCGGGGTTTTTACTCGTCCTTCGACTATAGTACTATTTAAATATAGACCTACTTTCTGTGAAACAACAGTCGGTATCAGTCTGTACTGGATAGGCTGCCGGTGTCTTTCAGGGCAGGTCCAGTGGTGGGAATGCCACCTAAAGCCTGTTGATAGTCCCACTTGGTCTTTTTTTAATCTTATCGTCTTGGTTAGATCTTTGGCCGGGAGAGCGCAGTCAGTATAGCGACTCGCTACGGGCTGGACGGTCCGGGGATCGAATCCCGGAGGGGTGAGTTTTTCTGCACCCATCCGCACCGGCCCTGGGGCCCACCCAGCCTCCTACACAATGAATACTGGATCTCTTTCCCTGGGGTAAATCAGCCGGGCATGGCGTTGACCACCCACCCCCATGTAGCGCCGATGTTAAAGAGTAGAGCTATACATTTACTCCCCCTCTTGGCCTTCGTAACTTGCTGTAGGGTGAACTTTACCGTTTTTAACTTGGGTAGACCTTCAGGAGCTTATAACACTGCCGACTTCGCTCCCGGTATCAAACAGACAAACAAACCTTCTCACCCTTGCCTGGTAGAGGACTACCCAACCTGGGAAGGGGTTTTGATTGTTCGTATATCCTTTATCCTTACATATGAGAAATATGAATATAGTGCTGAGAGTTTTACATTCGTAAAGATATGTGGCCTTTCAAGATTACCTAATTTGGTAAGGTCACTAAGCGAAAACAGTTGTTCACCCTCACGTACAGGCATTGTAAAATGTAGCCTACTTTTTGTTACGAACGCTACGCAGTTTGCAGGCGATAAGCAGATTCTGGCAGACCCCAAGTTCTTCTCTCGCAAATGCTGCAATTATTGCTCGAGTGCTTGGAAGCTCTAAATTGAAGACTGAACATTTTAAGTCAAAAATTGTTATACATGATGAAAAAGATAGCTTACGAGGATATATCAACATGCATGAATAAAGATCACATAAAGCATTTAGGCAGGTATTTAGACAAAGTCAAATGTGAATTGTTTGATAATACGAAAGAAGTGTGACAGTGTATCATAAGTATCCAATGGTGGTGGGCAACAACCCAGTGTTAATCGGTAGGTAGCCTCAAGTGATGTCACTACTTAACTCAAATAAATTACTGTTATTTTAAGTGCTGCAGTTACAGGGGTAATCATTTCTTTATAGGGTCATTGAAGAAACGCGATGCCGGGCGTTCAGCAAGTCCACTGAGCGACGGCTCGACGTCTCACGTGACGACGCGATCTTCGAGACAGCCATTACGTAAGTACAACCGGAACTGCAGGTTCCAATTGGGGCCGAGGCTCAGGTTACGGACGGGCCATTCCTTTCAGTTTGTATAGGAAGGAGTGTAACGAATAAGCCTTCTTTAACTGATTTAATCCTGCATTTCCTCCAAATAGCGCCTCATAACTTAGTCTCTACTTCACAGTAAAGATACTGAGTTCTAAATTTTGATGTTTTGCTGATCGTGCATCTCAGTATAGTGTTAGTAATTAACTAACTTAATGCACAATTTCTTATTTTATAATAAGTTTATTATACGCCTCTACATGTTTCGAGCACTATGTGCTCATCATCAGGAGGTCAAAATTGTATTATACAGCATCTGGTATCATCACACCTGTAGGTGGCCGTGCGGTGCACAGGTTGAGAGAGGACTGGAATCAGACTGGAAGATTATATTGAGTTCTAATTACAAAGATGGATAATACCGTTCAAGGAACATACCCAAGTTTTTCCAGAGAAGCGGACGGACTCACGACTGTACTGCGTGGTCAAAATGAGTTGCTTATGTTAAAGTAGCCGGTAAAAGTACAAGTAAATATATGTTGGTCTTGTCAAGGCCATTAAGGCATATAGGGGGAGTAGAGGTATAGTTTCACTCTTTCTTAACCACGGCGCTGGGTCGACGTGAATGGTCAACGTCACGCCCCGGCCGCTTTATCCCCGGGAAAGAAACCCGGTACCCTTGGAATAGGAGACTGTGAGGACCCCAGAGCCGATCTGTACGTTTCGGAGAAGAAAAAAATCTATGGCCCCTGCCGCAATGAAGTAGACGGTACATGGTAACGACAGTAGTGCTTTGAACGGTTGAATTGACACGTGGTTCCAGTTGACTCCAGCCGTGACACTTCTGACTTGTGTTTGGTAGGTGCTGGGTTCGAATTTCGGGCGGTATGCCTAAGTCCCGACAGTTCTTCCCCCCCCCCCCGCCGTGGTGTTCCTTGTTCACTCCAGATGTCAGTAGATTATCTTCAGTTATGCCTCGACCGCTTCCTTCCACATCCTTTCCAGTTTGTCATCATCCAGAAATGCGGCGTTGTGTAGTCTGACTTACTAACATTGCCACTAAACAAACCAAGAAATCAAAGTACCTTAACGCGACGGAGACTGTCTGGCTTCAGATCCCAGACACACATCCAACTAAAGTTCTTGCCAGAAAGCACGTATTGCTGTTGTAACAGTAATCCGTAGCATAATCACGTTAAGGCCTTGGTCAAAGACAGGAAATCCGTTAACGTTAGCGAAATCCCCATTAGAGATATAAGATGCACATGTCATGGCCTAGCAGTACGTTTTTTTACTCAGGAATGGATTTTGATTGGTTGTAGTTGGTTCCTGCAGATTACAGCTACGAAGTATGCAGATATTTCGGGAAATCTTCATTCTTTTAAGCAGGAGACACCGAAAGCCTGTCTGACGCATGGGTTCTTGTAATGCTTGTACACTTGTACTTTTGCCACCTGCGATTCGCTCTACATAAAATTATATGAATTCAGAACACTTTTGCATGTTCGCCTTCGAAGAATCCAATTTTGAATGTATCTGCGGCAAAAGTTACGTGAAATAAAAATCGATCCGCTCACTTCGTGCTATTCCACTTTTTAATCACTGTTGACAGTACTGTTTGTTAGGGTTCTCACAGTGGTGTGCATCGGATTATCGTAACGGCCGTGAAGTTTTGCAAACATGTGACTGCGTGTAAATTAGCAATTTACCGAGTAGAAATTAAAAGTGTTAGAGTCCAGTTGAAGTGTGATGGCACACGGTGACGCACGGGACGGGAAGTGAAAGGGAAACTGACGAATGGAGCGGGTAGTAAGTACTCTTCACACTACCTCAGAACGTGGTGTACCCAGCATTGCTACCGCTGATGCGCACACCTCGTCTGCCAGTAGTCGACTGAACTGACGCCCCCGCAGATTTAAATGGACTCGTCCTTTTCGCCGAAAGACGAAATCTGGTTTCTGCGCGTGTGCCATCACATTTCAAAGGCACTCTTCGTAATATAAATACGACGCTTCACATAGAGCAGTAAACGCAGTAGACAGGCCTACATTTAATGAGCATCAGAACAAAATAATCACCATTAATCGATTATTTAAAAATATGAACTACTTAGAGTCAATGACTAGATCTCCCGGTTAAATTCCTTGAGAGAGGTCATGTATTTACTCTGAACACGAAACAGAAGCGACACATGTCCTATCAGCCATCGACTCGTAAGCAACACATGACGAAGGACTAGAGCCCAAACCCTACCATGGCGGCAAGATGAAGTTAGTGATAGTTGAGTAAAAAGAGACCAACTTGATGTCACGTGCTTTATTATTTCTTTATATAATGCTCAACATGTTTCGGATGTTAATGCATCCATCCTCAGGAGCTTGCGACTTATGTGTTGAGTTATTTCGTGGTTTGTATTGATCTGGTTCGATGTGTGTTGGAGTTACGTTGTGGTATGGCTGTGGTGGTGTGGTATCCGTATGCAGCTTGAAGCACTACTCAGTAGTGCTTCAGCCTGCATACGGATACCACACCACCACAGCCATACCACAATGTAACTCCAACACACATCGAACCAGGTCAATGCAACCCACGAAATAACTCAACACATAAGTCACAAGCTCCTGAGGATGGATGTATTAACATCCGAAACATGTTGAGCATCATATAAAGAAATAATAAAGCAAGTGACATCAAGTTGGTCTCTCTTTACTCAACTATCAAGATGATGCACGGTCCATTAAACATAAAATTAGTGATAGTGTTGCAATGTTCTGTCTGGCAGTGTCGAGTTGCAACTGCAAAACAGAGGGGCTTCAGGTAGTTCCTAGCATGGATCAGTGTAAAACTGTAGCATTATTGCAGCGGTACTTTGTGCCCCCATTAGCAGGTCCTCGAACCTTGTTGAACGTTGAATAGACAGCCGGTGGAACTAAAACGCCGTCGTGTACCGGCGGAGCCATAGAGGCCGTCACGGTTTCATAATGCTGTGGACAGTGGCGCCGTTTGCGATGTTTGCTGAGTGGCGAGAATCCGAAGCAGTACCTCAAGGTACAGCAGAGTGTATTGCATACGACATACCAGGGTCGTCCAGGTTTTTTTTCAATAGAAGGCCTCATCATATATGCCTGTGTGGGCGGGCCGCATTAATTTGTGTATTGATAACGGTGGTGAAATACAGACTGGTGAGCATTAAGAGATGTGCATTTGTTTAGCGATTATCTAACGTGACTGATGGAGCAGAGCCTGGAGAGAAAAATATTTTCTTAGCCAATAAATTGCATGCATTTTATGGAACACGAAGGCACATGTAATGTACACAAAAGCCGACAACTTGTCCCTTTCCTGAGTTGTATGTATCCACTCCATTTTTCCGTTCAAAATATTTAAGATCCTGTGTAATATTATCGCCCACTCTGCTCTTAGGCCGTCTGAACGGTTTCCTTCTGTAGATTCTCCCCCCTCCAATATCCTGTATAAATTTATTTCCTCGGCGTTCCATGTGCCGGTCCCATCTCATGTTTGGCTCTGATACCAACCTCCACTGACGATAGGCATAGCGGTGGGAATGTGTTTAGGCCCTATTGGTAGACTACTTCATATGTGTTCGCAAAACTATGGTAAATGTGTGAGGGGTGACGGGCCTGCCGTCTAGAGTGATGCAATTCTAACACCTCTAGATGCAGTGAGTGACTGGACGCCACAGGACTCCGTTCAGCGCCGACTGTTTCCCACTCGGTGTTCGGGAATTGGCAGGATCGGTCGCCATCCGTTGACGTCGTGTGTCGCTAAGCTGTCGTTTTGTGATCGGGACTGTGGAGGGGTCAGTATACATGTAATCTTCTTCCAAGGCCCCAGTATATCTCCAGTGTAGGGTTTAGTGCGTCTAAACAGTAAATGTTTGGAAACTGTAAAATATTCTTTTTGTTCCCTGTTACAGTGGGTGATATTCGAGGGTGAATTCTTTATCATAAGGCTGTCTGTTCCAGACATCCCGGCCAAAGTTTAGTGCGTATTTTTTTACTACTGCCCTGCGTGCTGCCTCAGACATGTCAGACTTTCACCTTAGTTTTATGATAGCAATGACCTGCAAACAAACAGTGTGCAGTAGTTGTTTTACTGCGCAAAGTGCTATGTCTGTGCAATGTTTTTTTATCCTGAAGCAGGTCAGAATTGAACCCTTTAAAGCAAAGTAAATGGGTTAATTTGTCCTTGTCCGCGCTATGAAGACGTATGGGACTGGTGGTATAGCTCCACTGATCCTAAATCATGGCAGTAGATGGAGGTGAGTAGTTTCCTCACCCCTCTGTTGCTGTACCCCTCTGGGAAAAGGCCCACACTCCCCCTGGATAGGAGGCTGGGTTGTCCCCAGAGCCAGACTGGACTTCTGTAGAAGAGAAAAAATTTTTGCTTCCGCTGGGATTTGACGGGATTTAAATGGCGGTACCACATACAGAAAGGGGACCGCGGTAGCACAGTGGTTAAGGTGCTGTGCTGGTTCGATCCCAGCTGGTGTCATTGGAATTTTTATTGACATAAAATCCTTCCGATCGCACTATGGCCCTGGGGTCGATTCAGCCTCTAACAGAAATGAGTACCAGGAGTATTTCCTGGGGATAAAGGCGGCCGATGCGTAAGGCTGACAACCTACCACCATCCTGTGCCGTTGTCACGAAATCTGGGAACCTTAACTTCCTGGAACCCTCCGTGCCTGTAACGGGACTGCTTTACCTTTAACACATACAGAAGCCTCACATTCTGCGCATGCTGTATCTGTACATGCTGCATGCGATGAACCTATTATTTTGACGGGCAGCGTTAACTGGCTGGTCTTGGTAGTTGAGAGGCAGGTGTTTTGTGATCAAGTAAATGGGGCTTTAAATGTCATGGCGATGAAATTCGGGCTCGAAGGGTTGTTGTCCTTCTTGTTGGGCTGTTTTCTCGGAAATACGAAGGACTTCGAATATTAAGCACAACGGGAGAGCGTCACAACTTTGGGACAGCTGCATGTCCTTTCACCCGTAGACACATCTTCACGACGGTAGTTTCTGCAGTGCTGTTTCCACGCTGTCTGAACTCTTGGGTAATACGGTTACCACCTCCCCCCCCCCCAAATTGTTTCGTTGTACGTCGTTCTAAATTCGCCACGAAATTAGATGTCTTCAGCAGTTACTTTAGCTTCAAGTTTTCCATTGATGGTTCCAACATTGAGCCACTAAGTGACGCTGGTACTTTACGCTTTAACACACACCTAATTTCACGGCTGATTTAGAGTGCCCTATTCCGAAATGTGACGTGTTGCGGAGCTGGATTACTCTACCCTGTTTGTTCCTACAGACATTAGAGTCACGTCTCTGGTCTGCCCTGAGGACGTTACTGTGTTGGAATAGGCAGAATTTTATTCTTCTGACTGATTTCGTCTTGTGTTGGTGACTAGTGGAGTTGTGACTGATGTGAGAGTATGTGCTATCGGTAAAACTGGAACGCATGCACTGTCCGCCCTACAGACTTTAGAAACGTTCAATGGCAGGGGTGTATAAATTTTTCAAAACTGTAGGAACCATCTCAAACTTCCAGGCGCCAAAATGGTGACACGAGGCAAGACCCATACAGAAAGTATACAAATGTAAGGCGTCGACGTACGAAATTTAGTCGCCCGGGTGACCTGTCTCCCGGGGTTTATGCACCCTTGGTTAACGGATCAGAGTAGCTTGTAGTTTTACTATGTTTTTAGTGGTTTATGTGATGGCCGTGCCAATAAGTCAGACTGAATACTGTCGAACGGTTGGGTGGCTTGTGAACGGTAATTAAGAAGTATTTGGAAGGAAGTGGTCATAGCGTCACTATGGTTTATCTCGGTGTTTGCCTGCAGCTTACTTACTTACTTACTTACTTACTTACTCCATGGTGCAGAGTACTTCTTGAGAAGCTAACTGGTTTGCAGCTAGTCAAGAAATTCCCCACATTTCACGGAACCCGAAGGTTCATTACCGCACTCACAAGCGTCCGCC
>Ga0123357_10010990_pt1 | contig 11567 bp, 6 predicted proteins | sample TergutEmb28metaG_FD_89873 | JGI IMG/M metagenome (GOLD analysis project Ga0123357, IMG submission 89873) | Embiratermes neotenicus P4 segment gut microbial communities from Petit-Saut dam, French Guiana - Emb289 P4 | ecosystem: Host-associated > Arthropoda: Insects > Digestive system > Gut ...
GTGAAATGAAAGAAGAAAATACAGATCTTCATGATATTGAGTCAGTATCCACTGTGGAACGCAGCGATGTTGAAGACAATCAGGATAAAGAAGTTGAACACATGATGGTCGAAAATAATGTGGAGGGTGAAATGAAAGAAGAAAATACAGGTCTTCATGATATTGAGTCGGAATCCACTGTGGAACGCAGCGATGTTGAAGACAATCCATATAAAAATAATGGAGACTGTTTGGATGGCACTAATTTGCAGGCTGCTGAAGTAAAAGGAAAAATTAACCCTCATGATATTGAGTCAGAGTTAACCTTAACACACAATAATATTGATATAATGGATGCCCATTTTTCATGTGATAGCAGTGTTAACAAGAGTGGAAACAGGTCTGAACAGGAATGTCCTAGAGAGTCCAATTCTTTTTCGTCTGGTGATGTACATCATTTCATTTCAGTTTTTGCTGCCAGTAATGTTAGTATATCAGATATTAATGACGGTGATGGTGAGTGCTCTCTGTTCTGTGAAAGCGCTACCATGAAGCCCATTGCCATGGTTGCAGGTAGTTCAGACAGCTGTAAGGACTGCAGTACACACTGCAAAGGTGTTGGCTGTTGCACAAATGGATGCATCTGTGTTGATGGAAAATATCACCACAGGAAAGAGGACAATCTTACAGAAGATGGAACAGGGAAACCCATGCTCTGTGTTGTGGGGCATAGTGTAGATAAGAGATATGGTTTGACTGGGAGTGATATTGAGGCTGAAAAATTGTTGGAGCTATATGCAGAAACAGAGGGTAGTCAAGTGGAAAAAGGTGACAACAATCCAGTAGGTCAGACATCATCTGACATTATGGCAGGACATCCAATGTCACCCAAGGCTGATTTGAATGATGATGGTGAAGTATATTTGGTCCCTGGACGTGTTCAAGGAGATGTCATTTCACACTTGAAGGATCAAGAAAACATCCTTGATACAGCACAACTGAACACAAAGAAGAATGAAACCCAATGTGGAGAATGTGAAGGAGAACAGACAGAAGAGACTGGAAAGCAAGGATGTCCAGTATGGCAGATTTTAGAACACTTGGAATGTCCATTCAATTGGGTTCCAGATATATGCATCAAGAGAACCCTGGGCGGTAAAATTCAAGAAAATATGATTGATCATCTCACAGGCAAGCCTACAGTAATGATACAGTTTGTAAAATAAGCAGTGCATTACATTTATACACTATGCAGTACATACACAAACACACACACATATTATACATGTCATGAATTCAGAATTTATAGTCACCATGACAATAGGGTATGGAGTGAGTCACAGGAATGCAAAGTACAGTACAAAAATATGAGTATTATATCATAAATAGGCTAGTCCATAAACAGTATTCAGATATTACATCCAATTTATTTTATACAGCTGATATTAAGATTATTTATCATTCACATCAGATATGCTGATGGTTGTCAAGATGCTAACTAGCATACCTCCATTTTCATTGGATATGCTGATGGGTGTAAGATGTTGACTAGGGTATTTCCATGTTGTGCCTCTTGTGCTGTAAATCCATTCTCTGTATCTTTTAAAATACTTTTAATAGTTCTCCAGTTACATATAAAACTGAAAGGAAAAGGATAATAATTGAATGAGAAATAGAATTAAAGTTTCATGTAAATATAAAAGGAGGCTACATGCTTTGTGTAGAAATACTAAAGATCTCCAAATACAGGACCATGATAACAGATATTATGCCATCTTCAGGAAAGTAACAAGAGATGCAAAGAAATTGGCCGTGTTACAATAAGCTTACTCTTACAAAAAAAATGTAAATAAAGTGCAAAAAACATGGAATATTATTAAAAAAACTCATAAAATTGAGACATATGATGAAATTTCTTCATTAAATTTGGAAAAATAGGAATCTAAAGACTGCTAAGAAAATAACCTATCCTTTAAATAAACTCTTTTTGTTGTAGTGTAGAACTTAAACATTGATCATTCTTAGATAAATGAAGCAGTAAAATTATTAGGAGAGTTATACTGAGGCAATATTATGGAGATGAAAATAAAATAAAATAATGAGCTTGTAAGTTACATTAAACCCCTGCCCCGCCAGCCCAAAAGATAATAATCACGATATGATGACGTTTCCAGCAGGATATTAAGATATTGTGCTAAAGCATTTGATTATGTCAATCATAAAGTTCTTCTAACTATGTTGTGTTATTATGGCATACACGTAGTAAATACTCATTGCATTGAATCCTGTCTAGTAAATAGAAAGCAGGAAGTTGAAGTAATACAACAAAACTAACAGCAAAAATCTTACTCCAGTTGGGAAACAGAGGGTGGGGAAACACCTACTGAGTTGGGTCTGTCAGAGAGAGCTAGTCTCAGTCATTGGACCAGTGGTACTGAATCCAAATAAACATATCTCTAGCTGGATATGTCACTGTGTAACTTTGCATCCATTATATTCTTCCATGTCACTCTCTTATTTTAGTGACCTCCTCTTACCATATTGATATATTTTTAACCTTGACTTTCTGAAAAGAAAGAATTACTGCCTGAAGTGTCATACATATAAATAAGTAATTAAATAAAATGAAATGAAGTCAAAAGTTTAACATATTCAAATTGAACGGATTATTAAAATTCTATTATGTTATTAAAAGTATACTACTCTATACCTTTGAGTTAAATTGTTTAGTAATGGTTCCTTCTAAGGAGTGCCCTATCATATTGTGATCCTCATACGTAGGTGTGCACTTGAAAATGCCTGATTAAGGTGATATTTGGAAAAATAAATCAGTAATGTTTTATTGTATATATTTAATTTGAAATAATTTTTGTTGTGTCTCATGACAGGGAAAGAGAAAGAGTTCTCACAAGTCAAGAGCAGCATTTTCCGAGAAGTCACCATATATCTCGTGCTAGCTTATGAAAAGACATTAGACGATAATTTGATGGATGCTATTACTGATCTGCATCATTGCTACACTTTATTGGGTAACCCTGAAATTTTAACTTGGTGCACTGAAACAAGAAATGAAGAACTTGACCTCACCTTAGTTAGAGGAAGGTATCATTTCAGTGAAATGAAACACAAAAGACAGTGTTTCTCATATGACATGGATGAGAAAGCAACAGAAAAGCATCTTCCAGTAAAAGATGGTGATGATGAAAGTGAAGTAATAAATAGAGCCAAACCACCCAGACATATTGCAAGAGAAAAATCTGGATCCTTTGATGCTGAATTAGTGGGTTCAGACATAAAAGCAGTTGATCAAGCTATAGAAGCAAAGAAAACAGCAGATTCAGAAGAGTGTTGTGAGGGTGCAGGAGCAGCTGGATTGTCAGCAGAATGTATGTTAACAGTCACAAAGAGTGAGGTTAAAAACCAGGAAGAAGAATCTTATGTAAAGGAAATGAAGAAATGTATGGATGTTACTGATTTTCAGAGTGTAGCAACTGTACATGAGGAAGGGGTAAGAGGTTCTCTTTATGAAGATGAGTTTCAGAAGGCATCAGTCAATGGTCAAAATAAATGGGTTATACTGCAATGCGAGAAGGCTGATGGTGAGGTACACGGGAAAAGATTTGACACTGAAAAGTATGAAAATGGAAATGTGTGTGATATTAAAAATGGCTCACAAAAACTAGAAACAGTGCTTGTTCATGAAGGGAGCAAGAAAAGAAATCAAGCTGCATTAAATAATCATAATCTTCTGGCAGACATCATGCAAGAGACTGAATGTGTTAAAACTACAAAAGACTCAGAGAATGAAAAACCTGTAAGAGTAGATAATGAGGCTGTGAAGCAGGCACAGAGGATAGCAGCCATTGAGTATGTGGTAAATGCCACATTGGCTTATGTGGCTTACTTCTCCGAGAGCAGCCAAGAGGCCTACAAGCTTGCAAAATATATTGAACATACGTAAGTATGAGTGTTTATAATGCAAACTGTCAGTATCTCAACTACAAATAAATAATATACTTGTAAGTGTAGCCCAAATCTTATAAAATTTTGGGAGTGATACGTGAGCATTCTTTGAAGTAAATGTAATGTACAAGTGCATTTTTTTGTGGTTCTGCCTAATGCTGTGATATTCACTTACTGCTGACAAAAATTTGTAGAGTTTATGGTATTTCAAATTTTAAGGCGCATAACTATGAAGATTTCTGTTGTCTGGAATGTGACAGCATTTAGTTGGTCGATAAGTCCCGATGTTTTGGAGGAACCGACTGCCTCTATCATGAAGTTACTTATCTGTAACGTTACATGGTGTCACATCCCACAAGACAGCAGTTGTTTTCATCACTGGATTGTTATAATTTATTTCTTCCCTGTATCATCAAATGTATAATGTCACAGATTGAAATTATATACAACATGTGTTCCTGAAACGGCCTGCACTGAAATAGTTCTTGTTATTGGTGTGGACTGATACGAAACCAAATTAAAATAATAATCCACATTGTGAAAGGCTGCCTGTATTTGTGATTTGTCAGATTTTTGCTCCATATTAAACACAGCAGATGACATGAAAATTATTTAGTGCATTTATGTTGGTCACTGTGAGAAATCTGCATTATACACAAGATGAAGTCTGTACAATGATGTTTGGTGTATATCCATAATAACAAGTACCATTTAAAATAAGTTAGCCATTGCAGGAATCAAACACACTAGCTTGGAAAATATGCATCTTTTGTTAAGGAAATTTTTTTGCAAAATGTAGAACAGCATTGTAATTTTGCAAAGTCTATATATTTAGTCTTTATATTTGATGGTAGTGCTCAATGAATCATGGACCTAGGCATGTAAAATATTACAGGTTACAAGACACTAGTAACACAAATTTCTTATGAAACACAAATTTATGTGTTAACAATAGCAAATATGGCCAAGGCACAAAACTCTATTATTATATTTAAAAAAAAAAATTCAAATCTGTGATACTCAAAAGCATAAGTAGATATTAATATCTGAATTGCATAACACCAGATATGAGGTTCTTGCAAACATGTTGCTGAAGATTCTTTTTTATCGTTGTACCGTGCATTTTGATATGTATAAAGTTCTTTCACCAACAGATGCACTCTTTATTAAACTTGAGAAAGTTTTAAAATTTGCATTAAAAATCACTTTGGCTTGCTCCTACATGTTTTGGTCTATGACCATCATCAGGGAGCCTTCATTAGAGCGTAGCTAAAGTTATATTTAGGTTAAATTTCGCTAAAAGACTGCATCGTTATATGTTATGCGGTGGTGTGGCAGCATGTCATAGGTATGGTGTGTGTACTGTTCATTGTGTTGGGTGTGACTGTTGCACTCAACACAGAGAACAGTTGAGTACGACAGTCGCACTCAACACAGCGAATAGTTGAGTACGACAATCGCACTCAACACAGTGAACAATACACACACCATACCTATGACATGCTGCTACACCACCGCATAACATATAGCGACGTAGTTTTTTACCGAATTTTAACCCAAATATAACTTTAGCTAGGCTCTAATGGAGGCTCCCTGATGATGGTCATAGGCCAAAACATGTAGGAGCAAGCCAAAGTAATTTTTAATGTAAATTTTAGAACCTTGTCAAGTTTAATAAAGAGTGCATTTGTTGGTGAATGAACTTTACAGATGTTGATGAAGACTTGAGTCTTCTGGTATGTGATGCTTTGTTGTTGGGAAAGTAGTTCCTTATTTTGCAAAGGACCATAGTGCCTTCATCTTCAGGGTAAAGCATACTTCTTGGATGGCATGACCCTGAAGATGAAGGCACTATGATCCTTCTGAACATCAGGAACTACTCTCCCAGCAAAACAGTGTCACATCACAGAAGACTCATATCTTCTTACTGCCTAAGTATTAATTTCAAATTTTCATCATTCTCATCATACAGACCAAAGCATTTGAAGAAAGGAAGGTATAACTTTAACTTTATTTTCATCCCATAGATCATTACAAATGATGTTGGACATGTCAATATAGATATTAAATTGCTAATGAGTACATGATATTTGAGCAATTTAGCTAATATTCTTTTACAAATAACATGAAATAGTAACCCTTTCGCAGTCTCTAGCTATAGGGTAGAAATCTAGATCCAGCATATCAGAAATTTTCACGACCGCAATTACATGATTATTACATCTTTGCATATAGCCATGTTTGGTCCGTCAAGGTGAGTATGGATCCCATCTTTGCGATGATGCTTTGGCTCCTTTCCCGTTATTTTTAATGTCCATACTCAGCTACTACAATGCCTAGTTCTCCAGTCGTGGATTACAGTACCTATAATAAAGACTATAGTAAAGACTTGGGAAAATCAGTCAGTGGAGTACAGGTTCCTAAGAGGACATGTATTCGTCTACGGAGTAGAAAACTTGTTGCATTATGTATTTCTGTAGTCTTCTTTTAAATACTTGTGGTTTTTCTACTTTCTTTATTGTGTTAGGTAGTTTGTTGAACAGTTTTATACCCACATTTTCATAACTGTTTTTAAATAGGGTAGTTCTGCAATATTGGGTATGGAAGTCTGATTTCTGTCGTGTGCTGTGATCATGTATTTATTCATTTTGTTTCATCTGTTCCCAATTTGATCTTGTCTTGCACGCAACTTCACTTATGTATAAGCAAGGTAGGATGAGTATGTTTAAATCTTTAAAGAGATTTCTGCACGAGACGTGTTGTCCCACTCTACCTATTCTTACTGCTTTCTTTTGTAGATGAAAGATTTTTTACTTTCAGTGTCGCCTCCCCACAGAATCACCCCATATCTCAAATGGACATGGAAGCATGTGAAATACATTATAAAACATTCTTGCCTGGAACTTATTGTTTTACTGTTCTGATACAATGGACTGAGCTTCACATTATGTGTGCTGTGATGGAAATCTGCAACTTACTGGATACTATTAACTAAGAATTATGTCGGCTGATTATTTCAGCCTCCATTTTGATTGTCTTTACAAAATATATTATATACAATAGTTTATGTTACTTGTACGAATCTAACAGAAGCTTCTATATTTTTGTAACTTTTTTTATTTGCCTGTTTTTCTTACAGAATGTATATGAAATATGGTTGATACTCAACACCATAAAATGCTCTGCCCCTATTATAATTTCAGATGGTTTCACGAGTGCTAATTTCATTCCCAGTCATAAAATAATATACATTTCTTGCTGTGTTTCTCATTGAACCTGAATTTCCAATAAGAATAACTGAAAATTGATTTTAAGTTTGTCATTACTGTAACTGTTCAAACCTTAGCCCATGCTACATATGCAGATACCGTACTAACACTGTATTACAATTTAAACTGCCATTCAGATGTAAGCAGTTTATGTTTACTGCATATAATGCACATGTTGTGAAGTTACAAGTATTTGCCTATAGCATTTTCTTGATTCCTCACTCTGTGTCAGTGCCTGTCATATATTATTTTTGTTCCAGTACCTGGTTTTAGTTTGGACCTGAGCTACTGTCCAATCGTTTGCATTTAACCAAACATTTCTGGTACATGTGTTTAGATATGAACAGCTAGGAAGTGCTGGCAAGGCAACCGTGGCTGCCTTAAGAGGGGCAATGCTACTTGAGTATGGCTACACAGGGAACAAGTTGGGCCTCCAATTTCTGCAGAAGGCCCTTGAATTAGACCCTGACTACTGGGAGTGGAACCTGTACTGTGGAAAGGTAATGAGCAGAGTGCGACGGGTGGAGAACTTCGGAGGAGAAGAGCTAGGAGAGGAAGAGGTACGAGGCATCTTAGACACACATGGTTTAACTCTGTGGAGCAGAGGCCTTCTTCAGAAGCAACATATTCCTTTCCATTTATGGAAGCCATTAAGTCTGTTACCATCTTCACAAAAGCACACTGTTAGACCCTGTCTTGAGCAATACAGATCTTATGGTAAATTCCTTTCCACTTATGGAAACCATAAGTTCATTGCCATCTTCACAAAAGCACACTGTTATACCCTGTACTGAGGGATACAGATCTTACAGTAAATTCCTTTCCACTTATGGAAACCTTCTTCACAAAAGCACAGTGTTGGTACCCTGTACTGAGAGGGATACAGATCTTACAGTAAAGTTCTTTCAACTTCCATAAGTTCATAACCACCTTCACAAAAGCACACTGTTGAACCCTGTACTGAGGGATACAGATCTTACAGTAAATTCCTTGCCACTTATGCAAACCATAAGTTCATTACCATTTTCGCAAATGCACACCCCAGTCCACATCCTTACACCCAACTTCTTAGATCCTTTTAAACTCTTCACATTTCACAAAAATTTATCCTTTTTTATATATCTCATAATACCTAGTGACTGTTTAGCAAACCTGATATTCCCAAAAAATGTAAATCGGTGGTATGAACCATACTTTTTACAAATTTAGTAGTCTATGAACTTTCATTTTAGATGTGATTATCATAATGAATTCACACCGAGTTCTTTTGTGTGAACAGTTTTGAGAACTTGTCTATTGCACAAATGCTGCCCACTTTTAAGGAGTATAGGAAAGAGTGACCTGCTAAGAAACTGCTGAAAGCCAAATACATATTTTGAGGTCTCATAATTTTGATCCATTTTCAATGTAGTCATTTCAATTCTTTTGTTTCAAGTTATCAAATAATTGCTTTTGATAGGCCCTACCTTATTATACACTGTACAGGAAACCTGTCAGGTACAGTACCTGTACCTACCGTGAGTAACATTTATTTTATTTGCAAGCATATTATGCAGTCTCAATCTAGACACACATGCAACATATTGTTAATAATTTACTAACTTCAATTTTGCAGACATATAAGTTGTTTGGGTGAAAGTTTGTCCTATGTCCAACCTTAAAATGTTGCATAGACTTTTGATTTCTTGCAGCTTCGACTACTGGAAAAAGCAGTTCAACTTAATCGTGAGGATGCATCTGCCCTGGTCCAATTGGCTAATGCTTACCGTGCCTTGTCTCACATCAAACATAAGAAGATGTTGGAACTTCATGCAAAAGCAGAGTCAATCATAGAGACTCGACATTATGTTCGTTATGGAGGAAGTGCCAGATGGAAGGAAAAGTAAATGACTTGTGGGTGTATTTAAAATTGGAGGGAATTCAAAATTACAGATTTTATGACTACTGAAGATACCCAGATTTTGGTACTTTTATTTCCTCAGCATTTGATGAGTCTAACAGTTAACTCTTCTGGTTATTTTGAGCTTCCAACACATAAAACAAATGAAAGAGAAACTCAAAATATTAAATGTAAAATACCTAATTTTGTTAGTTAATTTCCCTCGTGATATATGTAGTGGTTACACCACAAAAATCTGATTTGTGAAAACAAGAACTTCTCATATAGGTGGAGTTAGGATAATGTCCCTACATGGTCTTTGCTCAACAAACATCTGTGTTGGAGACATTTTTTAAGTGTAGTATACCTTGCATCACTAGCTGCAGTGCCCTCATTGTGACTTTTCATTGTAATACTGTAAACAGACTTTCCAAAAGGACTGAAACAAAATAAACATGAGAAATACAGCCACTTTAAAGTGTCCTGATGGTGGTGTATTGAGTTACATTTTGTAAACTTTCCATCAAGTACATTTATTAGAATTGTAAAATTTCTGGGACTGCATGTGTCTGCATCTTCAGATGGGGATCTGATTGTGTTGGTAGTGCTAGCTGCTGTCACTGGAAGTCCAGTCTTGGCAGCTGGCACCTTCTAATGGGTCCCCCATCTCTCCTCCCCACTGAAGGTGAAGACAGATTGATTCTCTGAAGCACTGTGCTTTTAGTAAAAATAGATGGTAAGGCAATTTACAAAGTGTTTGTCAAGTTTATGAGAAATGTAAGTGAAAAAGATGGCTGTAACCTTATGACATAGAAATCTTCCCAGGTAACCCTGAAATTTTAAAATTCCAACAAAGTGTTTAAATTAGGTTGTGGTTGTGTTTTATTTGTTGGCATAATATAATTGTTTTGTTTGATTAAGTCTGATATTTCAAAGTGCTATTCCTGGTAAATGTTTAGCTGTCAGGCTTGAAACTGAAACAGAATGGAGTGTGCATTTTGCGGTATTGTTTGTCAAAATACTTGTGTCTCTCATAATTTTTTCTGGTTACCGTACAAGTACATTGCCAAGCACAAAACCTGCCTTTTTCCTAGAAAGTGATGCACATAGTCTGTGTATGTTGTTTAGACTGAAGAAATGGCAGAAATTTTTCCCTGCATTTTACATACTCAAATATTGATGTGTTTTGTACTGTCATACGCCTTGTAATCTGAAAAATATGGCACTTTGACTTACATTATGTGCAAAAATAGCTAGTGGCTGAATTTACTGTCTTAACATGAGTCATTTATATCTGAACTGTGCTACATTTGTTTGTAGCTGGTCACAATCAAGGCACTGCCAACAGCAAGAGGTGTTGGGCCCATTGAAGAATCTGTACAGTCCCCAGCATACAGCCTTGTCAAATGCTGTTACTTGCTTGGACACTGAGCAGAAGGAGCATCTGAAATCAGCCAAGGAACTGTACCTGAAAGCATTAGAGATTGAGCCACACTGCCCATATACCAATGCAAGGTGTGCCAAAGCCTTGTGGGCCATGCCATTACCATACAAAGACAAGGAACGTGCCAAGGAAGCAATCTTCCATGCTCTGACCTTGGCACCTAACAATTCCTTTGTAAGAAAACTCTTTTTTAAATGAATCTTTTATGGTGTTGATCTTGCATTTGTGTTTGATGCTGTATTGATATTGTTTGTTGCAGAATTTGTTTCCTTTCCGAATCAGGGCAGAAGACTAAACCCAGTACGAAAATGTTTTTAATACTGGGTAGCCCAAACTGGGGCTGTGAGTAAGCCAGAGGAAACAGATTACTCTGAAAAATGTGTAGTAAGGGGATGGGGCTGTTTTGTTAATGGGTTTAAAAGGAAGATAGATATGACAGAGGAATGTGGGTGCAGGAACTGAAAATAATATATGGTATCTGTCCCTCTGTTTAGAGCCAAGTTCTTGTAACATTTTCTGTACCTGCTTCTTCTTGTACTTTTACTTATTTGCATATTGTCCTTACACTTATCCTAATTTCTCTTATCCATCTTTCTTCATTAACATGTATAGTAATAATAAGTCTGATATAGTATGTATAATTGCAAGTAATAAAATTCTGATTCAGCTAGTGTTTACAAGTGTGACCTCAAGTAAATGAGCCAGAATGTTAACTCTTGAACTAAATTTCATTTTAATGTTGGATTGTATGTTTACTTTTCCAAGTATGGCATTAACCACACAATTATTTGTAGGCCTAGGTGCCTCTGCAGTTGACAGTAAGCTTTATACATTAGGCACCATACTTTTTTTCATTTTAATGTCAGTGGTTCCATTTGGTGTGTAAATTTAAATAATTTTAAATAATAACATTTATTTACTGCAATTGGGTTGTTACCCGGTGGCAGTGGTTATTTTACATGTAAACAAAACATGAAATTGGTTACTACTAAATTTAAGTCAGGAGGGCTACATGAGAAGCATGTAGTGGCAA
>Ga0123357_10010993_pt1 | contig 11567 bp, 7 predicted proteins | sample TergutEmb28metaG_FD_89873 | JGI IMG/M metagenome (GOLD analysis project Ga0123357, IMG submission 89873) | Embiratermes neotenicus P4 segment gut microbial communities from Petit-Saut dam, French Guiana - Emb289 P4 | ecosystem: Host-associated > Arthropoda: Insects > Digestive system > Gut ...
CACACACCAACACACACATACCACACACACATACACACAAACCAACACACACACACCACACACACACACATACACACACACCACACACACACACACACACCAACACACACACCAACACACACACACACACACACATGCACCGCCTGGAAGACGATGTGGAAAAAAAAATCATCTAATGTTTTCGATGGACAGCCACGTGTTCGATCCACAAATCTGTAACTCTTGTTTTAGTACCTTAGGATAGAGAACTTTGATCATTCCAAGAACTCCCCTGTACGAAACCAATAATCATGACCCGAACAACGGGGGGCAATATAATCGGGACATCCCCACGAGAAGATGGGGAAAGAGAAATCAAGAGCTAACTAGCACAAATCAAGTGGACCAAGGAGGGGTCGACATTTCGTTAGTGACACCCTCTCCACTGACTGCATACACGACACAATGACGAAGGGTGGAGATACGATCGAGACACAAAATGCATTTTTTTTTTAGTTTATAGTGGAGATTACAACAGGGGCAGTAGTGTCTGTCACTGCTACAAGTGACTTGTTATTTCACTGTCGGACTGAAAAATGAAGTTCTGCTCTAACAGGCCTATCACGTGCCCCCAAGAAGCAGCTCGTTTCCAACGAGTAGTTTGGAAAGGTATTTAACTAAGATGCATAATATTAAATCGTTACTTAGAGTCCAGTGGGAAGAGACAGATCTTTAAAACGAAATGGAAAGAACATAAGATGAAACCCCCCAAAATGTTAAAGTAACAGATGTCTATAATGAATGTATGACGGGGGGCGGGTCTCAGTTTGTTCTCTTCACCTAGGAATGCTAGTTTTGTAAATAAATGAGGATAAGTTATGAGGGACATGTCGCACGTATGGGAATGTCATACATATGGGAACATGTCACACGTAAGGCAATGTCACACATATGGGAACATGTCACACGTATGGGAATGTCACACATATGGGAACATGTCACACGTATGGGAATGTCACACATATGGGAGCATGTCACACGTATGGGAATGTCACACACATATGGGGCATATCACGTATGGGGCATGTGCCACATGTGGGGCATATGCCACAAATGGGACACGTACAGTACAAAGAAAACGAGATGTAGTAAATATTTCGGTTTCAGTATCTCCAAGGAAGAAAGAGCTTAAGGGTCTGAGCTGTGAGCTGGAGGATAATGTGCAGTCAGTGTTACAGGAACAGTTTATGAAAATGTAACGTGGGTTCAACCGTCTTACAGTATTCAGTAATGAAACTTTACTGTACGTAAGATACATATCAGTCATTCATTTACGCTGACAGTATATTTCCTACACTTTGTGTCTTGATATAACACCATCAAGCAAACTCAAATTTAAAAATATGGTATAATAATAAAGGTCTTATATTAAGGACAGACATTTCACGAAAATAATGGGACATCCCGGAAAATACTGCAGTTAGTAAAGTCACCATTACATCTTGATTGAAAAAAATATACTAAGAATTAACCAGTCCAAGATTTATCAAGTAAAGCTACGTGTATTCGCGTGGGGATCCTCGGAAATTATTTTAAATTCTTACCCTCTATTGGCACGCTATCAAAAAAGACAGCAGTTCATAATTCTTACCGTCTGGACATCGTCACAAGTCTCACAGAGATATGCGTACTTATTCTTAAGCCGGTATGCTAAACTGTGCTGATTTTCGTAAATCGAGAGATTATAACAGATGGTAAAGTGATGTTTAATAGTGGGAACTGGCTTGGTGGCATTCTAGAAGCCTTCATTCACACTGGTGTGTTACGACTGCACTTAACACGTTCTGGACGAAAAATATTTGTTTCACTTCATGATATTCGGAAACGTGACAAATCTTGAGCAGTGAATTTAGCTCATTACCCGAATATCAGTAAGTCAGTCTAACATTTTTCGTTCTGTTACAATTAGGTACATTCCACATCATATAAGGAATTCTGAAAACAGGCAGCGTAAGAGACAAATACTGCAAATCCAGTACGGGAGCTCCTATAATTAACCATCAAGTCACCATCTGATACAGCAACAGGATAAAGAAAATCAGCACATTTAAGAACATTACAATAAGGAACAATAGGCATAATAGTGTGAGACTTCTCATGATAGTCTGACGTTAAGAATTATGAGCTGCTGTCTGTGATAGCGTACCAGTAGAGTGTAAGAACATTACAAGAATTGTCAAAGATCCTAACAGATATACATGTAGGCATTATTTCATACAAACTAAGACTGACTGATTTTTGGTATATACGGGTAAATTAAATCTGGACATAAAAGTGATTAAATGTAACAGCGTAAACAGAATATACGGTAGGATATTTATGAACGTATCTGATTAATATTAAAACCTTCAATATTAGCAATTGCTTTTAATTTGTTTGGCGATGGTCCTTCAAGGTCGAAACTTGTACGAGATGTATTCCCTAGGAACATGAATTACCGATACATATTCATGCATACAGTGATGGAATATTATTGACTAGTTATACAGTCTGTATACGGTATATAATAAACGATTTCATAGAAGATTACAAGGGGCTTCAGGTACGGTCAAGGAGTAAGTTTCTTTGTACAGAGCAATGAACTCTAAACACGTAAAACCCCTCTGAGCAGCCGAGAGACTACCAGCGACACAATAACTAACCTGCACTCTATAGTGAGCACTGGCTCAGTGTAAAGGATGGACAGACATGTACGGACAGGCTACTAGCAGCTTGCAAACGGTTATCCTTCTAGTTCGTGGCGATAGAAATGCTGGTCAGAGATAAACATTAAGTCTCCCAAAGCTAAACACGCAACCCTCGAATTATTGGGTGCGTGTCCTTATGTTGGAGCCTCGATAAGCAGGATAGTGCCTCTGTTCCTAAACGTCCGACGCTCAGAGTGCAGGATAAAGGCCTGAAACCTACACCCTCTCTTGTAACAATGCAACAATAACACATCAATTACTAATTGTGTTTACCAACCACCTTAATATAATGGTTGGCACTTCTATTTCGTGTAAAATATGTCCATATTTCAGACGTAATGTTAGCTAGTCTGTTGTACTTCGTGGTATTACTCAGGTTCTCAAGAGAAATGCTAAGATTGTAGTTGAAATAGGCAAATAAATCCTCATTTCATATTCCAATGTACTAACTATTGATGATTATCTCCTGTCTTACAAATCCTTGCAGCTTAGACAGTGGTACACCTTAACTATCAACAAATAAGAGTCTAAAGTAATAACCACAAAAATGATAAGCAACTTTATGATGGGCAATAATAAGAATAATTCATGGAGGTTCACGCAATGTTCAGTGAGCCTCTAGAAATGGTCGCACGATATGCCATGACAGCATAACAGAAAGGAGAGATATAAATTACAGTGCATAGCAAAAGGCGTTGGATAGTACCCTTCCAAATCAAAAGTTACTGTAGCCCTACTTGAACCTTCAATAACCTGTTCAGTTGATGCACAGTATATAAGCTACTGTTTGTTACCACAGTCCTCTGTAGAGTTGACTTTTCGTCTGATGGTTTAGAGGGATTTTGCATTGTGCTAGTGACGATCATGGATTAATGGGATTTTGAGGTTTGAAGGGGTGCGAATTGGATTATCGAGGGTTGGAACCGCCGCTAATAGACAATCTGCGCCAATCACAGCCTGTTCGAGCACCCAGCACTCTCAACAGTTTCCTCCATAAAATGAAAACTACAAACAGCCGTGTCTCGCTGTGCCTCTTTTTTTCCTTTTCCTGCATGAAATAAACTGCTAATTCATGTAATTTTGACTATCTCGAGCAATTTATAAAGTGACGTTACCCTCGTCCGTTACATGTGCACTGATCACTTCACGTTTGTACTTGCAGACAGAGATACATACTGTTATTTTTAATAACCTTTTATTGCAAGTTAATGAGAACAGATTTTCACTTTCTCTTGTTCCGCTGCATACTCTGAAAACGTCATTACATTTCTACAAATCATTGGTCTCTTACATAGGAACAGTCTCAATTTAGGAGATTTATGATTACTAAATATTTTCCAGATGAATTCAAATTTCATGACGAAAAACAAACAGTTTAATGGCTCCATACAGTTATAGAAATAGAAAAGTGATATTTTCGTTTCATATGTTAGCACATCATAGCCTCCGCCCCCTAAAAGTGCAGTGATGACTGAGATAAAAACAATAATAAATAATAACAATAAATAATGAGTCTAATATCCACTAAACTGCATGTACAGGAGGAAAAGATAAATGTTCAACAGTATTTCGACTCGGAACTGACGAACAAAAGGGCCGTATCATGATGCAGACATTGGATCACGAGTGTGAGAACTTCCTTTAGTGAAAACATTTGAGAATAGGGCATTCAGGAAGAGATACAGAGGCGTTGACAACCACAACAATTTGTAAGCGTTAATTTGTCAATATGATTAATGAAGCTTCTAGTCATGAAGACATAAGGAGTGGAGGCAGAGCTCCATACATTCCTACACTATGTCCCTCCGCAAATTAAAAATTCTCGTAAATATTAAACGGTTTGTTTTCATAGTTTAAAATATATGTTTATGGTTTAAAATTTATGTTTACTATAACCCAGTCAGTTTTGTAAATAAAACATCCTATTCTGCAAAATATTTAATAGATTTCATACTCATATCTCATTTAAAGTCTTTATTTGTTGACCGTTCTTCTGTGTCTGCCTATACGGCTTCTTTTCTTGAATTAAATATCAACGAAATTGAACGAGGTTCTACCACCCGTTTCAGCACAATGCAGACAGTATCGTCCAAGCCGTAAGGCATTTACAGACCAAATAATTCCACAATCACCCAGCTAATGCAGAGCTATAAATATGCCACTGCAGTGTTCCAGTTATGAAAAGTATATCTTGTGTGAGTGATTTGTCATAAGAGGTCGATAGACGAAAGGTCAAGGAACAGGCGCGATCCCTAGAAGATAGACAACATGCGATGCAACGATCAAATCGTATTACGAATTTAAAATGGTACATATATTTCATTTATTTTTTGTTCACAGAAATGAATTACACTGCGTCCATTATAATATATAAAAGCAAACTCATCGGGGGGAAAATCTTACTGAGAAATCGTACTGCTTCTTGTGCATAACAGAAGCCCACAGAACGGTAGATATTTTGTTACTAGATGGAACACTTATGTGTTTATTACACTTAGACCCCATAAACGTACCGTAATTATATTTCCGTTCTGAATCCTCCTTTCTTCACCTTTCTTACGTAAAAGGATAGAAACTGAAGTATAGAAAAATGCAGCTTTTTGTTGCTCTGTGCAGGGGTGACAATTCCTTGTATTACATGTTCATGTTATATGAAATAAAAAGGCAGTATAAGAAGAATGGAGAAAACTGAGTAGGGAAGAGCTCCATCATGTACAGAATTTACCAAATATAATGTGGGGCATCAAACCAAGGACGGTAACACGGAGGGGCCATATAGCATGCACGTAAACCATGGGAAATGCATACAAATATTTCGTCGGAAATGTGATGGGAGAGAAGGCTCTAAAGTCTACCCTTACAGCCCAAGACAATATTAAGACGAATGTTATGGAAATATGGCATGACAATGTGCACACAGTCCGACTGACACTGTAAATGACCTTTGAATCCGGTGAGAGTTAACTGAACCTTCAAGTTGCAGGAAGGCGCGTAATTTCGCAGTAGGCTGTGCAGCTCCTATTTCTAAAGAAGGACTGTTCAGAGAAGCGACAGTCTGTCTGATTAAACAGTTACAGTGTGCTGTGAAGTTCCTATAACTTACTGTTAGTTATTTCAAAGGTAAAGAAAAACCAAATTCGAACTTATAAGAATCCGGGTGTTTCAAGTCAACTAGGTGCTTTTATATGCATTTTTTGGGGGTGAAAGAGAGAAGATTACCCTTCAGGTTGGCAGATACAATTTCAAAGAGTATCTAAGGGTCTGGTCTAACTGCACACTTCCACCTAGCGGCAAGAAGAACAAAGCATGCAATTATACCTCCATTATCAAATGGCTCCACATCGTAATGTTTAATTGAAACACCTGCATGTAAACAGTAAACGTGGATGTGTGTCCTTTTCGGATACACCAACATTCCTACGATAAATATGTACAAGTTGACTTGAATACAACATTTAGGTCTAATGTGAGCAAAATTCGTCCCGTGAATAATACACGCTTCCGTGGATGTACAAGCTACCAATTGATAACACTGATTTATTCAGCAGCTACACATGTTTGATTCTATTTTGGAGATTCTTTGAAGTGGCAGAGGATTGCTACTACTACTACTACTACTACTACTACTACTACTACTACTACTACTACTACTACTACTACCACTACCACCACCACTAATTCTACTAAAATTAATACCACCGATACTAGCGTATCACGGAATATGGGCTCTGGCCTGTTCCGAATTCGCGGTCATTCAAAAACAACGAATTATTTAGACATTCTGTAAGACTTCTGCCCGTTAGAGAGTGTGCACCAACACAGTGTGCACCACCATAGACTAAATCCTTAGTCATGATGGATGTAAACAAGCGATCCCAGTTTTCGAGCGCTCCGAGGTAGAATGTCTTTAAATCGCGCGGACATTGGTATTATTATTATTAACTCCAGGAGTGGGGCCCTTCTTGAGAAGCTAACATTTTGTCAGCTAGTCGTCGAGACATTCCCTTATTTACATAATTCGAAGATTCAGTACAGTATGCACAACAGCCCGACATTTGCTGTTCCTATCCTCAGCCAGCAGAAATCAGTCCACGACCTGCAATCTTACTTCAAGATACATTTTAATAATATCTTCCCCCCTAGATTGGCGTCTTCAAAGTGGTCTGTTTTCGTCAAGTTTCCCCTCTAAAATCCTGAATGCAATCTCTGCTCCCAGAAGTTTTCTACATGTACAGCCTACCTTACGCTTGATCTGATCAGCCTAATTTATTAAGTGAGTAAAACTCATGAAGCTCCTCGATATGCAATTTTCTCCACCCTCCTGTTACTTCCTCTTTCTTAGGCCAAAAACCTTTCTTAACATTCTTGAAAATCTTTAGTCTGTATATTTTTATCAATATTAGATACAAAGCATCACACCCATACAGAACAAGAAGCAAAATTAGTTCTCTGTACCTTAATATTTATGTTTTCAGATACAAAACAGGACGATGAAAGGTTCTGGAACAAACGGTAGTAGGCATTTGACGATATTAATTTGCTCTTAACTTCCTGTTATTAAGATAAAAGATTTGCTGCAGACATCATCATTTAACAAACAACTTCGAGAGTGTTGGATAACCCCTTACGGCTGCACTGTGTTGTGAGGAGGTGTAGGAACTTGGGACGGGTTCTGTGTCCGGGTGCTGGAGTCCCGGGAGGGGTATAAGTGGGGGAGAGGCAAAGCCGGAGACGCCAGCTTCCTGGTCGGTTTCCTAATAGATTCCGGGTCGAACCTAATGTCTCCGGGGAGGGGTAGTGAAACAGCTTACACGTATTAGGAGCCCTCGCTACAGCAATCTGAATGCCGAATGAACATGCCTCCCTATGTTTTCCATATTTGACACTTTTCCACACACTCTGAAGACATTATGTATTCACGGTGCATGTAAAATGTTTCAAAGTTAGTTTTGGGCACAATTTTAATCCTATCTCACAGAAAACCTAACTGGAACGCCCATAATTTTGCTCTAAACGTTTAACTGTATAAAAAAATAAATCAGATATATCGTTAAGAATTATACATTTATTTCCACGTTTAATAGCCCATCTTTCAAGAACTACAGGAAATATAGTTCATATCTTTATGCAGTTTTGTAGCATGATTATTTCTGCAGTAAATTTGTATGCACAATAAATAAACACGAAGGTAGGATTGGTAAGGAATCGTATAACAACATAATTTGTAGATGTTAAACAACAATGATCACCGCAATTTATCCTGCCTGTTGTTACATTTCCCTCGCTCACACCTTGATGTTACTGTCCGTTTTAGTGCCATGAAGTTATGCAACCAGCGTCATGCCAGTGACCGTAACTGACCGGGTAGTGGCCGAACTGTCACTAACTTTAAAGCATACTTGTAACAACACTTTATTCTATTCGTTGCTACACGCACTGGCTCACAAGGCAAGTGAATGTGACAGCAGTGAAGAACGAAGTAATTGTTGTAACAAAAAAAAAAGAGAGCTGGACACGTTTTATAGGAGAAGGCCCCAGTAGCCATTGATAATTAGGCAGTGACTGTTACACGCGCACACACACACACACACACACGTACGTATGTATGTGTATACGTATGTATGTATTATGTACATGCATACCACGCACTCGTGCACTGCGGCAATCAATACAGAAAGCAAACGGATCTTCTGAAACTGCACTTCGTCTTGTCCAACACCGCTAATAATCTTCGGAAATAAGTACCGCCAAACGGTAACTTAAGGTACTTCGAATTGCCGCGGTGTAAGTTACTTCCATTATAATCGGGTCAATTAAGGTGTGAGTCTGTCGGGGAGGGAAAATAAAAATTTTTCATACGTTTGCCAGACAATTTTTAATTTTCTGCGTTTGTACATGGGGTAAAACACGTTGATTTTAGAAAGATTCATTATCGCCCTTTTAGGCGCGTTAGCAAAATTGCGAAAAGCGACTATTAGCTTCGTCATGGCTGGCTGTCCGTCCGTCCGTCCGTCCGCATGGAACAACTCGGCTCTCACTGGACGGATTTTCATGAAATTTGGTAGTGGAGTTATGTTTAGAAAAACTGTTGCGAAAATGCCAGTTTCATTAAAAATGGAAAAGAATAACAGGTACTTTACATGAAGATAACTAGACATCTTTGATCATATCTCGCTCCATTCTTCTTGGTAGTACGTATGAAAAATATTTCAGACATAAGTTGCAGTGGAAATCAAAACATACATTTTATGATCAATAAATGTTTCGAAAATCGTGCCGTTTATGAGATAATGTGGAGAAAGTATTGTAGAGCGGGGCAGGCCACAGATGACAATATGGCGCATGCGCATTGCTGGATATCTAGGGCCACAAAAACACACTCAGGTTGTTTAAATGTTACTGCTTTTCCGCTGCAACAATGGTTGCGCGAACGCGCCTCAATGCTACTGTATACGCACATTGCTTCCCTTGTCTAATTTACAGGCATTCAATGTAAACACCGTATGCTACAAAAATATGTGTCCTTTGCTTTAAAATCTACAACTACTTGTCGCGCATATTAGTATTAAAGTAACGTAAATTGTGTAACTGCAACACGAAGTAAATATAATTTAACATTCGCTATGTTTTACTGAGTGAGCAGCAAACGTAATTTCAGCGAGACCTTCAGCAAATGAACTTAACAGTCACATAATGCGCAGGGTGCTAATCTGTTTGATTCTGGCATATATGTCAATATTGTAGTTGGTATACGAAATAGATAATGGAAGAAGATATAGTTCCTATTTCTAACAAAGAGGCGCCTTTGCTGTAAATGACCAAACAACCAAACATAGCACCAAAGTGTCCTGCACCACAATAATACAGATAATTTTTTTGATCTCAGTCAGATATGTGAATTTAGACTTGAGGCTGAACAGTACAGATTTATAAGATACGCAGGTTTATCTACCGAATAATCTGTGCAGATAAATATAATGGTTATTGAAACTGAGAGTATGTCTCGCAGAAGCAAGCCTTCCAGGTAAGCAAACAAAGGCTACAAGGAAAGTGGCGTTTTCCCCCAGCTGGCATCTTCCTTCGACTTACCTTAAATACAAAGGTTCAAGACAGTTGACCAGCATCTCAAAGCAACGGGAAAGTAAGAGGAAGAAAAGGAAGGCTGGAAACATAGTTTTAAGACTGTTACATGCAGTTAATGCCGGTATAAGGCGTAGGTCTGCAACCGCTCGCTTGCCGGTATTGCGGGTTGGAATCCCGCCGGTGGCATGTTGTGAGTGTTGTGTGTTGTTAAGCAGAGGTCTCCAGGGTAGTCCTACCGACTGTAGTGCGCCGTTCTGGGTGTTCTAGAAACCTCAGGAATGAGGAGGAAATGGCACGCGTTGGTCCGCAGGCCACAGGAAATAAGCGGTAAGTAGCTCAATCTGAGAAGACAAGTGTATTTAGTTGTCCGCGGCTATAATTTGATAACGCCCAAGATAATTAGCGAAGAAGATATTAACTGCTTCACTAGCAAATTTAATAGCATCTCTCATACATCTTCCTTTTTTTGTCTATTTCACTAACTTAATAATCTTTCCATTAATGCCTTAATGGAAAAAAGTTAAACACTTCCTGATTGGCAGCAGCAGTAAAATTTTATAGCGACAGTGGAATGATACGTGGGATGTTTGTGCAGTCCTCGCCGTGCTCTATCGACCAATTCTCCGACACGAGTATGAAGCGAAAAGCCTGAACGCTGATCTGCAGGGGCCGCTGTTAGGTTTCCAGAAGATGGCCTGTGGAGCGGCATTTGATCATGTGAAACGGCAAACATCTGCACGCCTAGGTCTGTCATTCCAGATGCAAAAAAAGTCTCCAGCTTGGTGCATGTATAAGCTGCCGTAAATTAGGGCCACATTTATTTAAGTGTGTTAGGTAACAACGCAGTAATTTGCTTGGTTCTAAGAGGGAGGAGGTAACAGGGGAGTGAACAAGACTACATAACGAGAAGCTTAATATTCTGTACGCATCACCAAATATTAATTGGGTGATCAAATCAAGAAGAATGAGGTAAGTAGGGTATGCAGCACGTATGGGGGAAAGGAGCGGTGCATACGGGGATTTGGCGTGAAAACCTGAGGAAAAGAAACGACTTGGAAGGCCCAGGTGTAGGTGAGAGGATAATATTAAAATGGAGCTGGGGAGAAAGACTGGATTGATCTGGTTCAGGACAGGGACAGGTGGTTGACTTGTGAATGTGGTAATGAAACTTCGGGTTCCATAAAATGCAGAGAACCGGTTCGCTTCTCATGAAGGACTCTGCTCTAAGGAGTTAGTTGTCAGTCATTTGTTACGATGATATAACGTCGGTGATAATAGAATTAATATGTATGGAGCAGTGGGGGAATGCACTGTCAAGGCAAACTGTAATACGCGACAAATCTCCTCATCGATATTTTGTGCACCGAACATCCAACACTTAGTGAACTTGCATTGAACCCGAGCGCATAATTGGAGCCAAGATAAGTAGACAATGCCAAATAGGTGAAGTGAATTTCATTTCTAAATTATCTTGTCATTTTCCTTCATTCGGCACATCACGATGGAACATGTGAAGGAAAACAACCAAGCCATTTATTTTCATGAGCTGATTTTACAAGAAGACACAACTGCTGCTTTACAAGAAGACACAACTGCTGCTTTACAAGAAGACACAACTGCTGCTTTACAGGAAGACACAGCTGCTGCTTTACAAGAAGACACAACTGCTGCTTTACAAGAAGACACAACTGCTGCTTTACAAGAAGACACAACTGCTGCTTTACAAGAAGACACAACTGCTGCTTTACAAGAAGACAC
>Ga0123357_10010994_pt1 | contig 11567 bp, 5 predicted proteins | sample TergutEmb28metaG_FD_89873 | JGI IMG/M metagenome (GOLD analysis project Ga0123357, IMG submission 89873) | Embiratermes neotenicus P4 segment gut microbial communities from Petit-Saut dam, French Guiana - Emb289 P4 | ecosystem: Host-associated > Arthropoda: Insects > Digestive system > Gut ...
AGCTCGCGTCTCCATGTTGTTGAAATCGCGTGCGTCGCCTGACATGCTTCCTTTCAGCCTCTGTAAGAAGAAAATACTTGCAATTGAGCACATGAACAGACTCCTCTTTCCAACGACACTTTAGATTCCGTCCTACGACATCGGGAAGTAGGTCGGGCTAAGGACTTATCGGAACCCCCTAGTACGTGTTGATACGAAATTTAATCGAAATCCATGGAGTAGTTTCGGAGATTAAACGTGTTAATGGACAGATATTCTCCCCATTTTGACTTCGTGTTATGTACTTTCCCTAAATTACGCACGAAAGTCCCAACAAGTAGTATCGAGTGTTGAAAATCTCGACCGCTTTAAAATTGCTCCGTTTCTCCGTAACATCTGTTAACATTTTGTGTGAGCTACGTAATCAAAAAATTGCGGAAGTTTTTATGCACAGCTTGAGTTCTTTGTGAGTTTTTCTATACGTATATGCTCGCGAAAGAACAGCCGTGAAACCCTAAAATATTTGCTTGGCAGTATGTGGGGTTGAAGCTAACACATCTTGAGTTATACTGTTAAATATGACCTAATCTGAACTGGAAACTCGACCATTTGCCCCACTCCGTGACCATCGACACAAAATGGCATGGAAGTTTCCTGTGGGACTGTTTACGACCTGCATGATCTTTTCTGAAAGTGAATTAGCCCCGTATTAGTTTAAGTTCTCTTTTTAGTTGATGTAATTGATGAAAACCGTCAGGTAAAATTCTTGTAATTGCTTCTGTCATGTGAAAAAGAGGGAATCTTGTCCTCACTTGGCAATTACACTGTAATGAATGTCACTCTCTCCATTGTAACGACACATAACTTATCTCTAGAAAGGAAATACGAAGTGTTAGTACCCATGAGCTGATCGAGTGCAAGATGCTAGCAAATTGTGTCTCTCTCTCAAGAATCTGAAGCTCTATTGAACCACGATCTGAGGTGCTCACTGCTGTGTTGTTAGGATTCAGGTGTTCTGGGGTGTGATGCTATGGTATGGCGTGTGATTCATGACGTTTCGAAGGAACGTAGTAGCGTCATCTTCAAGGGACAAGCAACCTAAGTAGGACGGTCCCTTGATCCTTAAAGAGGAAGGCATCACGTCTGGTCGAAACGTCATAAGCTGTCCAATGATGCAGAGTTACAACCCACAAGCCCTGAATCGTGTATGTACCAATCAATTTATTCTCATTTCCCACTTTCGACCTCGGTTAAAACACTGCTGCAGATAGTTGTATAATCTGTTTTTGTGTCTTTATTGTGGATCCATGTCGGTGAATAATGCTGTGGTAACAAGGTTGGTCAAACTGCTGTGCCCTGATGATGTAAATAGATGTGTAGAACTAGCAAGCTACATTATACAAAAGTAAGCTCTGGGCTCTTCTTGGAACTCCGCAACCCCCTCCCCACTACCCGTTTAAAATGTGGAGTAAAATGTAGTCAACCACATAATGAAATCCATTGCCATGAAGTAGGCCTGTGGTGGAGGTAAAAGGATTACACATTATACACTTGCATTAAATTGAGCGTCATCATCAATGCGCTCAGGAGGGTTGAATCCTGGGACTAACAAGGGGGTTGACTGGGCTACAAGCCCTGTCGATCGGCACCTATGGATCACTTAACGACGATCTACTTTATATAACGCACGTAGTGTGTGACGTGGGAGTGAATAGGGTGTGGTGAATAGAGTGGGTGATTAGTTATGAGAGTTACACCAGATGGCTGCAGTCCGATAGCTGGAACTGCGCTAAGTGAATCGCACATTCAAGGTTTCCATCGAACGGTTGTTGTTATTTTTGAATACCATAATTAGGGCACATCTGGAACGTCAGACGATCGAACATTAAAAAAAAAAAATGTTACAATGAATGAAGTTTTATAACCTCCATTTTAATACGATCTTTTCAAGAGGTGTTGCTATCGACTACCGATTCTTATTATCGATATGTAGAGTATCAATGTATCTCACCCATCTCGAATTTCGTCTTATAAAATGTTGAAAACAAGTTGCTTTATTACCTTATTCACCACGAAGGAAACATTTCATACCATACTTTCCGATTTATTTTCACGATGTATGCGAGTCAAGTTTATACTGCAATTACACGACGAAGGATGCAAGAGAATGTTACGGTTTGAGTTACTGAACAGCAAACATTAAGTGTAACTTATTGTTTCATGAAATATCAGCTATACTTACAAGAAAACAGTAACTGAATAGCCCGTATTGTAATATTGCACCAATCTTCACGGGGAAAGAGGGTGTGGTTTAGCGTGTGAATACTATATTAACCCTGTCATATGATGGTGCCCCTTATAGTAAATTTGTAAAACGACTGTGCAAAAGTATCGGTAAGATCTGTATTTCCAAGCTCGTCCACCATTGTTACTGAATTACGACTCTAAAATTGAACAGGCGATGATGGTAATATACTATATGCTGTTGTGACATGTGGATATATGCTGCGTTATATAACGGATCCTTCAAGCCCTTAGGGTCGAATGAAGCTGCAAGACATTTGTTACTCTATTCAACGACATCGTATCAGCTTCGTTCGTCCTACAGCTTGATTGAAAATTTCTGGTATCTTTACGGAATTTTCGTTAGGGACAGGAAAAGCAGCATGACATAGAATATCCAAGAACAGGATGTCCCGAATAAGAGAAGGGGAACCAAACTTTAGTGGGAGTGGTTCAAAGGGCACAGGGCAGATACATCCCCCGTGATTCACCTAGAGTCTAGCCAATCCGGAGAAAGTGCTCAGCAGAGTAGTTCGCAGCAGGTTTAGTTGCAGAGCCGAAGTAGAAAGCTGTTCAAGGAGGAGAAGAAGAAAAAAGAAACATGTTAACACGCTGAATTCGACCAACTCCAGTCGCCTCTCAGCTCCCGAAGAAGTAACTTTACACTCGCATGTCGTCCTGTAGGTGCTACGCCTCCTAAGATTAAGGTTAATTTATGATGCCTGATACCCGCTCGCTGTAGACAGTTGACTGCAGTCATCATTTTTCTGCCCTTTGTGAAATATTGTTTGGTGTGTTTTTGTGCCTTTATGTTGATATCACTGACAAACTTTTTTTTGGTGCGATTTTGAGCTGAACTCCTGCTATTGCAAACTACTGAGCGCAGTGCAGATGCTTTAAAATTGGGGTGAATTTTTCTTTCGATGTTTTCACAAAGGATTTATGAGGCGCCACTGTGTGCAAACTGTATTGGAATTTAATATGTGAGTGGCAAAGACTACACACACTGCAAGCACAGCAACATGAACACCATCTGCATTGGAAGGTAAGTGTTAGGTATCAATTTGCGTAAGATAATGGAAGTGGCAGAGTTTCTGCGTAGCATGTCGTAAGTCATAGAATACTTGTTCAGTTTCTCTTCCAAAAACATTTATCGTTGTCTGCTTCTGCTGTAAATTGTAGCTCAAGACTGAAGTTGAATGTAATTTGTTGTGGCTTTAAACTTTGTATCTGGGATGCCTTTGACTTTCGTTTTCGCAATAAATCGTTTTAGCTCTTTTTAACGTTTTGCGCCTTAGTTGTTGATACCACGGTAATTTAAGACGTTGATTCAACTTAATGGGATATTTTCAACGTCAAAAAGGGTTATTACTTGCCTTACCGCGCATGAATCACATTTTTAGTCCACTTCCAAATCTTAAAATCATAAAAATTAGACGAACTCGCCATGCTGTCCCAATGTGTTTCTTTCCATTTCAACTTTTGAACTTTTCCACCGATTTTTATAATACTTGGTAAAAACTTATACTGTTGGCAGACACCTCAACGTCCTATTTTTAATTTTCAACAATCAGCATTAGCATAAATGTGAACGCATGAAATCGCGAAGCGGGAATGGCACTAGCTGCACTGACTTTGGGGCCGTAAAATATACGTATGTAGAATTTGTTCACGACATATTTTTGTAGGATGCAAAATAGAAATATTACGGCCGGAGGAACATTTTCATTTGCTGTTAGGCTCATAGCTAAAACTAAGGAATTCTTCAAGCTGGCTGTGAAATTTTGTGGGTGGTATATTACACATTTGCTAAGGCCTTAAATGTTGTGTTTGAAATGCTGCTTGTAACTAACCAATTGTAAGCATGACCACGACAAAGTGAAACTTTGAGGTTATGTCCGACACGTTTGCCGTGAACAGAATCTGTACGTACGTAGAAGGTTATTTGCAAAAGTAAAATGAAATAAAACAAGAGCAATTATACTAATAGATGCACAGGACTATAAATCGATGCAGTGAGAAAGGTTTTACGATTTGTGCTCGGACCTTTCTGTTTGTTGACGCAGATGTCGGTAGCTAAATGGATGCTGAATAATGTCGATTGTCTAGACCAGTGTTTCTCAACCGATGGTTTGTAGACCCGCAGCCAGTAGTTGGCACTGTATTGCACGTAGTATAAAAATTATTATTTTACAAGTATAAGTTACGATCTCTCTCCTTTCCTTTTAATGAGTAGCTAATTTTTGCTTAATGCGGTGAAAGAACGACAAACATCCCACAACTTGAAATTACGTAGGGGTTTTTGATATGTAGGGTGCAAACCCTGTAATTGCGAGAAGATATTTGTAGTTAACGCCATTTGTTTTTATGATTAATATGTTTGTTGTTTTTACATTGTCAATAAACATATTTAAATTTGCCACTAAAAATTAGAACTCGAGACTGTACGTGCATGTTCCTTTTACTCTACAGAGTGAAACAACCCACTGGTCTCTAATCCACACTATTTATCACATTTGCTTGGTCCTTGTCTCTTTAAAAGGGAGTGATCTCTCATTCAGACTTAAGAGACTAGGATGTCCCGTCACAATCTATTTCGTCAGGCCATCTCTCTTTCCATCTACCAATGTTTCATGTTAGTGGTGTACAATTCTAGAAAAGTTTGAGATGTGGTCGTGTGTCGTTCTTCCAGATATATGAATACATTCCCTTATAGTAATTTTATTTGAAATTAATGCAGTATTTAGTTCTTGTCGATTAAGCCTATCATTTATTCTCGTCGTATAGCTCCTGCCACTGGCCTTGCGGATGGAATCTCTGAAATTATTGTGCTGCTGCACTGCCACAAATGAATCCTACGCAAGTACTTCCATTACCACCACTTAGTTTACCTTTTAAGTACGCAGGTACAAAGCTCATTAACATTTCAAGGAAAATATTTGAAAATGCCCATCTCTAAGTGCAGTTTCCATAGATAACCCATCCATTGATTTACTATTACGTATTATAGTCCTGGAGTGACACTTCAAGGCATGATTTTACCTAATGCACACGTTATGTAACTTAACTGCTAGGGGCGAGATTGTAATATTGGCTGAAGCACAAGTACCTCATTTTCGCTTATTGCTGCTACCTTGTGGCCCCATTCCACTAACAAACCTGACTGCTACACAACGGCTGAATGGCGATCCTTAACTAATTACATCGAGAGAAGTTCTTCGTGAGAAAATAGTATTTCTTTAGCTAGTCCAGACATTCCCCGCATTTTGTGGAGTCCACAAGTCTATTTCCGTGTTCACAAGAGCCCGCCTCTTCTGTCTGCCTTAAGCCACATGCATCAGTCTACGCGCTCCCATCCTATTTCATTCGCATCCACTTTAATATTATTATATAATCTAAACCTAGATCTTACGAGTGGTATTTTTAATGAGGTTTGCCCACCAAGAACCTGTAAGCATTTGATCCCCCCCCCACCCCACTTAGGTCATGTACCACATGCCCCTTCTATCTCATTCTCCCTGAATTTATGACCCTAAGAGTAAGTAGTACCTGATGGGGATTACAAATCACGAACTTTCTCGTTATGCAGTTTTTTCTTTTCTCCTCTGACTTCATCCTTTTGTGCCAAAGTGGCCTGTTTTCTCGGAGCCCTATTTTTGGAGAGAATGACAAGCATTAATATTTTATATAATCAGTATTGATATATGCACGTATGTATGTATGTGTGTGTGTGTGTGTATACATATATGTGTATATGGGTTTCCGAACATTTCACTGATAATTTCACACATACCACTGAATGTCGTTGTGAAAAATTAAGCGTTTCGTACAGCTTACTACATAAAGGCTTTACAAATATCCTTCTCACAGGCCGTGGGCACGTTGTGGATGCTATGGTGATGTCACAGATAAAACCTACTGATTTATAAGAGGAACTGGAAGTTTTACTGTTCTCTAGTGGATCTGTTATATGTTCCCAAAACGACTGTTTGCTATTCGCTTAGTTGCATGTTGAACGTTTCATTGTTACATAGTCCTACCAATTTACGTCCTCCGTCTGTGATCTGGTTAACAGGCGATCATGAACGTCTTTTATAGCGCATAAACCGTTTTATGTCCTCCACTGTTTTCTTGCTTGATAGACATTTGATGCATAAAGCGATCACTATTTTGAGTAATTGGCCATAATAAGAGGGAACTCTTCGTGATGTATCCCTTTTTGGGCTTAGCTTCGTCATGTCCATCCGTCCGTCTGACAGTCTGTCCGTATGTATCAGTACAGCATCCACTGGACGGATTTCTGTGAAATTTGATATTGGAGACTTCTATGAAAATCTGTTGAGAAAGTCCAAATTTGGTTAAAATCGAGTAAAACTTTCGGGCACTTTGGATGAAAACCTAAGTATCTTTCAGTGTTGTCGGCGGTATGATATTGTCATGAAAGACTCTCTTCGAGTGAAATGGTGTCAGGCTGGTAGGAAGGCCAGGGAGGTATAAACATTACGCGAACGCACCACAGTGTTAATTTATACGTACATTACCTGTCTTCTTTCTTAGAATCTGAACTTAATGATAGATAAAAATAATTCTGCCTTTAAGATTTGTGGTTCTGACGATGGTGAACATTAAGATTGGGCCTACTGTCCTATGAGATGTGACGTCTTTTAGTTTGGTAGTTGGGTAATGACGTTTTAGAGTAACTTTTACCACCATATTATTTTATAAGTGTGATTTAGTAGATTTCTCCGAAATTTCGGTAAATGTCTGCCAAATTACCCAGCTTCCCATCCCATAAGATCCTAACCAGAAACCTTGGATTATTTTGAACACACATAGAAGACATAATACTCTGAATACAATTAACAGCTACAGCACATGTCATGTAGCAAATGTAACAGTTGTTTCTGATGGACGTGGTTCCTTTTCTGGCTGAGGAAGTTATTAACAGTTACAGTTTGTCGTAATGCTGATAGCGTTATTGCGTGTGCTACCCACTACAGCTGAGTTTGCCTTCGGGGAATATGTGAACGACCTCCTCTCTTCCCGTAACCTTCTCAGCCACGACGGAATTTTGTGCAAGGCTGCAGTTAGCTGTGTCGATTAGTAATTGGTTGAGGTAGAGGTATAGTTGATCCTATGTTTCGCAGTGAAGAGACAGTATTTCCTGCAGTTTTTAACGGGTACATTTCAGGTTTTGTAGGGTCAACGTCAGTTATCTTGCTGTCCTACTTCTACCCGCGGCTATATTATGTAACTTCTGGCATCGTAATTACATGGATTGTACTGCAGACTATTGCCGCCTGCAAGGACATTCCTGTCTTGAGGTCTTCGACCGACAAAGGCCTTATAATTCTCGGGTGCTCTATATGCAGTATATGTTTCGCTGATTTTCTGTTTTGTTCCTCTTTACCTTAGGCATATAATGAAAATGTTCTCTGGATGAAGATCATGACAGTGGATCATGCACGCCGGAGTCGCGGGTCCAAATTCCCCTCGAAGCTTGGATGTATGTTTATATTTCTCTGCTTTTCCTGGCGGTTTATTAACAATTTACAGTCATACAGTTTGTATGTATTATTTTACCTCGCTCTTTACTTAGAATCTGCTATTATTTTTGTGATAATGACGTAGTGGTGTCATACAGCAATTCAGTATGTCTTTCTCTTTCCTTGTTGACTGAAGCAGCCTTTTGTTTATAGGTGTGGATCAACTTGTGACACGTGCATCAATATTCATGCTCGTAAAGAATGAGTAGTTTCTTAACCTTTTGGCGCCGGAATTATTTTTTTAAATTTTAGCACACTCTATATATAAAATGTGAATGAAACAGGAACCAAATATGTTAGAATTATGAAACAAACTGCATTTTTAAGAGAAAAAAGGAGAGTATATACCATGTTTAAAATATTCAGTACCTGTATTTGTTGAATAAATATATAAAATGCAACGTTTAGATGTTAGCGGTGCAGTAGACCACTATAGTGGTCGTTAGGCGTGAAAGGGTTAATCCCGAAGCTGCATAACCAGTGTTAAATAAATTCACTCATCTACTCTTTCGTGACAGCGCCCACTGGGCCTAGAGTTGAGAATTTTGGTGGACATACACTACGCACCAGCATTAAAAATAATATTTTTTTGTGAAATTGCAGATTGTTGACTTTAATCTTATAAAGACGAAACGTAATCTGCTTTATATAAGGAATCAGTCCGTACCTCGCTGTAAACACTTTCCACCGCGGTTATAGAAACCAAAAACCAGTCAGTTAATGATGTATAAAGCAAAAGTTGCTGTTTGTTCTGAGAACCGTACAAAGCACTCAACGCAAAGCGAGCACCATGTAGAATTTTTAAATATTAAACCTGGTGGTACGTAGAGAAACTGCTAGGTTTTAAAGATTAATGTAAATACATATAAGGAACAGAATACATATAATGTTATTTTTCTTAGTTGAATAAAGAGAGACCAACTTGATATCATCTGTTTATTATTTCATTATTTAATGCTCAACATGTTTCGGATGTTAGTACATCCATCCTCAGGAGTTGCGACTTATTTGTTGAGTTATTTCATGGGTTGTATTGCTCTGGTTCGATGTGTTTTGGTGTTACGTTGTGGTTTGGCTGTGGTGGTATGGTATCCGTATGCAGGCTCCTGAGGATGGATGTATTAACATCCGAAACATTTTGAGCATTAAATAATGGAATAATAAAGCAAGTGGCATCAAGTTGTTCTCTCTTTATTCAACTATCAAGATGATGCACGGTCCAGTAAACATAAGTTACTATTCTTGATTAGCGACTTGCAAGATTTGTAACAACAGGATTTAGATCAAATTTGCGCATATTTGAAGACCAACGTCTTCTGGGTTTTCTCCAAGTCGACTGATACCTACAACGATTCGAAGGATCGTAGTACCCTATCATCTTTAATGTCGGACAATTCCTGGAATTCTTGACCATGATAATAAAGGTACTATGATCTTTCCTTCGATACTTTGGTAAGTATTTACCAGCCGACAGGACGAAAAGTTTCAGAAGACCTGAATCGTAAGAAACCCCGCTGTGAGAACGCCAAAACCTGCAGTCTTTCATTTTCTGTTCAGTGCAGAGACGGCGCGCTTACAAGTTTTAGACCAGAACTTTGAGCAGTTCGACATCAACAGTGCCCCTGTTTCAACTAAATAGTACAGCTCAATTTAACGTTAAATTTAACTGTAATGTTGTTCTGAGTCACTGCAAAAGTATCGAAAAAATTTCCTAAATTATAGTGGACATATTCAGGCGAAAGGCCTGCCTTCTTGGAACGGTCCTGGGATGCGACGAGTAAAAAATCATGTGTCGAAGAGTGAAAAAAAAAGTTTCCATTTATTCGTTAGTGTTTTCTTCCTTTTTCCTCCCTTCACAAATACTGGACATTAAATTTGACTGGTGTATTGCGTATTACTTATTACATAATGAACGAAAGAGACAGTATTTTGCCTCCTATGTTAGATGATGGTAAGTGGGCTGGTGTCGAACAATCATGTCGTCGTGGGTAGGTGTGGCTTGGTTTCTGTCGTGAAGAAATATCTAGAGAGTAGAATGTTTATGTGCATTGTGAACGAACTGATACAAAACTGGACAATGAAAAACTGAAATCGCAATTAAAACACTAACTTAACTCAAAGAACACTAAGGTCGCCTAACGAGGGTTTTGACCAAACTAAATGTACTGTAACAACAGACAGGAAAATGATATTTCTGTGTGATGTCTCAAACTTGCAGGTTAAGTAGTAAAAGTAGTAAAAGTTTTTCCTGTCCAGACCATGGAGTCATATACGAGGCGTAGAGGTATAGCTCCAGGTTCATAATTGAGCACCTTATCGCGTTGAAAGTATTAGTGGGCAGGAGCGATGGGGGGTGGAGAGGCGAAATTATCCACCGCCCAGTGTCTTATGACCCTTCCACCAGTCACCCAGCCCTCGTCAGAAATCCTTTAACCGTAGGGATATAAATTTTCAAGACTTCGAACTTATATTTCAAAATATATTCGGCTGCGATTTTTTGTATATGAATGTACATGCTGAGCAGGTTTATCTATATTCCAGCTGTATTTAATTGCGTTAGTTAGTCAAGGAGAGGAGATAAATTTTAGAGACGAAGACTTCTTAACTATGACGGTAATCGCATCTGTAATGTAGTATAATGTAATGAGCAACTTAATGGTCTCCTCATTCCATACTCTTCGGGTGATAAAATCGAGAAGAATTAGATGGGCGGGGCATGTAGCGCGTTTGGGGGAGAAGAGAGGTGTATACAGGATTCTGGTGGGAAAACCTGAGGGAAAGAGACAGCTTGGGAGACACAGGCGTAGATGGGAGGATAATATTAAGATCGATCTTCAGGAAGTGGAGTGTAGGGGTGTGGACTGGATCGAGCCGGCTCAGGATAGGGAGAGGTGGCGGGCACTTCTGAATGCGGTACCGAACTTTCGAGTTCCATAAAATGCGGAGAATTTCTGGCCTAGCTGAAAACCGGTTCGCTTCTCAAGAAGGACTCTGCTCCATGGAGTAAGTATGGAGTAATGTAGTACAATGAAGTCCGATAAATCCCAGTCATGCGCAGTGGATGGACATTTATGCTCTGTGCCGAAGTAACAATGATATTTCATGTTTTAGAAGGTTGATATTTTTTAAGAACTGTGTCATGTTTCAAAATGATTCCAAAAGTAGACATGAATACGAATCCATTGCGTTTAAAGAAGAATCGACAGGTGAAATGGCGAAGAGTAGCGAAGAACTAAGTGACACGTGCTTTTTTTTTTTTTGGTGAACCTTTTAGTGAGGATGAAAGTGGGTAGCAGGTGCAGATTACACATGAAACTTCCTGCTATGTAATCGAAAGCCAACTAATTGCAGCTACTGAAGGAACACGTTTGAGTGGAAAGGGAGTCTTAGGTTAAACATTGAAGGAGGAAAACCAAAACAAGATGCCAAATTAACGATCAGGATCCCAAGTTATGGTGCTGAGAAGAGTGAAAATGAAACTGTCAATTGTGACAGAGTTGAGTAGGCTACACCACTGAGTGATGAGCGGTTATGTGGCCCTCAAAGGGTCAGTACGTCCGCCTCTGAGCGATGACGTGGGGATAAAAAAACCAATTATTTTAGTAAATTTAATTACACACACCAACACATGCACACATATATATATTATTTAAGAAGTCTAAAATTTACATTAAAATATTTAAAACGTTCCTACATGTTTCGATCACACGATCAACCTCAGGGAGCATACATTGTTCCTTGCTTAAGTTATAATTTAAA
>Ga0123357_10010996_pt1 | contig 11566 bp, 8 predicted proteins | sample TergutEmb28metaG_FD_89873 | JGI IMG/M metagenome (GOLD analysis project Ga0123357, IMG submission 89873) | Embiratermes neotenicus P4 segment gut microbial communities from Petit-Saut dam, French Guiana - Emb289 P4 | ecosystem: Host-associated > Arthropoda: Insects > Digestive system > Gut ...
AGATCGGGTGAGTATGGGGGATGGGGGATCACTGTCATGTTGTTCTTGGCCAAAAACTGCGAAACTTTAAAGGACCTGTGAGCAGGGGCATTGTCGTGGTGGATAATGAGGTTCTGGTTTTGCCATTTCTGTGGCCCCTTGCGCCGCACATTTTCACGTAACCTTCTTAGAACATCACAGTAGAAGTCTGCATTGACTGTCATTCCAGGTGGGACAAATTCCCGGTGTACGATCCCCTCTTGGTCATAGAAACAAATGAACATCGTCTTCAATTTGTTTTTTTGCATACGTGTTTTTTGGGGTCTTGGAGACCCAGGACTCTTCCATTGCGACGATTGCAGTTTTGTCTCTGGGTCGTAAGCATAAACGATGCTTTCCTCGCCTGTGATGACGTTCAAGAAGAGTGTGGGATCGTTTATCACAGTTTCCTTCAGTTCCTGACAGATCGCTACTCGACTGTCTTTCTGATCGTGGGTCAATACTCTCGGCACAAACTCCACTACAATCCGATGCATGTTCAGCTGTTCTGTGAGAATTCGCTGACAAGATCCATAACCAATTCCAACCTCTGCACAGAGATCGTGTGTGGTACGACGACGATCCTGGTTGACAGCAGCCCGTACCTCTTCCACTTTTGAGGGTGTTGTTGCCGTGCTTGGCCGACCTGATCGATCATCATTAGCAGTAGAAGTACTGAAATTCTTGAAACGTCCAAACCACTCAAAAGTTCGGCTACGGCTCATGCACGAATCACCAAAAGCGTGTTTCAACATTTCAAAAGTTTCACTTCCCGTTTTACTCAACCTCACACAGAACTTGATGCACACCCTTTGTTCGTCAACTTCCGCCATACCGCCGATATCAGAAAATCGCAGACGGCTGATGCAATACACACATAAAGACAAGTGCAACAATCAAACGCTTCCACATCCAACCACACCACTCGGCACACTCACTCACAAGACACCACCGCAACACACCCTAGCAGGAAACTCGTGAATTACAAGCGACTTGCGAGTTATGAGCATTGTCCTGGGACGTTTGGATTCACCTTCGTATAAAGAGCATGAACGTACGCAATTGGAAGAAATCAAATCAGAACAGAGACAGTTGGAAGAAAGTAGTTGAATAAGCCAGAACCTTATACTGGTTGTAGCGCTTTAGATGAAGAAGAAGAAGAAGAAGAAGAAGAAGAAGAAATACTAACACCACGACAGACGGTGTGATACTGTGCAATGGCAGCGACATTACAACAACTGACTTCATGACTGTAAATTGATGTGTTGTAGTAGACCTTGAAAACATACGCAAGATTTTTAACAACATTTTTCTAGAATGTAAAAGTAACAGAAAGGAATCGGCAACGTTGAACCCGACAAGTTTAATGTATTCGTGCACTGAAATTGTAATTTCATAAGCAGTTGGTTCAGTATCATAAAACAAAACGAACGTAAGGTACAGTCATATAGAACTGTCCACCTTGGCGCAACGGAATTTGTTTTTGATATGTTCTGGTTATAACACCTGACGGAAGTAGTAGGAACTTCCTATTAAAGCCTTCTGCTTAGCTTAAGAGATGTGCTTCTAGTCAAGGCCGCATATTTGCACTGCAGTTCGGCTCTATGTGCGTAATTTTTATCTTGTAGTTCAGCATTTCAGGTTTGGTGCGGATTTATGCCACTAAAATGTAATTTGTCTTCGTCAGTGTAATCCAATGCCTGACATGAAATTAGCTACCCTCATTTCAAATTAAAATTTTCACCGTAATTAAATATAAAGCATAGCGCCACTCTGTGCCTAAAAAATCTGTAGCATGCTCACTTTAAATTCAATCAAGCGACTGAAATAGGCAGTCGGGAAATGAGGCAATAGTGCTTAACGTTTTCGCTGATATCGACGACGTCACACCATGCATTGTGCTGTCCTGTCGTGACCGTTATGTGCTTCATTCAAGGTTCTACAATGTAAGATATTACTATACTGATGGTTATGATGGAAAATGTGAGTTGAAAAGGTTGCAAATGTTAAAGGTTCAAGATTCTTACAATGGCTCTTATCTATTCGAATTTCGTGTACGTAAGATGTGTAATAACAGATTTGTTGTGTCAAAAACTTTATAGAAAATATTCATATAATATTCTAAATACGCTGCGGATAACAGGAAGTACGCAGATTGATGTAGGTGACATTTTTACAGGATTTCCATTTGTCAAAAAAAGTATGAGAGATGGAATTTTATTTGTGAAGCATTTGAAAAGTTAATATGGGCCTGGTTCAGAGATATTAATTTCTTAAAAGATGAGAACAACGCGATGATAAATATTACGGAATTGAGATCACCCCCCAACTCTCTATATGTCACCAAAAATCTGCAACTTGCAACATAAAACTCCCCAGTCAAACGGGGCAAATGTAGAAACACTCGGCCGTCTCTAACATGTAACGTCAAATGAAAAAAAGTGCGTAAAGGAATAACAGTTGTTAAATTTGTTATAAAATAAACTAAAAATTAAAATAACCAAGTACTTACGACTTTGTTGGAACACGCGAGTTTGTCGGAACACACACACACACACACAGAACACAGAACACAGAACACAAACACAGGAATGAAACTAGCCCACTCAACGGCAACACAATTTAGATAAATAAAAATCTCCACACTTTTTAAACACACAATAAAATTATCTGCGTGGTGTTACCGGAAACTCAAGAAACGAAAGACAGAAATAAATACAGACGGAACTAAACACCGCACAACACTCGCAAGGACTTTGGCTTACAGGACCACTCAAGACAAATAGGTCTGAGACACAGTTGTATATTCAAGTTACCAGGTCAGGCACAGCATACAGGATGACTACCTCAGGTAGCTACATGTAACACGAAAAGCTAGTTTGAGGTGGGGGAAAGTAAGGTAGGATAGCAGAGAGCGTCATACATAAGATGGCCGCTGGTCGCAAAGCGCCGTAGGAAGGCAGAACACTTTTAAGAATGCGTGAAATGGTGCGATAGCTTGTGTGTTCTGTGGCTGAAAAGTACAGGGCGGAGTTGTAAATAAATACTTCTATAGGATGCCTTTGTTTCATTTAGCAATGCTGTTAGTTTCTAAGACAATACTGCTTCAATGGTATATGATGAATACGAATATGGAATGAAAAGTGAGAGGGATAACGGAAGTACTCGGAGAAAACACCGAAAACTGTCATTTTTCCCGTTACAAATCCTAAATCATTTGCCCTGCTATATCGATGTGTTCAATGGAATACTGCACTTCATCTCACATTTTCATGTCGTTTTTCATCCATCATGTAAAAAACCTAGGGATGAAGTGTCCCTTGCGAATTTAGCTCTTACGGTTCTTAGTGACGATAGAAGCTTATTTGCAGCTTTCATAAAATCTAACCATTTCAGCCTATCTAATCCACCTTCTCACACAAAATTTCTCTTCAAGGACGGTTTAGTATTAAGCTTAGGTACCGTAAAGAATCTCTTCCGGTTGTCCAAAGTAATTTTCTGTTCTACGTATTTTTCATCCATGGTGCTAATTTTTCATATTTAATTTTATTTACTTTTAACAGAATTAAATGAGGTTGAAAGACACTTTTCTGTACCAGGAAGACACGAAGAAACAGAAGAAGAAGAAGAAGATGATGATGATGATGAAGAATTCAAAATATTACATTCTAGACCAAAGTTATATCTATTAAAATAAGGTAAACATAAAAATAGAATTTCAGCTGCGGCTATTGTATTAAAAGGAAGGCGAAATTTTCCTGCATTATTTTGAGTGTGACAAAACTTATGTACCAGTATTTTCAGTTTTTATTTATTTCAGTAGCTGTAAAATAATATAAACTACTCAGCAATAAACTACAATTTGAGAAACCGACAATCTGAACCTAAATTCCGAAAACAGTACTTAGTTACCGCGTCTGACAATTCAGTAAACACAGAGTAAATATTCTGGATATTTATTGTGGCTTATATTAAGTAAAATTCAGTACAAGGTAATGCGATTAGCGTGTTAGCTCGCATTAACAAGAATCGGTCCCAGAACGGGTGGCTATGACACAAATACCAAGCGAGTTTGTAATCAAATGTTAAATCGGCTTGCCACTAAAGCCACGTGCGGTCAGCTGTATAAGCTTTGAAGTGAAACTACTGGTTTATCAGATCACACCGCAGTAACAGTGAAAACTATTACTTATGTTGCCAGAAGAGGTATTTTCTCTGTCTGCCTCATAACAAGAAATGGACAAGTATGTTCTGAAATAATATGTTTACGCTCAGAGCCATTGTTATTAACGGGTCGACGCAGGACCCGTTATGAATTGTATGAAAGTTGTGTCTCGCGGCCAATAAAATATATTAGCTGCGTCCCTAGGTGTCTGCTTAATGTGTGTCAGTTGCATCCCTGGGTTTCTGCTTCATGTGAGTCAGTTGCGTCCCTAGGTGTCTGCTTATTATGTGTCAGTACGTCTGTAGGTGTCTGCTTCATGTGTGTCAGTGCGTCCCTAGGTGTCTGTTTCATATGTGTCAGTGCGTCCCTAGGAGTCTGCCTCATGTGTGTCAGTTGCGTCCCAACGTGTCTGCTTCATTTGCGTCAGTGCGTCTCTAGGTGTCCGTTTCATGTGTGTCATTTGCGTCCCTGGGTGCCTGCTTCATGTGTGTCAGCTGCGTCCCTAGGTGTCTGCTTCATGTGTGTCAGATGAGTCCCTATGTTTCTGCTTCATGTGTGTCAGTACGTCCTTGGGTGTCTGTTTCATGTGTGTCATTTTCGTCCCCACGTGTGTGTTTCATGTGTGTCAGTTGCATCCCTAGGTGTGTGCTTCATGTGTGTCAGTTGCGTCCCTAGTTGTCTGCTTCATGTATGTCATTTGCGTCCCTAGATGTGTGCTTCAAGTGTGTCAATTGCGTCCCTACATGTCTGCTTTATTTGTGTCAGTGCGTCTCTAGGTGTGTGCTTCATGTGTGTCAGTGCGTCCCTAGGTGTCTGCTTCCTATGTGTCAGTGTGCCTCTAGGTGTCTGTTTCATGTGTGTCATTTGCGTCTCTAGGTGTCTGCTTCATGTGTTTGAGCTGCGTCCCTAGGTGTCTGCTTCATGTGTGTCAGTTGCCTCCCTAGGTGTCTGCTTCCTATGTGTCAGTGCGCCTCTAGGTGTCTGTTTCATGTGTGTCATTTGCGTCTCTAGGTGTCTGCTTCATGTGTTTGAGCTGCGTCCCTAGGTGTCTGCTTCATGTGTGTCAGTTGCGTCCCTAGGTGTCTGTTTCGTGTGTGTCAGCTGAGTCCCTAGATATCTGCTTCATTTGTGTCAGCTGCGTCCTTAGGTGTGTGCTTCATGTGTGTCAGCTGAGTCCCTAGGTGTGTGCTTCATGTGTGTCAGTGCGTCCCTAGAAGTCTGTTTCATGTGTGTCAATTGCGTCCCTAGGTGTCTGCTTCTTTTGTGTCATACAGATACACGACCAGGAGTCTAACTTTTGCCGCTCCCGGACAAACCGGGATTCGAAGGGACACAACACACACCAAATACAGTGACACCACCCAACGTCTAACTTCTACTCCTTTCGACGAAATGGAAGGGAACCCACACTGGAGAGAACAATACCACACACGCCCGTCACGGAAGAATAGGGCGGAACAGGAAAGCCACAGACGGACAACGAACCAAGATACTCTGGACACAATTCTACACCAGGCCCGTTCTGCTTCTCCTCAGCAACGTTGTACACAAATGTTATACCTGAAACAGGACCGCGAAACGCAACTAATACCCTGACACTCAGCAGCCTGGGACGCAATTGATACATCCTCGTTATCTGAAAACTGAAACGGGACGAAACTAAGAGACAAAGCAACGATAAGAGAAGTTCTGATTTTAACACCCACGAAGTATTTGAGTTGTCCTGTCACTGTAAACATACTCTTCAAGACTTCAGGAGTCCCTCAAACTATGTCACCAATTTAAGCGCTTTGGATAGTGACACATTGCTAATAATTTGATGCTTTCGTTTCAAATTTTAGGCGCATTCGCAAAATTGCAAATAGCGACTATTACATTCGTCATGTCTGTCTGTCCGTCTGTCCGCCCGCATGGAACAACTGGGCTTCGACTCAAGGATTTTTATGAAATTTTTAATAGAATATTCTTCTAAAATATGTCGAGAAAATTCAAATTTGATTATACTCAAACAAACACAACGAGTACTTCATATGAAGATCTAAAGACATTAATGATATCTCGTTTAGTTCTTCCTAGAACAAGAAGTTTTTCAGACCAGAAGTGTAGAAAAAATCAAAAGAAACATTTTGTGTTCATAGCGTGACGTTTATTAGATAATGTGGAAACATATGTACAAGCAGAGCGGCCACAGATATTAACATAAAACGGCGCATGCGCATTTCATGCTGGATAACTAAGGCTACAGACACACACTCAGAATAGCTAATTCTTATTGCTTTCTCAAGCACAGTGGTTACACGAACGCGCCACCGTGTTTCGTTTAGACGTACAGAACAATGGGTTAATTATTTCGAAACCACAGGACATACGGAAGGTACATTGGGCATTATAAGTTCTTTTCTTTTCTAGTTTGTAGTTGCAATGGCAAAGTCTGCGTAGTGATTAGGCTATGGGGTTAACAGTTGACGAATATTACTGCAATTACTAAAGGGCAAAGAAATGTATCTATTCTCAAAATCTTCCAGACACACATTCCCCCCCCCTATGCAATCAAGTTGTACACAGGGGCCACTTTAACTTTGCCTTACTTTTATCTACGTCTTCTGCAGGAAGAATTTTTCGCTACGGCGAATACTCGACTAATTACGCTTTAAATGTCTGCAGAAACGAATGTTGGTCTTCATGTAAGCAGTCTGTTAAATTTATTTCTTATATTGACCCATACTTGTAATACGTGATATGTGGAGACATTACAGTATAACTTCCCAATTAAGGATACATACAAATTAATTCTTCTGTTCTCTAGTTATCGGACGCGAAGATACTGGCAGAAGGACAGAACTGCAAACCCAGACTGCACATTTTATCAAGGATTCGTTGCAGACGTGTTAAAGAAGACCAATATGAATATGCATTACCTGAAGATGGTGTTAGAGCCAAGTCCTTAGAAGTCATCTGATATATTTACAAACTATACCTCACAAGCATAACAGCTAATCCCCACAATAAATATCGTAACACATTAGCTGCAGTCGTCCACATATTTTATGGTCCTTCTTGAAATGAAGAGGTAAGTCTCGCGGGATTTTGAAATCCTATACATCAGTAAATATTTGCGGGGTTTCCGGAGGAGCTTACTGCCCCTACTTTTAGAATATGCAGTTTCTGTGACTACACAGACGCGGTATTAAATGCCAGAAGGCTTGGATATGTATCGACCGGCTAGGCGAACCTAAAATATTACGTCTTCTTTGATGGTTCATCCACTGAGGGTGGGTACTTTGCGCGTAATATTTTACAAAGAGTTTTAAAGTTTATTCACACTGTGCAAAAACCTGAATCATGCAAATGTCTGGAAAAGCATTTCTCTCTCTCTCTGTCTCACACACACACACACACACACAAACACACACACACACACAAACATCAGAATGACCTGTGTGAAACGAAAGATATATCAAAGACAAAACCTACCTTAATTGGCAGTTTATCAGAACCAGAAAAAATTACATCAAAATTGTTTGCTAAAAAATTAACCATTTTACATTTTTTCGTTATTGTGTTGTAAGAATTTAAAACAGGCGGACAGAAATGTGAAACAGGCTTCTGTAGTCGACAAATTGTAAACAGAATTAGTTAATTAATAAATGAAAAACGACAGAGGGAAAGGGTACAAGGAATTTCCTGCTAACTCCTACAGTCTCATTATCTTTTGGACATAGCCTTAGTTCTACAAACTTATGGGTACGTGGGATGTGTCGGAAAGTAATGTCTCCGCGCAGGCATTTCGCGCAAAGTGGTAAGATCTTGAAGTGGTAGCTGTGTTAACGGTCAATCTACCGTGGGGTGCATTTTGGTATACTTAGTGGTTTGCGTGTTTTCAGTGCAGAATGAAAGACACTTATTAACCGTGTTGAAGTGCATCAAATAGCAAACTTTTATTCAGGCTTTGAAGTTTTGTCGACCCTGCATGTTATTACAGTCTTCGTAAATAACAAACTTGACGAAAAAAAATTTTTTTGTATTCATTTATTTCAATTCATTACATGTTTCAAGCAACCAAGTGCTCATCATCAGGAGAGTCAATTGTATGAATACGACCTCCGGTATATGCCAATCTATGTAGGTGACCGTGTGGTTTGTAGGTCTTGATGGAAATCCATCTAGACTTGCAAACCACACGGTCACCTACAAATAGTGACATACACCAGAGGTCCTATTGATACAATTGACTCTCCTGATGAGGAGCAATTGGTTGCTTGAAACATGTAGAGAATTGGAATAAATAAACTTAAGAAAAATAATTGTGCATCAAGTTGGTCAGTTGTTGACACGTGAATGTGAAACTCGTACCGGAATTCACCGGCGATTATTGGCTGTATATTGTGAACATAATGTGGACATAAGGACTGTAAGTCTTTGGGTAATAAAATGGAGGGATAGTGATGGAAATTAGGAACTCAACAACCAATCGTGGCCTGGAAGAGCTCTCAGCGCAACTCACGATTTGAACGAGGAAAATTTTGAAGAAAATATTCAAGAAAATCAACGAAAATCAACTCCGAGACTTACACGAAGACCCTAAAGAGGCTCAAAGTATAAAACAGTCGTGTTCGTCAGGAAAAAGTCGATGCTTCTTCAAGATACTGACACTTGCTCCCATACTGGTGCTGCCACCGCAGCGGCGATAGATTATCTAATTTGCAGTTGTTCCACATAACCCTTACCACGGCCCGGTTTTGACACTGGCTGACTGATGGTTGTGTGCGTCTCTCAAGAATTATCTGAAAGAAATTTATTTTATATGTTGCGAGGAAATATTTTCGATGACAGCCTGAAACACTCTATATCGACGGGTTCGAAAAAATTGTTCATCGCTGGCGACGTTGTGTCTAACAATAGGAAAATTATATGGAAAAATGAGGCATAGATACAAAGAACATATTCTATGCTATATTCTGCAAGTTGTTCCATTTTGATACCTCGCCTGGATGCAAAACTCTATATATATATATATATTATATGAAGACATTATTTTCCGAACGCCCTACGTTCCTTATATACTACGATGCAGTTGGATTATTTAACCTTTCCGAAAAAATTGCTACCTAACTATACATTCGGTTTACCTTAATGTTGGATGTCGTCTCAAAATTTCGCATCGTTGCTATTTCTCGTGCCTGCAAGGAATAGTTTATTAATCATCGCAAATAAATCGATAGTCATGGTGCTTTATCGCCCTACAGCTATGTTATTTTATATTACTTTAACAAATGTTGTTGAGATGGCATTTGTCGCGTTACCGTCTTAGAAGTTCACGCGTTCGCTATAGTACTAACACTGAGAAGCGCTGGGAATTAAAATTGCATCATTAGAGTCTTCTTGAATGTCATGTTCTACACAGGACGTGCCCTCAGACCTGGTAAGTTATATTTGCTCCAAAGCTGAAATGGGAACACAAACAGACATAATGGTAACACAAGAGCCTCTTCTTTCCGTTTTTAGGAGTAAGGGTAACATAAGATATTTAATACTTTTGCGTATAGTGTGGTGAATTTATGAGCATGGTTTGGGCCATAAATATGGAACATTTACTGTGAGCTAACTTCACTGCCTTGAACATAAACGTGCCTGAAATTCGAACTGTGTAGTGTTGTATTTATTTCGAAATTATGACTTTTTAACATGAGTAGCATTGACAAAAATACCAGTGATGGACGTGCCATAATGAGAGAAATGGCGCAGGAAATTTGGGAGTTAAAATTACAAATATACTTAGGTTTTAAATTTCGTAATATTTACGTCAAAATGCACATCTCTGACACTACTAATATGTATACACGCTATCTGTAATTGAAAATTTTAAGTTCCTAAATTATTGTAATTAGTAATATCATCCAAGAACTATTTTATGAGAGGAAGAAAAGAATTCGATGAAAAGTTGTCTACTTGAAGTTATAAGTAAATATCTTGTAAGAATTATTGCTAAGTTAACTGAATATATATATATATATATATATATATATTACCTGTCTGGCTAAACAGTACCATAAACGAGTAGACACAGGAATATGCAGAAAAGAGAAGTTCTTTAGTTAGTACAAGAAGACACTTCCGATATGTCGGCATATTCAAGTACATCTCATGTGTGCCTCTCATTTCATATTTGTTTTGTTAATTGTTTTGTAATGGAGGTAATGAGTTAGTTGATTCCCACTTGCTGATATTTGGTGAGAGCCAGTTGAATTTCGATGCATTCTGTTGAAAATCTGGCATTCGATGATAGAGAACCACTTTGCAAGTACTGGCTGCAATCAGTTTTAAATTATGACGCACTACACACGCAAAAAGAGTTGGATCACATCGTTACATAGGACGGAGTGAGTAAAGAGCCAGTCGTGCGTTCCTGGAGACAAGCGGCCACGGAGAAAAGCTAGGTCGAGAATAGACAGCTGTACATCTACAGCATTTCTAAGCACCGTCATAGTGTGTTGCTCTAGCGACTGAGAGACTACAGACTCAATCTCGGTCATAATCGTAGCACAGAATAAGCCTATCTTGATTATGCAGGAAGTATTAAGTCATGTAGACTAGCGCTTCGGTAGAGTAAAATTATAATATTAGCTGTAGTTGTGACTTACCATGGACTTAATATGAGTAAATTAGGTATGAATCTTAGACGATTTACTTCCTTTCAAATTGCAGTCTCCCTGATGATGGTTCAGTTTGAAGTGAAACGTATTACAGAATGTATTTTATACAATAAGAAGTATATAAATTTGCCTGGTGTTGGCTGTTTTTAAACATTGATGGAACCATATTTGCTTTCGTATCTTATAGGAATACATATTTTCTTTTGTAATATACAAGTTTACAGCTGCAGCTACATGTCAATAGCTGCAACATCGTAAATCTCCCCGGGTAATGTTAGACTATTTTATGGTATGTAATTATACAGTACAGCACCATATGATCCACACACACACATTCACACACACACATACATTCACACACACACACACATTCACGCTCACACATACACACACATTCACACACACACACATTCACACACACACATTCACACACACATTCACACACACATTCACACACACACACATTCACACTCACACATTCACACTCACACATTCACACACACAAACACATTCACACAAACACATTCACACAAACACATTCACACAAACACACATTCACACACACACACATTCACACACACACATTCACACACACACATTCACACAAACACATTCACACAAACACATTCACACACACACATTCACACAAATACACATTCACACACTCACACATTCACACAAACACATTCACATACACACATTCACACAAACACACATTCACACACACACA
>Ga0123357_10010997_pt1 | contig 11566 bp, 7 predicted proteins | sample TergutEmb28metaG_FD_89873 | JGI IMG/M metagenome (GOLD analysis project Ga0123357, IMG submission 89873) | Embiratermes neotenicus P4 segment gut microbial communities from Petit-Saut dam, French Guiana - Emb289 P4 | ecosystem: Host-associated > Arthropoda: Insects > Digestive system > Gut ...
CCAGCGAACCCTTGTTGGAAGTAAGCGCCAAAAGAATAACCCATTTATCAGGCAACAAGAACGGTTTTACACTGTCTTCGCCCATATAGGGCGCGACTGTCACCGCATCAAAACCGGCTTGTTCAAAAACTGCGCGGGCGTACATTTCCGAAGTATTCCCGATATCTCCTCGTTTGGCGTCGGCAATAACAAATTGGTCGGGATAATTTTGATTAATGTAATTTACCGTCTTTTCCAAAGACAGTTGGCCTTTGTAACCCAGACTTTCATAAAAAGCTAAATTGGGTTTGTATGCTACGCAATAATCGGCCGTGGCATCAATAATGGCTTTGTTAAAAACAAAAACCGGATCTTCTTCCGATAATAAATGTTTGGGAATTTTCCGGATATCCGTATCCAATCCTACACAAAGGAAAGATTGCTTGCCGACTATATTTTTAAATAATTGCTGCTTTGTCATAAATAACTTCGTTGAACGTTGTTCCGTAATTTTTAATTCGTAATTTGTAATTGTTTACATCTCACTTTCTTTGAGTCTTTCCGCATTCTCAGCTACGATCAGCCGGTCGATAACCGGTTGAATGTCGCCGGCCATAAAAGTCGCCAAATTGTAAATCGTATAGTTAACCCGATGATCGGTAATCCGTCCTTGCGGATAATTATAGGTGCGAATCTTTGCCGAACGGTCTCCGGTAGAGACCATTGTTTTCCGTTTCGAGGCAATCTCATCCAGATATTTTTGGTACTCCATATTATATATCCGCGAACGAAGTTCAATCATTGCTTTTGCTTTATTCTTCAATTGTGATTTTTCGTCCTGACACTGCACCGAAATTCCCGTAGGCAAATGCACCAGACGAATCGCAGAATAGGTTGTATTCACCGATTGCCCGCCATGACCGGAGGCGCAAAAAATATCCGTCCGGATATCCGACTCTTTGATTTCTACATCAAACTCTTCCGCTTCGGGCAGTACAGCGACAGTAGCCGCAGAAGTGTGCACCCGCCCTTGTGTTTCCGTGACCGGCACGCGTTGCACGCGATGGACGCCGGATTCATATTTCAAAGTCCCGTAAACATTTTCACCCGATACCGTAAAAATGATTTCCTTAAATCCGCCGATGGTTCCTTCATTGCTGCTTGTCACTTCAACTTTCCAATCTTTGGATTCACAATACTTAGAGTACATGCGAAATAAATCGCCGGCAAAAATCGCTGCTTCGTCTCCGCCGGTTCCGCCGCGAATTTCTACGATGGCGTTTTTACCGTCTTGCGGATCGGCAGGAATCAGCAGGAGTTTGATTTCTTCCTCCAATTGCGGTAAACGTTCGGTATTGATATCCAATTCTTCTTTGGCAATTTCACGTAATTCGGAATCCGACTCATTTTCAAGAATAGATTTAGCCTCTTCAATTCCGATAAGAAGATTTTTATATTTGTTGCGAGCGGAAACAATTTTTTCCAAATCGCGATATTCTTTGTTCAATTTTACAAAGCGCTTCATATCCGAAATCACATTTGGATCAGTAATCAAGGTTGCGATTTCTTCAAAACGAATCACTAAAGCGTCTAATTTTCCCAACAAAGAATTTTGAACCATTTATTTGTTTTTTAGGTTGCAAAGATACGAAAAATATTTTTTTATAACCAGCGATCGAACTTACGCATATACCATACTTTTACCATTTGCGTTAAGATGCAATAGCTCAAAAGTATAGCGACCAACCAGGGAAAATAACTCCAAGGCAGCGGCGACAGTCCTATCGAAACTCCTATTGAGATGAACGGTATGGCGATGCCAATCCCCATGATTGCAAAAGTTGTTATTATCACCGGCAGCGAGGCGCGAGACTGAATAAAAGGTATCTTGCGAGTTCGTATCATGTGTACGATAAGTGTCTGCGACAAAAGCCCCTCTATAAACCAGCCCGACTGAAAAAGCGATTGGTGTTCAGGCGAGTTACAACCGAATATGTACCACATCAAAAGAAAAGTGGTAATATCGAAAATCGAACTGATGGGACCGATAAAAATCATAAACCGGCTTAAATCCGAAGCATCCCATTTGCGGGGACTCTGCAGGTATTCACGATCTACCTTGTCGAACGGAATGGTTGTTTGTGAAGTATCATAGAGCAGATTTTGAATCAAAATATGGATTGGCAGCATCGGCAAAAAAGGTAAAAAAGCGCTTGCCGCCAAAACCGAAAACATATTTCCGAAGTTGGAGCTGGCAGTCATTTTGATATACTTCATAATATTACCGAAAATCTTCCGCCCTTCCCAAATACCGTCTTCGAGCACCATCAAATCTTTTTCCAACAGCACGATATCAGCGCTTTCCTTTGCAATATCAACTGCCGTATCTACTGAAATTCCTATGTCCGACTGCCTTAAAGCCGAAGCATCATTAATCCCGTCGCCAAGGAAACCTACCGTGTTGTCCATTCGTTGCAAAAGGATAATTATACGTGTCTTTTGCAATGGCGCGAGTTTTGCAAATACCTTTGTTTCGACCAAGAGCGGCATTAGCTCTTCATCGCTCATCTGCTCTATATCCGTACCCAATAGTGTATGGGCCGTATCGACTCCCACTTGACGACAGATTGTTTTTACAACTGCATCATTGTCACCTGAAAGAACCTTAACTTCGACCCCGTTTTTGTGTAGTTTTTCTATTGCTCCTGCCGCCGATGGTTTGGCAGGATCTAAAAATGCAAGATAACCAATCAATACCATTTCGGATTCATCCTCAACAGTAAAATTTTCATCTTTGTCTATCCAATGTTTATGAGCTACAGCCAAAACACGCATACCCTGTTTGTTGAGATCGTCGCTTATTTGACGGGCAAAGCCGAGTAATTCCTTATCCAAAGGCAGAACCTTACCATTGTACTCTACAAGGGTACAAATTGAAAGCATCTCTTCGATAGCTCCTTTTGTGATAATTTGTCTCACTCCTTTACCATCGCGGATAACGACCGACATGCGGCGACGATTGAAGTCGAAAGGAATTTCATCAATCTTGGTAAACTGCCGGGCAAGGTCGTGAAAACCGAGTTCTTCCTTGTGCGCAAGAATTGCCTTGTCCATCAGATTCTTTAGTCCTGTCTGGAAAAAACTGTTGTAATAGGCATGCCTAAGGACTCTCGTGTCGTCTTCGCCGTGGACGTTGAGGTATCTTTCGAGAACGATTTTGTCGCAGGTGAGTGTTCCGGTCTTATCCGTGCAAAGAATGTTCATTGCCCCAAAATTCTGAATCGCATTGAGGTTCTTGACAATAACCTTGTGTTTGGACATTTTCATGGCGCCTATGGCAAGATTCGAAGTTACAATCATCGGAAGCATTTCAGGAGTTAATCCGACTGCCACCGAAAGGGCGAAAAGCAAAGCTTCCAACCAGTTGCCTTTGGTAATTCCATTGATCAAAAAAACAAATGGTACCATAATGAGCATAAAACGAATCAGCAACAAACTCACCTTATTGATGCCCTTATCGAAACTTGTTTGAGCGCGTACGCCTACTATGCTTTTTGCAATCGTACCCAAATAAGTATCCCGTCCGGTCGCAAAGACAATGCCGATTGCCGAACCGCTGATCACATTCGATCCCATAAAGCAGATGTTATCCAATTCAACCACGCTGCCTGTTGAGCGGTCTTTGGGCTGATTTTCGGGGACTTTCTCAATGACATCGCTTTCGCCCGTGAGCGAAGACTGACTGACAAACAGGTCTTTTGATTCAACAATGCGGATATCTGCCGGGATCATATCTCCTGCCGACAAATAGACTACGTCGCCCGGAACGAGTTCGGCAATATTGACCTCCTGGCTCGTCTGACTACCACCTCGATATACCGAAGCAGTATTTTTTACCATCTTTTGCAACGCTTCTGAAGCCCTTGCAGAACGCATCTCCTGTACGAAACGCAAAATGGAACTCAAAAAGACCATGGTCGATATAACCACTACGGTAGTCCAATTTCGATCTGCAGGTTCTTCCAAGAGTACATCAAGTACGAATGATACCAAAGCCAAAACCATCAGAATCCCTATGAAAGGATTCATAAAAGTTTTGATAAAAAGTCCGATGCCAAAATTCTTTTTTTCGCGGGCTATTTCATTATCACCATAGTGTTTTTGGCGTTCTTCGACTTCTTCATCGGTAAGTCCGTAACGAGTTGTCTCGAAATAACCGTATGCTATCTCGCGAGGTTGAGTGGATGCCAAAAATACTTTTTCACTATTGTAATTGATTGTTGTAGATTGTCTTCTAAATGCCATACCCGTATTTTTCTTGAAAAAATCGGCGTAAAGGTAGTAAAAATTTGTTTTGCAAATGGTTAGATATCATTATAATTCCATTAGAAAACGGTTAGATATGCTCAAACGTAAGGGTAAAAGCAGTTCCCTCTCCTTGCTGGGAACTAACTGAAATAATGCCGCCATGCAATTTAACAATACGTTCGGCAAGGGTCATTCCGATACCGTTTCCTGCCGAAAAATGGTGATTTTCTCCTCTGTAAAACGGTTTAAATATCAACTCCAGATCTTCATGTGAAATACCTATTCCCGTATCTGAAAAACGGACGAGTACCTTATTGCCTGAGAACGAAATCTGTACTGTAGAACTATGGTTATGCGAAAATTTACAGTTATTTTCCATGAGATTGATAAAAGCAGTCCTAAGTAAATATTCATTTCCACGAATAGTCACCATACGGTCGTCATCGGTGTCGTCGCCAAAAATCAAATCTACGTTGTAATCACTCCGAGCCTTCATCACCGTAGCGCTTGCGTCTAAAAGCGCTTCATCCAAACGGACAGGAGTCATCCTGATTTGGTCGGTGTTGTAGCTTGCCTTAGCCAAGTCCATCAGGCCGTTGGAAAGTTTTTCGATTTTATGCGCATCGATAAGCGCATTTTCGACTACCTTTTTGTAATCTTCATTTGACCGTTCTTTGTGAAGCGACAATTCCAACTCAGCAATTAGAGCCGCCATAGGGGTTCGTAATTCATGAGAAACATTGCTTATGAACATTTTTTGTGACTCGAATGATTGTTCAAGACGATCAAGCGTATCGTTAAAAGTTGCTGCCAGTTCGCCTATCTCATCTTTCGGATTGTCAATTTCAACTCGGTTACTTAGGTTCGAAGCGGTTATTTCTTCGACTTGTTTTACAATTTTCGATACTGGATTTAATGCGTTGCGAGCCATAAAATAGCCGATGATAAAAAGTATCGCAAACGAAACTACCCATATTGCTAACAGTTTAATATTGAGAATACGGAGCATATCATATCCGCTCTGAGGAAAGAGCAGGTCTTCCAATATGGCAAATACTGCCACCACGAGTAGTAAAGTCGCCATCAAATATCTGAGTGTAAGTTTAGTGCGGATTTTCATTGCTGAATATAAATCCCATTCCGGGCTTAGTATGAATTAGCTTTGTATAGAAATTTTTATCGATTTTTTTACGCAAGTAATTGATATATACATCTATAAAGTTTGTTCCGGTATCGAAATGCGTATCCCATACCTTTTCGGCGATTTCGGTACGTGATAATACCCGTCCGGGATTTTGGACAAAAAACAACAACAGATTATACTCTTTCGGGGTAAGCGCTATGGACTGTTCGTTTCGGGAAACCGATTTGGTACGAAGATTGATTTTCAAGTCGGCATATTCAATTTGTTCTGCCGAAGAAGTCGTACGGCGTTTGAGCAAAATATTAATACGTGCATCCAACTCGCGGAAGTCGAAAGGTTTGACCATATAATCGTCTGCGCCCGAATCGAACCCTTCGAGTTTGTCGTCCGTTGTACCAAGCGCCGTAAGCATCAAAATCGGAATTATTTCATTTTTTTCCCTGATTTTTCGGCACAATTCAAAACCGCTACCGTCCGGCAACATTATATCGGAAACAACGATATCGAAGATCTCCTTTATAAATGTGTTTAACCCGTTCGACACGCTATTTGCTATTCTCACAGAGTGTTCCGACTCTTCCAATCCGCGTTTAAGTAATTCGGCTACACGACTTTCGTCTTCTATTACAAGGATTTTTGCCATGAAACAAAGGTAAGGAATTTTTTTCGTCAGTAGTAATTTCTAATAAATTTCTAACGAATTTTTAAGAATTTTCTAACGACGAAAAACAACACGTTTGGGTATTTTTGCCAGCAAAAAAGAACAATGATAAAATCCGGTTTAGTAACACTTTTCTGTTTTTGGTTCGCGACAATAATTGCACAAGAACTTACTCTAACTCCTTCACAAATAGAGACGATGTTCTTAAAACAAAATTTGGAACTGATTGCCGGGCAGATGAATGTCTCAATAGCCGATGCCGCCATTGCAGAAGCAAAAGTTTGGGATAATCCCGAATTGTCCATAAATGATATAAATGTTTGGGAAGCAGGTCACGAAAAACAATTCTCGGTCGAACTTACTCAAATGATATCACTTTCGGCTCGCCGGGCAAAATTAGCTAATGTAGAAAAGGTCGGAAAAGAGATAGCAATTAAACAATTCGAGGAACTTTTGAGGGGAACGAAACTGGATCTTCGTACTTCGATTGCAGAGATTGTCTATATGCAAAACGCTCTTTCGGTCATCGAAAATCAGAAAAAGTTTCTTGAAGATGTTATTAGCGGATACCAAACGCAATACGAAAAAGGGAACGTTGCCAAAAATGAATTGTTGAGGTTGCAAATAGCTCTTTTTGCAATAGAAAGCGAAATTAATGATACTCAAACCGAATTCAATACCTTGCAAAAAACGCTGAAAAACTTGCTTGCCGTCGAGCCTAAGACCGTGATTGTAGTGACAGAAGATAAAAGTAATCTTCCTTCGCCCGTTGCATTAAATCTTGATACGCTTACCGAAATCGCTCTCAATTCTCGTCCTGACTTGCAAATAGCGATGTTGCAGAATGAATATCATAAAAAGGATATTATTTACCAAAAATCACTTAGAACGCCTGATGTAAGTCTTGGCGTTAATTATGACCGCTATGGAGGGGTTTGGAATAATTTTTACGGTTTAGGCGTAGGACTGCAAATCCCCATTTTCAATCATAACAAAGGGGCAATAAAAACCGCTCAAATTCAGCTTAAACAGAGTGAACTGCTTGCCGAACAGGGTCAGAAAACACTCCAAAACGAAATTGTTGAGAGTTATCAAAATTATTCCAATGCCTACGTCTTTTTAGAACGAAACCTCAAAAATCCTGCATTGAGCGAACTCGACCAAATGTTGGAAGTTTATACAAAAAATCTATTGTCAAGAAATATCTCGATAGTTGAATATATGGACTTTATGGATAGTTATCGCTCGACGAAAGAGATGCTTCTCAAAAGTCAAAAAGATTTGAAACTTCAATTTGAACAACTGCAATTTTCAGTTGGACAAGATATAAAATAATTGAAAATGAAGAATATAGCCTATTTAGGATTTTTGCTTCTATTCGCTTGCGGAAACAACAAACAGGAAAATCAGCCTGCCAAAGCAGCTATTTCCGATGAGTTTTTGAAGGAGGCCGTTACCGCAAAAGTTGAATCGAAACTTCTGCAAAAAGAGTTCACCCTGACCGGAAAAGTAGTCGCTGATCCCGACAAAACAATCAGTTATTCTTCTTTGGTTAGCGGCGTAATCGTAAAAAGTTACTTTTCGCTCGGTGACCGTGTAAGCAAAGGACAAACAATGATTGATATTCGTTCTGCAGAACTCAGCAATTTGCAATCCGAATTAACAATTGCTCAACGTAATTTACAAAGTGTACAAGCGTTATTTGAGAGTGGAATGGCCACTGAACGTGAAGTTGTCGAAGCACGTTCAATTTACGAAAAACTACAGGCGGATCTTGCCCTCTACGGTGAAAATAAAGGAAACGGCGTTTTTTCAATAATTTCCCATATAAGCGGCTATGTGATTGAAAAATACGGTAGTGCAGGCAGTACGGTATCTGCCGGAGGCGAATCGTTATTTTCTATTGCCGACCTTTCAACCGTTTGGGTTATTGCAAATATCTATGCTGGGAATTTGCAATTTGTTCATGACGGCCAAAATGTAGAGATCACCTCTACCGCTTATCCCAAAGAGGTTTTCGAAGGTAAAATCAACTTCATTTCTCAAGTTTTTGACCCTGACGATAAAACCCTCAAAGCTCGCATCGTATTACCTAATACCGGACTAAAACTTAAACCTGAAATGTCCGTTGTAGTAAATTTGCTTAATAAATCCAATGCCGAAATGGCAACCGTCCCAAGCAATGCGGTGATTTTCGACAACAACCGTTATTTCGTCGTGGTTGGCAGCAAAAATTTTGAGATACGTGAAATCGTTCCCTTTGACCAGAATAATGGAATTACCTATATATCGGAAGGATTGAAACCCGGCGAAGAGGTAGTAATCAAAAATCAACTTTTAATTTATAACGAGTTAAAAGCGAAATAACATGCATAAGTTTATAGAAAATATTATAGGTTTTTCCCTTAAGAATCACATATTTGTACTGTTTCTGACCGGAATACTGTTTGTGGCAGGCATTGTTAGCTATAAAAACACTCCCATCGAGGCATATCCCGATGTTACCAATACAAGGGTGCAAATTATCGCTCAATGGCCCGGACGAAGCGCCGAGGAAGTGGAGAAGTTCGTGACGCTGCCTATTATGCAGCAACTCAATACCATTCCGAGAAAAACCGATGTGCGTTCGACTTCACTTTTCGGACTGTCGGTCGTTACGGTACTGTTTGAAGACGGTGTAGATGACTTCTATGCTCAACAATATGCCTCGAACCGTGTGCAGGGACTGAATTTACCCGAAGGAGTAGAACTATCTATAGAACCGCCGAGCGGCGCCACCGGTGAAATTTTCCGCTATGTCATAAAGAGCGATTTGCCCATTCGTGAGGTATCGGCAATTAACGACTGGGTGGTGCAGCGTGAGCTTTTAGCTGTTCCGGGGGTAGCGACGATTGCCACATTCGGTGGCGAAGAGAAAATTTATGAAATTCGCGTTAATCCGACAGAGCTGGCTAATTACGGTATTTCACCTTTGGATGTATATCAGGCGGTTAGCCGTAGTAATATCAATGTCGGTGGCGATGTGATTCAAAAAGGATCGCAAGCTTATGTTGTGCGAGGGCTGGGATTATTGGAAAGCATCGGGGACATCGAGAATCTCTTGATTGATGTCAAAGGCAATTCGCCAATTCGCGTTAAAGACGTTGCCTCTGTAGTCATTTCGTCGAAACCCCGCCAAGGACAGGTCGGATTGAACTACGATGACGATGTGGTACAGGGTATTGTGATTATGCTCCGGGGACAGAATCCGGGCGAAGTAATCGGTCACCTCAAAGAAAAAATCGCTGAACTTAACGACCGAATATTGCCGAAGAATGTTCAACTCGTTCCGTTTATGGATAGAACAAAACTCGTTAATGCGACCGTCCATACCGTACTCAAAAACATGTTGGAAGGAATTTTACTGGTTTCTTTAATTGTTTTTCTTTTCCTCATCAATTGGCGTCCTACGGTAGTTGTTGCTTCGGTTATTCCCCTTTCCTTTCTATTTGCCATTATTATGCTTCGTATTCAGGGCTTACCTGCGAATTTGATCTCGATGGGAGCTTTGGATTTTGGGCTGTTGCTGGAAGGAACTTTGGTTATAACGGAAGCGATTTTCGTTGCCTTGATCCTAAAATCACAGGAAATGAACAGCAACCTCTCATCCGATCTAAGAAGCAGCGTTATCAAAAAGAGTGCGGGGTCGGTTGCTCCAAGTATCTTTTTTGCTCAGGTAATTTTAGTTGTCGCATTATTCCCTATTTTCTCGTTCCAGAAAGTTGAAGGTAAAATGTTTTCACCTTTAGCCTTCACTTTGGGATATGCCTTGCTGGGTTCATTAATTCTCTCATTGACTTATGTACCCGTGATGTGTAAAGTACTGCTAACGAATTCACTCAAAGAAAAAAGCAATAAAGTTACAAGGGCTTTGATCAGATGGCTTACTTCTCTGTATAATTTCACTTGCGAACACCGGAAAGCAACCATTATCATTTTTGTTCTCTTGTTTGTCGGTTGCCTTGTTCGGTTTATGTTTTGGGGCACGGAATTTATTCCGAGTATGAACGAAGGGGCAATTTATGTGCGTGCTACATTGCCAAACAGCGTTAACTTGGATGAATCCGTAAAACTTACCAAAGAGATGAAAGCGAAACTCCAAAAGTTTGAAGAAGTAGAATTTATCCTTACTCAAACAGGTCGCCCCAACGATGGAACTGATGCTACCGGTTTTTTCAATATTGAGTTCCATACAGAGTTGAAACCTCAAAAAGAGTGGAAACACAAAATATCCAAAGATGAGTTAATCCAACAAATGCAAGACTCTTTGGCCATATATCCTGGTATTATTTTTGCTTTTTCTCAACCGATTCAGGATAATGTTGAAGAATATGTTGCCGGTGTGAAAAGCGCGCTTGTGATAAAAATTTTCGGTAACGATTTACACGAATTGGAAGCAACTGCCGACAAAACCGCTGATGTTATCCGAAACATTCGCGGCGTTGAAGATGTCAATGTTTTTCGCTCGATAGGTTTGCCTGAATTACAGATAAAACCCCAGGAAGCGAAAATGGCTAAATATGCTGTTTCGATGGCAGATGCGCAGGCAGTTATAGAAATGGCAATCGGCGGCAAAGCGGCAACGACTTTTTATGAGAATGAGCGAACTTTCGATGTGATGCTCCGCTTTGAGCAGCAATTCCGCAACGACGAGCAAAAAATCGGAAATATTCTTATCCCGACAATGGATGGTAAGCAAGTGCCTCTGAAAGAGATTGCCGATATTCAATTTGTTACAGGCCCCGCATTTATTTATCGCGAAGGTAGTAGCCGTTATGTAGGTATTGGTTTTAGTATTCGCGATCGTGATTTAGGCTCTACAATCGAGGAAGCGCAGAAAAAAGTCGCTGCACAGATTAAACTTCCCACCGGCAGTAAAATGGAATGGGCAGGTGAGTTTGAGAGTCAGCAACGGGCAACCAAACGTCTGGCGGTAGTCGTACCTGCCGTGTTATTCCTCATTTTGTTTTTGCTTTATATGAATTTCGGTACGGTTAAGGATACGCTTATTGCTGCAAGTACAATGCCTTATGCTTTTATTGGAGGGTTTATTTCATTGTGGATAGCGGGTATTCCATTCGGAATTTCAGCAGGTATCGGATTTATTATTCTGTTCGGAATTGTCTCGACAAACTCAATTTTGCTCATTTCGCTGATGAAATCGCTGTTGAAACAAACCCACGATCTCAAGTTTGCAATCAGTGAAGCCGTACGTATCCGTTTACGTGCCGTGCTGATGATTTCACTGATGGGTTCCATGGGACTGTTCCCTGCAGCGCTTTCGACAGGAATGGGGTCTGAAGTTCAAAAACCTTTGGCTGTGATGATAGTAGGTGGTATTCTAATATGCCTTATCCTCTCTTTCACGGTTTTGCCTCAGGTGTTTTATTTTACTTATCGTAGAAAAAAAATAGCTTGATTTATTCTGTGGCATA
>Ga0123357_10010999_pt1 | contig 11565 bp, 7 predicted proteins | sample TergutEmb28metaG_FD_89873 | JGI IMG/M metagenome (GOLD analysis project Ga0123357, IMG submission 89873) | Embiratermes neotenicus P4 segment gut microbial communities from Petit-Saut dam, French Guiana - Emb289 P4 | ecosystem: Host-associated > Arthropoda: Insects > Digestive system > Gut ...
GTATTCTTGTTTTTAAGCTTTCGCCGTGTTCTAAATGTAATTTGTTCCTTTTTGGGTAATTCCCCGGCGTCTGAATTCTAATTGCCGACGTTTCGGAACTCACTGTACGTTCCACCTTCATAGGCAGGTGAATGAAGTAGTACTTCCTATTGGCTCTGCCACTTCCCCCCCTTCAACCCAACCCGGTATAAATACCCCACACAAATCATCCACTAACATATTTCATTCACCTGCCTATGAAGATGGAACCGACAGTGAGTTCCGAAACCTCGGCAATTAGAACTCAGACGCCGGGGAATTACCCAAAAAGGAACAAATTACATATACAGCAGTACTTTATGACCACCTGCGCAACGATTATTGGCCTCAATATCTGATCAAAAGACAAAGTCACATATTTCGACCAAGATTAGGTCATGTGCGGGCAAACACCTAAAAACAAATGTCTTAAAGAAAAGAGCCATTTACAATAGTGAGATTTAAGAACATTTCTTACAATTTTATTTAACAGAAATTATGTACCAAATCTGACGGTACAACAAAGTGTCCAATACAAACTACCGCTTCTGCTATTGACCACTTTTCTTCCTTAGCTCCAGCAAGAAATGCCGTGTGCTGACCGCATTGCGTGATAACTGCTTTAACTGTTCTTATCATTATCTGATGTTGAACAGTTTCGATGTTCTTTTGTTTCCAGGCTTTATTTCCCCACATTATGGCGACAACGAAGGGAAGACTTGCTACCAAGTCTGCAGTTCAGCTAAAAGTGGCTAAAATTTTTGGTACAGACCAATTATCAAAAGTTGGGTACAGAATTCGATTCACAGTTCTACTACAATTTTTCTGTTACTCTGATTTAACAGACAAGTGTTAGGATGATTACTGAAGGCTGAATTTAAAGTATGTGGAAGAAAGCAGGTGTAGTCCGGTTTGATGTACCGTCCCGCCTCTTGTCCTAGAAACTGAGGAAAACCACGAAATACTCAGTGAATATAGTGGCATCACGACCGTGTTTCGAACCGCCCACCTCCTGATACAAGTCTCAAGCGTGAGCCAACTTGTCAGATTACCAATGGTTCAACTACAAATTTATATTCTTTCTTTACATGCTTATACGTTGTATGTCGGTAGGTGTAGGCCTACATGACCTTAACATAATGTTGCTCTAATTAACTGTCACAGTATGTTTCTTTCTTTTTAAAACACATTGCAATATTTTCCTCTAGTCTTTAGCAAGCCTACCTAGCAGCATGTACTCTTCAAATTCAAAGACATTACAAAACAATGCGGAAAATGCGAAAATCTACATACAAAATTTTTATAGCTTCACGGCACCCTATTAAAAGCAACGTCTACTGAAACGCTGTCTTACTTGTTGCTGAATACAAGGCAAATAAAACGAATAACATTTAAAACAAAATTGTAGGGGTTAAGCAAGGAGTTTCCTAATACAAATAAATTGCACTAAATCCTGTCGCGCGTAGTTACTAATAACGGGTGCATAAAAATAAAAACTAAGTTCAAACAAAAAATTCTAACTGAATTTGTGATATAAAGAGGGAGAACAGACTGTCAGCTTCTAGTAGCAGAAAAGCTTCATGAAAAGAGAGAACGGATGTTGGTTCACGTTGTGGTGCCGTGAGATAAGAGTATGCCTGGCACCAGCAAGCGGGGTTACAATACGCATTTCGCAGAACTGGTTAATGAATCATTGGAACAAATATGCAACAACCGTGTTTTAAATCTTCTCCTTCATAATAAGATTAAAAGAATAACTTTGTCGCGAATTTTAGTCGCTTAAATACATGTGACTTCTCCGCATGTATTAATGGAATATACAGGGGAAAGTTTTCTTGATTCTTCCCTTGCAAACACGTTTAAATTCTATTTTTTTTTATTTTGGCCATCGTCACTAATAAATTTAATCCGACTTAGACGATTTCATTCAATTAACATTTCTAGAATGAATCCTCCAATACTTTAAAAACATGTGCATTGAAATGCCATCGAGAAAAGTCCATGTTTATCAAACTAACAAAATCTGTTGGGTTCTGTTCGAAATGATTCATTCAGACTATGAATCACCGACCCTCTTAAGAAGTCGCTCTGCTAGTCGAGTAACACTTGTATTCCAACTTCAAGGGGCTACCTGACTGTTATTTTAAAGATTTTCACAGTGCTTCCGGGGAACTACTTTTATACTACCTTGAAACACCCAACACATTTTCCCCACGGATTTACAATCACTCGATTATTCGACACCCTCAAGGTGGCATTCTGTTCATCTGAGCCATTGTAGTTCACGCACTGAAATATTCTATAAATGATTCTACAGTACAAAGCAAGAAGACGAGACGCCATGCCGTTGTCTGCTGCTGCGGCAGCCACGCGTCCTGGCGGTACAGAAGATGACATCTCAGCCATAAATGTCAGAGCTGCATGGAATTCTATCAAGAGTTGAAGGAGGGGACATTTGTAAGAGATAAGTTTGCCCGTTACCCTAGCTTAAACTTGGATAAAGAAGAATTCTCCTACCAACAGCGTGTGCGCTGTAGTCTATCAACATAGCATTGAAGAAAACAGCTGTTCGCTTGAACAATCTGCATTCGTCTCCTACTTATTTCATGCGGTGTGTGAGACAGTATCTCTAAGCAGGGGTTGTATAGCAATGTTTTCTAAGTCGGCACTACCAATTAGCTGACAGTCAGAATAAAGAGAGCATGAAGTTCAGCAGCAGGGTCTCAGCTGACGAAGCATTTATCCTGATGGATATAATCGCGGCACGTCCTAACGACAAACCAGTTGGCTGGATTTCGAGAGGGTCCGTATGCCGAACAGATGATCAGATAACATTAGAGTTATGACTACACACATTCGCCGCGATCATTATCCGGAACGTTCCACGTTTGAAGGTAAATAATCATAAGTTATAATTATGTTGTTTCGGAATTGGTATGCTAGTCTTCAGTATATATTATTAGGATTATGAAATAAAAAGATGAGATGGCCAGAGCATGATAGAGATGGAACCCAAAGGTTGTGTTCGACAGGGCTCATCACTGGTCCCTGTTCTGAGCCACATAAATCCTGTCCACACTACCACAACCCATTTCTTTTCATGCATTTCTTTACCATCCCCTCATGTAAGCGCAGGTACCAAAAAGTGTCCTGACGTTAGGTCTTCCAGCTAAAATTTAATACAGTTCCTAAACTTCCGTCTTTCCCATCGGCACTACATGTCCCGCCCACCTACACTTCCCTAATTCAATCATCTTAACTTACCTTTCAACAATGCGATATGAACTCCTTCTCATAAATGCCTGTTTTATTTATCGATATCTTTCCAACTGCATGTAGCTAACAACAGTAGGACAAACATGGATAACACAGCTGTAAACGTCCACTTGAATTAAACCGGAAAAAAACAAGTCGCCTGTTTATTGTCTCATTTTTTGGAAGCGAAGTTCGAAATTTGATCTACGGACCCTTGCCGGTTACACAGAAAGAAAGTAGAAGTAAGCAGTTGTGCTCTAACTTACGGTTTATCACAGAATTTACCTGACAGGGTACTAGGAAGAACACAAAATCATAGTTCAGATAGGCAGTTTTGAAAATGATAACTGAAACTTTTATCTTATAAAGACGAAACTAGCTGCTCATAACATCCAGTGATGTCCTGCAGCGGAGGAAACCGGTCATCTGGAATAGTCTCTGTTCTTCACTACAGCACAACATTTTAGAAATAATTTTCTGTGACACCCCAATTTGCGTAACTTACAGCTTTATTGACTTCTTCAGCTTTGAAGTTCTCCCTTGAATTTGTCTATGGTCACATGTCATTGATAGAGTGTTCAGGATCTTCCCCAGAAACTGAACAGCGGTGGTCCTACAACTGTAAGACTAAAGTTATGGCTTGATCGAGAGAGGCACAACGTGCTTCGATTGCAGCATAACACCGGAAGATATACAGACCTTTATGGAGTCGAGAAGCACGAAGTTGGAACAGGAAAGAAGGGGGAAATATTCCCACCGAGGTTGTATATTGCCTAAACGAGCTGAGGTTTTCTATCAGACGAGTTCTTAGCCATTCTCTCCACCACTTGTTCGTGCCTTGCTTATAAGTCTACCAAATACCGACACCAAAATTAAGCTGTCTTAAACATTTTCAACATAAAGTGATATAGGTAATTTTACCCAACGCAGCCGTATTTCCGACAGTCCTTTTTGGAAGGTTCCTACATTTCGCCGATTTGTCCTTCTGATAAGAGCAAAATTTAGATGAAAATGATTATGGAGAATTGGTAGCACGATACTCACAGGGAAAGATCACTGCACCATAAATCTCAAATGGATTAAACCCGGGCCTCCGTGGTAAAATACCGGTGACTAAACGCCTCAGCCATGGCATGACCGCCGTCAGCGCAAGAAATTAATCTCAATAACACCTGACAGTAAACACACCGCGTCTCCACAATAACGACCAAACCGATAAGCGCAGTTTATGGAAATAATCGCTGTTTGCTCACAAACACGTAATCGAACTATGTGGCAAAGTGTAAGGTTAATTGATCTTGACCTAGGTGGTAAAATCAGTTCAAGTCCGGGGCCTTTTTGAATGGTTCGTACCACGATGTGAAGTGGAATGTGGGGGCATTGACAGGATCGATCTGGCACAGGATAGGGACAGATGACGGGCACTTGTGAATGCGTTAATGAACCTTCGGGTTCCAAAAAATGCGGGGAATTTCTTGACTAGCTGAGAACCGATTATCTTCTCAAGAAGGACTCTGCTCTATGCAGTAAGTGGAAAAATACAGTAACCGCTATGCCTTAAAGAATTTCGTCCACATTCCTTCTCACTCTATTTACAGTCGAAATAAAGGCACTTTACATTCTTGTAGTAATTGGGATTACAGATTTGGCAAACAATAGGAAACGAGATACAAGAGTTTCTCTTAAAATTTATGGTCAGTAAACCTGGACTGCAATTTATATTTTGTGACATACACTGGAGTAAATCACCTAAAAATGTAGAATTCTGCTTCTTCGTTGGAACATATATTATGCCTATATATCCATTTCACACACAGTCCCCGTTATTGTGAACCAAACCTGCAATTTAGTAAAATTCCAAAAGATCGAATTCCATGAATACCACAGTGATGCTTCTCGAGTTCTTTCGTGTGGGAAGATGGTCTCACAAGGTGAAGTAAATGGAATGCTTTGCAACAGTTTGTCACAAACACAATAAAAACTGGTAGAAATTAGCATTACTAAACGAATTAATTTTACAGCACTGGACCGAATGAGAGCAAGAAACTATCTACCTTCCACACCATGGAGGACAGTCTCGATAACTACTCAATTCGTCAAAAAAAAATCCTCCATTTTACGCAACAACAAGGGTGACTTCCGCCTTCAAAAAAGCCCGCACTGGTCCATAGCGAGAGTCAGAACAATTCCACACCACACATTTATTTTTTAATATGAATATTATACTGCCATCTACGTCTTGGTTTTCCAACTGACCTTTCATTCAGTACCTCCCACCAGAATCCTGCATGCATTTCTTGTTTCTTCGATGCGTGCCAACAGTGAAAATTAGGAAATGGTACGATATGATTAGAAGATCAAAGCCACACACATGCACAAAAGTAATTATTTTGTGACACGTGAGCAGTGAAGTGGCAAATGTGTTATTCTACGAAGCAGAGTTGTTCCAGCGGAAGAAATGTTATTATCTATAATGAAATGGAACCCGCCAGCCACATAGTGTATCTTTCCGTCGGAAACAAAGAGCGGTAAAGACCCTGTTTCTAATAATATCACAGCACGGATGCGTAAACAAATATCGTGTAGGTTCAAGTAGGAAAACGGCTACCTACAGAAAGCGACACTGTTAACTTTCGACACAGAACACAAAGAAACTAACCAAAAAACACATAAATTTTAAGCTAACTGCCTCTTTCCTTCATACACATTTAATAACAAGGAATGAATAAAGTAAGGGTCATCTGGGATAAGAGGTCGTGTAGTTTGGTCAGGAAGTAATAGCGTTTTTAACGAAATCTCTGTCTTGATCTTCAGGGATATTGGAGGCAGGAACTTAATTCAAAAGTTAACAGTACACAGTGTCATATGGCAGAAGATTGAACTGGTTTCAAACTGTTGTGAATGTCCGGTAACACATGAATTCAACAAGTACATATAAAGACATGACGCACACTTTAGTTTATGCAACCGTACACACTAAGGCGCTATGTGTACCCGTCACTATTGTAATGCTTTGTGTAAGAGTCACCAAAGAATTGTTATGTGTAACGGAAGCAAATGCTGTGCTACATATGAACCTCAGCACTGTCGTGCTACATATAACCATTAACGATGTTGTGCTGTGTGGAACCGTCAATGCTGTAGTGATAGGTGCAACCTTCAACACTGTAATGATATGTGTAACCGTCTCGTAAGCTGTATTCTAATGACTTAAGGTTTCACGTAAATCAGCCATCGTTCTATATACATGCAACAAGCTACGTCTTATTATTGTGTCACTGATCTGTAGCAATGGCAGCCATTTTACGTCATCTTATGACATTAAATGCACACAGTCTTAAAAGGTACGGAATATTACTGATGGAGAAAAGAAATTCAGTAGACTTTCGCAAATTTCTCCCTAATTTTAACTATTCTATTTGTCTATTTTTCTATTAATTTATTGTATTTACTCATTTACTTGTTTTTCGTGTCTCTGCCACCCAACGCAGACTATGGCTTCATCATTCATGAGGTTTCTAGATTACACGTAACAACGCACCACAATCGGTAGGACTCCTCAGGACGAGTGATCATCTCGTCGCTGAGACTTCTACCTGACAACATACAACACTCACAAAACATTATCATCCATGCCCCGGTGGGATTCGAACCCACAATCTCAGCAGGCGAGCGGCCGTAGACCTACGCCTTAGACCGCGCGGTCACTGGGACAGGCACTTATTTCCTCACATGTTCACGTATTTATTACATAAGTGCCGACAAAATATTACTTGCTATAAATTATAACTAAAATACATTAAACATGACACTAGTTAATGATTTACTCCGAGCGTTTATATTTTATAAATATATATTTGCTAATAAACATTTAATTCCGCTTCCTGCCCGCAGCAGTACGATGCTATACACCGTATTCTCCATTCTGTTACCTCTGTATTCTGTTTCTAGTATATGTTCAAATTAAGAAAATAAATATTTATTCAATTTTTAAGCTTACAATTTATCGAAGTGTTGAAAAACCCAGCTCCTGCCTAGAAGGAAACAATTTCGTTCATTGTGCTTACCCTTCAGTTAAAAGGGATATTACTTTAGGTAATTATCGCCGCTTATTATAGGGATTTTCTATTATAAACACAATCTGTAATAGCTCGCGTATTTTATTGGTTGAACCTAATATCGTGTTCCTTGTAGCCAGTAGTGGTGTCCTGCTTGAATATCACGTTACATACATGTTCTACATGTCACTTTATCCAGTTAAAAACCGTCACACACACTGAAATATATGTGGCACGTGATCTCACGCAGTGTGCTGTTGAACCTATACTTAAATTCAACGTCGTGTCCGCCGCACAACTGTCAAAAAAAGTGAAAGTGCCCGAGTTGACATTATTACTTTCTGTTGTCAGAGTCATGAAATTACGCGTCTTTTGCTTGTGTTGTTTTATTTCTTATTTATTTACTTATCTACATCATTTCATCTGGAATAGTAAAGACGGTATACGTGCTTGGGCAGGGACTGGAAGACCGGGAAATCGCGATTCGACTCCCGCGCGAGGTAATACATTTCTCTCGTCCATAAAGCATCCAGGCTGACTGTAGCCCCCACACAGACTGCTGCTAAAACAGGTCTCGAGGTGGGCTCTCTGCAGAGGTAAAGGAGCGGCGCCTAAGGTCACCAAGACCTGATGCCTAGATTAAGAAGGAACGGAGCTATATCGCCAAAACCAGAAGATTATTTTTGAATTGTTTGACCCCAGAATAAGTAATCGATAGGTTGTCCCGAAACGTCGGTACCAAACTAGCATCCGAAGGTGCATAAAATCCCAGAAGAGCGCAGATTTCACCATAAGACTTACAATTTTGTGCCCAACACAGTGTATTTATACCTAACGTTAAATAATTGTTCTTAGTTATTATTGCTCTACCGTACTGTACAACAAGATTCACGTTCTGGCACAACATTACTTGTTACTGACACCAGACAGGGAGGTTGAAGTTTAACTAAAGGACGCTGTCAACTGCAAAGGATATGCAGCAGTGCCTTCCAACGTTTCTGCAAATAAGAAACCCCTATAAACATTTTTCATATCCCAAGGAAACCCTACCGATGAAAACGTTTAAAGGCCAGAAAAATTGACAGCAGGAAGCGAAATTGAAGTACTGCTAGATTACTGTCAGGAAAATTTATTCATAAAAGGATTATTTATATATATATATATTTCAATTGTTTTCTTTCATTGGACGATTTCTCGCGGAATCCCTAACGATGTCGGAAGAGAGTGCTATACAGAGTAGGTAGATGAATAAAATATCAGTGTGGAACACTGGTGTAATGATGTGGACAAGGCAAACCGAAGTACTCGGAAAGAAAACTATTCTAATGTCATTTTATCCACCACAAAACGCACATCGGCTACCCTTGGATGAAAGCCGGGTCTCGGCGTCGACAGGCTGCCGCATAACCACCTCAGCTACGACTGGCCTCTTGAGAGTAGAATTTGGTGAGTACAATAGCTGGATGGCCTGGAGACAGCTTTTCCGTCTTCCCGGTCTGGAAACTTGAGACTTGGATCACTCTTGTTTAACTATCGGGAGTAAAAAGGATTGTTTGAGCAGAAAACAATTTAGACCAACAGAGAAGAAAGGATGCAATCAAACGTGGGCAAATCGTGCTTAAGTTTCAACTGAACAATACCATTAGAACAAACCCTAATTAGTCTAAAGAGAAGATTTTTTTTTTTTTTTTACTTTTTACCACATCTCCTTCCTCTATCAACACAGCTTCGTAGATTTCTTTCTTGTGTTTGTGTTTGCTATTTATTATTTTTCTACTTCTAATTCCTCCTTCATATGTAGCCAATTTCACACGCAAATCCTATAACCCTTTGTTTCTGGACAACTAAAAAATGTTCGTTTACTATCTTCATTGCCTCAACAAAGAGAACAGATTCATACAGTAAAAACTCTCTTAATCGAAATCCGAATAGAACGAAATCCGGCCTTCAGCGGCAAACATTCACAGTCTAGAGCAGGGGTGCCAGGAGAAAGATGGAGAATTACGGAGCCGCAGAAACTTTTGAGTGGACCATCGAAGCTTCACTGTCTGAATAAAATATTTCAAATTGAAAATTTTATCAAAGGTTCCTTTCTCCCCTGCATTTCCCACAGCACCGAATGCAAATCTGTATTTTTTTCTTTGCTTTTCCGGCAGCTTATTTGATTTAATCTGGTTTCAGTTGGGTGACATTAGCTGTTGAATTTACGTAACAGTCTTGATATTGTGAAGAGAAATGATCTGCGCTTATCACTGACCACACTACGACTGGACATTCAAAAACGTGCAGTGTTCATTAGGCCCATGGAACAGACTGAGTATAAAGCCAATTATTAACAGAATACTTTTATTTGTATAAAGAAACAATATGTTATACCTAAGCAAAATATTGTAAACAAAAGTAATATAAATATATTGTAATATATAAGTCAACAATGCGGAAATTAAGGAACTTTTCCATAAGTGTGTATAGCAAGGGTGGGGGGTGGGACACAGACTAATGAAGATCAAAGAGGGTCTAACGAACAAAAAATGAACCTGAGTAACTCCGATCTAGAGGATCATTCCTTTAACTTCAAGTACCGTACTAAAGATAACCGCCTGCAACGGAAAAAAAAAATCCTGTCCAATGCCTTTCCTTTCTAGGCAGTGTTCACTGTGTATTACTCTTACAGTTACCCCTCAGTTCCAGTGTTGTCTTTCCCATAAAATTATCTCATTTCTTTCAATCACTGTACAACACCCAGTACAGTCCTCTCCATTATATTCATAGTAATACATCCAGTAAAATTCTCACTATTATATTTAGAGTACATCATCCAGTACAGTCTTTACCACCGCATCTCTACTTCACATCTTCGCAAAATACTAGTCAAGTTCCTTCAGGCATTTTAAAGACTGTATTCTGCCTTTCTGTATCACCCCACCCTTATTTTATCATCCTTAATAGTTTTTTGGTTTTGCTTTACCACTGACTCAGCCCCACATACTTTACGTAAGGCCTACACACCCTACGTGCTCTATCATCTGCTTTTCCTCGCTTCCGAATCTCACACTCGAATTTCCTTTCTGCCAATCAAAATATTGTCTGACAGGATCTTCAAAGTCCATACGCAAAAGATGCTGCCAATACGTGAACTGTCAGCCACACGAACTTCCGCCTACGTCTGTTCCTTACTAGTCGCATTTCCGCCACACCATTGGCTGAACTTCTTGGCAAACCTAACAATTTCTTACAAAACCGACCATGCAAATCGACAGTTTATTCCCATGATTCTTTCAGTACCCATAGTTCAACAACATATAAGATCCTGGACTCACATATTTCATATGTATTTTCAAAAGTCTGAACATTCATATTGCGATTTGTAGTTAAACATTTATCACTGGTTACTAATTTTCGAAACCTTTTGTTTTATTAATATAATTTATGCTCGTTAAAATATTCTGCATTTCATGCAGTTAGGTATATTACCAACTAATTAAATGTATCTCTAACTATACATTGTCCCTTCCGAACTACTTAATTTTCCACCGATGTAAAGTTACTGTGTCAGATTTACTCAAATTACACTTCAGATTCCATAATTTACAATAAATTTCTACTTGATTCGTTCAGATCTCTAAGTCATAACCCGTGTATATAATAAGGCCGCTACATCGTCTACAAATAATAATAATAATAATAATAATAATAATAAAGGGGCGACTGGGACTATTTCAAAATCATTTTGAAAATACGTGAGCAACACATCAGGAAAGCATGAATCAATGAACTACAGAAAACAGCCATATTTGGCACTGCACACATACTTCGGAAAGTACTAATGCAAAAATACAATAGATTCAAAACTGAAACTAACGACATAAGCTCCATGAGTAGTAACAGCAGAACAGCTACAAAACTCTATTCCTTAGGGACATAGTTTGTCTCAGGAATATAAGTATAAATACCCTGCATAAAGATGATGGTGATGATGATGATGATGATAATAATAATAATAATAATAATAATAATACCCTGGAAGTAAAGGTTGCAAGGATCAGTTAATGATAAAAAGGCAGTATATGAGGAATGCAGGAGAAGAAACAAGAACTTAAGTATAGCCTGTATTGATTACCAGAAAGCATTTGATAGCGTTCCACATAGTTGGGTGGAAAAGTCAATAGAATTAGTAGGAGTGAACAGTAAAATTGTTAGATTTTGTAAACTATCTATGGAGAAATGGAACACA
>Ga0123357_10011000_pt1 | contig 11565 bp, 7 predicted proteins | sample TergutEmb28metaG_FD_89873 | JGI IMG/M metagenome (GOLD analysis project Ga0123357, IMG submission 89873) | Embiratermes neotenicus P4 segment gut microbial communities from Petit-Saut dam, French Guiana - Emb289 P4 | ecosystem: Host-associated > Arthropoda: Insects > Digestive system > Gut ...
CAACAGAGTAGTCGCAAGCTCCTGATGATGGATATATTAATGTCCGAAACATGTTGAGCACATAAGAAAGTGAAATAAAATAGCAAGTGACATCAAGTTGGTCTTTTATTCTTCAACTATCACAATGATACACGGTCCAATAAACATACGATACACTGTAGCATATTTGAGAATAAATGAAGCCTGTTTTAGAATTCCAGGACTCCGCGCTGGCTGTGCAATGTTGGCCTCCGGCAGTGTTAATTTGCGATCAATCATTCACACATTTCTGAGAGATGGACTGAGAGGCTTGAATAACAGGTGCTTCTAGGGAGGCTGTCACAACGCCAAGTTCAATGTCCTTTTTGTATTCCATCTGCCAATCAATTAAACATTAATTTTCTTCTGCACTTTCTCATTCTTGAACTACTAAAAAGCAATTTACATCGTCTTATGAACTTCTTTCCCCCCCCCCCTTCTCTTTCTTTCCTTCACTTCCTATTTATCGTCCTTCTGCCTTCATTTTCACTTCTATATTTCTTTTTTCTCTTCGTTATTTCACTTGTCTTTCTACATTTCTTTCCACATGCCTTACGTTTCTTCTGCTTCTTTTTCTTTATTTCTCTTTTTACCGGTTTCTTTTTTCACGTTTGGCCAGACAACGTAGGGCCTCTGTGCGGAATCTCCACAGGAGACACTTGTTTCTAAATCTTGACAATAAACATACGTATGTTGCCTTGGTGCTCTGTCGTGGAAGCATCTGAACACAGATTAAGCCCAAAATATTCTAGTGCGGTGTTACTAAAACTCCCGCAAATCAGCTGCCGACCGAAACGTCCGTCTACTAAAATTAAGAAAATGAACTTTGTTCTCATTTTCCAGAAAAAACAAAGTCCATGTACAGAACATTATTCACCAGATATTTTTTCTCGCAAACCCTTCTATAAAAGTCGTCCATTCGACCGCGCGCCTAACATAATTTCCTGAAGTAATATTGCTTTTACGGAGCGTCTGTTTGATCATGACCTTGAGCACGGCGATTCTCACGAAATGTCCTGGCAAATGTGGGCTTTTTATGCGATAAAGCTATTGTGCTTGGTGACAAGTTTTCACATATTTAGGTTTTTTGTCAGCTCCGCAGACAGAAGAGCCTTTTCATGTGCTTTGTCAAATGGAAAGTTTGGGAATCGCTCTTCTAGCTATAGACAAGTCATCCACATCTTGCTGAAAACATGAACCCAATAGGCTTTAATCATCAGCTGTACAGTCTCCATCTTGTTACGTACTTCGGAGTAATCTGTCCACTTTTTACACTGGGCCTGCACTTCCCTTGCAGTATGTCAAATCCAACTGTTTTTCAGAAAATCTCCTTACGGTTACAATAGCTTTTATAGGATGAAAACAAATACTAGTAGAAGGAATCGCCATTTCGAACACTTAAGCTTTTTAGCAGCACCAGAAGAGAATATCCTATAGGTCCTGCAAAGATCTAAGACCAGATCTCGCCATTCAGAACCGGCTTCATGTATCTCCAAATAACTTATATACAGGACGATTCCTTTCTTCTAGGATATGATGCTGTTACATTGTGTGGTCGAATCCCAACTTTTTTTTCAAGTCAACTTGTCCCACGAAATTCCACTCAGAAATTCGCCGTTCGTTTCTCGCCTTTCCCATTTTCTCCTCTTCTCCAACACGTTGTACTTTCCCGGACTTCACCATCTTGATAAGAAGCCTTAGAGGTTACCGTATAATTCACAGACTCCTTCTTATGAAATGTCCAATTTTAATTCACTTTTGTCTTCTGCCTTACTTGCAGTTGTGTTCTTGAGCGCTTTTTTCTGTATTATGTGTACCTTATGTGGCTCTTGCATTCGCAACCAACAGAATGTTTTACATACAGACAACAAAATTTGTATATGCTGAATATATTTTTGAATTTTCAGGAATATATATCGAGAGGAAGTTCTTAAACAATGTTAATTTTACACACTGTAAGGAAATAAACAGGTAAAGTAGTATAACGTAATATTAAGTCGATTTCTTATATCATTGTTGCGGTGGGAAACAGTAATAAGTATTACATTTTCTGATCGTTTATTGTAGCCTTAGGTGTCCAGCACGCAATGCGCATTAGCCCTATTTTAATGTCATATATAAAATGTCTGACTCTACCATATTTTTCCACAGTCTCATAAAAGGCAGGATTTCCGAAAAAAAAAAAAAAATATTGAACCTAAAATGCTTCTTTCGATTTTCTCTACAACTATTGTCTGAAACATTTCTCATTCTAAGAAGAATTCAGCGAGATATTATTATACATGTACGTAGGTCTTCACGTAAAGTACCATTTACTCTTGCCAGATTTGAATGAATCCAGAAATGTCTCGAGATGTATTCTAAAAATACTCAAATATCAAATTTCATGAAAATCCGTGTTGTGGGAACAGATTTGTTCATGCAGGCAGACATACGGACTGACAGACACGACGCAACTAACAGTAGTTTTCCGCAATTTTGCGAAAGCGCCTGTAAAAGGGAACCATGAAATTATATACGTAAAAATAAATGACGAGGTACCCTCTAGGACATTAGGAACCTTGATTTGAATAATTTGTTTTCTTCTCTTCTGGGTTTTATGAGACAGAATTCTCAAACCGTAGCCTATTTTACCACACTGCCTTTACGAATAGCCAACGAGCTGTTTACTAGTAACAACCAACTTTTATAGTTATTAATTGCTTGTTATTACGGAGAAACGCAAACTTTTGTACCTTCTCCTTTTCACAGAACAGGTTGGCGCTGCTGCTCTCAGTTACTGTCAGCAACTCGTCCCCAATTTCAGAACCACATGAACACCAATATTCCCTACAACAAATGAAACGGCATTCTTGGCGGAGCCACGAGACAGCAAGGGTTTCATAGCAAGTTTGTTCCTCCATCCTCCCAATTCTGCAGCAAATTTCAGATGTATTCGTTGTGATGTTATTTAACGATACTGTTTTTAACTGTTGACCAGATGTACACGGGTGTGAAAGTTGACCTCTTAACCGAAAAAGAACACTTGAAGGGTATCTGCAAATAAACTGCTACATAAAATGGCGGGACGTAAGATAGAGAAACAAACAGAACTTGGGGGGGGGGGGACTCTATAGGGAAGAGTAACGAAATTTGTATTCTTCACCAAATATTATCAGAGTGATACAATGAAGAACGATGAGGCAGGTGGGGCATGGTGCACTTATTGGGAGACGAGAAATCCACGAAAATTCGTTTCACAGAACTTGAAGATAAGAGACCAAGTGTGAAACCTAAGCACACAGGGGACAATAACACTAAAATGGATGATACAAAAGCAGGTGTTTATTGAGAGTGAGAACTAAATTCAACAAGAGATTAGAATCTGTTCTGGTGCGGGAATCTTGTAGGCACGAACTGACTGTGAGCATTTCATTGACACTCTAGGTTTTATTTACGAAGTAACACAGTAAGCTTTCTGTGATGACCACCTCCCTCTCTCTGCTTACCTTCCTTTCTTTGTGTCTGTCTGTGATCTGGTATCAGCGACCAAACTCATTGTCAGATTTTCACTAAATTCCGTTCAGGATTTTCTTACAAAAAACCGTCGAGTAAGCGGGGGTCCCTGTAATCGGCTAAGTGACCGAAACGCTTCACCCAGTGGGGTAAATGAAGTTCTGATCTTACTTCCCACACTTCTTGAGTTAAAATTTGGTACAAAAATTCTTCACGCTGAATGATTTTGAGTTTAGGGAAATAGGTGTAGTAAAAGCCATAATTTACTTAAGGGCGTAAATAAAATTTTTCCCTGTTTTCTAAATCTTTCGCCCAGTTTTTATAAAATACGGAAGAGAATATATCCACAACAATATATTTCCTCATTGTGAGCTTCGAGAAAACAAGTTTAGTGATAAGCGCAGTTTACTTTATTAGAAGCGGAAATAAATTCCTATTCGAAGATTTCCCACTTATTGCCCGATTCGGGCGCAATTCGGTACAAAACTTTGCACATGATTATGTTGATAGTTTGTGAGTTTCTTGAAAACAGATCAAAGGAAGACCTATGTTCTCATGATCCTGAATGACAGTACATATACGCGTATGCCTTAAACCATACGATATTTTGAAAGTAAAGAAGGTCTTGGTAATTGGCTGTGTGCTACGTCAAAAGATACACTATTTGCAATATAGTTATTTTATTATTCCTGTTACAATTTTCCTTGCATTTTAGAGTGGTGCTGGAGAATAAGATGTAATAAGGTACAAAGTCACCATTATAGGACAGACGCTAATTGTTATGTACTCTGGAACCTACTGTGTTCTGTTACAGAATGTTCATTGGCTCCATTTGTGGCCGGAACCACAACGCAGAAAATCCCGTTTGTGTTTTTGCCGCTGAAAGGTCAGATCGTTTATCCCAGCGCAGAAATAAATTTCTCTGGTGAGTTGAAAATACCATTTTATTTTTCAGCCAGCAAACTGAAGTCCTCGAAGTAGGTCTGACTTAATGCAGTTGGCTGTTAATTACTGAGACTTATATTTTACTTACAAACAGAAAGATAAATTGACCTTCAGCAGGTATTATATGAAGAAACAATTCTGAAGAACGCGGCTTTAACAATTCAGCTGTTGAAGGAACAATTATGTCGTTTAAGAACAGCAAATATATTTATTTACAACAAACTCGTTGAATAAACAGAAGATTGTAACTACTTTGAATGTATTGTCTCTCTCTCTCTCGCACACACACACACACACACACACATAAAAAAATGATGCATAAAGAATCTACATATTTTTTCCGCGCGCGCGCGTGCGTGAGAGAAAGAGATAATTCTACGCACATTTAAAACAAGTAATATGGAAATATTTTAAAATTACAGATGACAGTGAAAGTATCAGCATTCTTAAATGATTGTGAGAAATGTACTTTATTCAAAGAGCGTGCAAGACCTGAGACGGCGGAGATGAAATTTTTTAAGTCAGTTGGAGGAGACTCTTTACATTACCATAAAACAAATGGAGGAATGAGAGAAATAAATATACAGAATTTAAATAAAATTATTTTGGATTATAGAGAAATTGAACAAAACTTTCAGGACGCTCATTTCAAAAGTAGTCTACTAATGTATTACAACTGGCAGCAGATACGTAGGTCGAGGAAGGCAAAACTGTAGATGCAAACACTCATTAAGATGAAACAAACGTGGAAACGCCTATACCCTGCTGCTGCTGCTGTTGCTGCTGCTGCTGCTGCTGCTGCTGCTGCTGCTGCTGCTGCTGCTGCTGCTGCTGCTGCTGCTGCTGCTGTTGTTGTTGTTGTTGCTGCTGCTGCTGCTCATGATAATGATGACGACGATATTGTCAGTGCTTGTTTGTGAACTGGGAAATATTCCTATATTTTGAGACGAATAATTATTACTCTCTTCAATATGCAACAAAAATTTAGCCTAAATACTTCTTATTTATAGAATATGTTTCGTCTGATTTCCACTGTTCATATCTCATTAAGGTTACAAGAATGTAACTTTTGTGACAGATAGGTGTCCATTTTGAAGAAGATGAATGTTGTCTTGTGGAATTCGAAGCTGCATAGTCTGGTCGAAAGTCCATGGCAGTAGATTCCTGTGAGGGGTTTGTCATTTTCTACAGCAATAGATAGCACTACTTCCCAAATTACCACCAAGAGAACCTTAAATCTCACAAGATTAAACGGGGTTCAGTTTCTTTTTTAATCTTAGCTCAAAAGATGCATTAAATTACGGAAACAGCCATTCTAACAGAGTATCTTGTAACTGTCGTGCGCAAAACAGTGAATTTCAGGGCAGGGAAGACAATATCCAAATTAACATTAGGGAAACAGATTGAAATTTTGTAAAGCCCCAAATAGCTACAGTCATTGAAATGCTTCTGAACCGATATGTGCAGTTGGCGTCAGGTCTGGTTGTATTTATTGCAGGTGTGATTACCCCGATATGTGTGGTTTCCAGTGCTCAGTTCCTTACCCGTACAGGCTGGGTTGATCTCCACAACAACTCATACACAGAGCCACCGTTCCGTCTCTTTCGGGATGAGGGACGCACATTCTTGCAGGTGCTGTACACGATGTGATTATTGTTTACCACAACAATGCTACAAAGAAAGCTGCCCGATTCCATACACTTACTATAATACAATATTTCTTTTTTAAAGAAACCCAGTTGCTCTTCGTATTTATACATATCTAATTGATGTATTTGCTCCCTGATTATGATTCATAAAGAGTCGAAATATGTGGAGGTATTAAGTTTTAAATTTTGAGTATAAACTTACATTGACATATTGTGCATTTGGTTGATTAGTATAAGACAAGTTTCAATCATTATGATTATATAAACTGCCTGATGTCTGTGACAGGTAGTCTTTTGTCTTTTGCAGTGGTTAGGAGAAGTTGACCTGCGGTTCAGCATGGAGGGTCGTCTCATGCTGGTCCATTTAATGTGTAAGGACGTTGGGGGTAGCGGAAGTGGCCAGGACCAGAAAATCTTCAACCCCTGCGTGGCTTTCAGGGTGGCAGGAACGCCGAGTGAGTCCAGCCTAAGGCTTAGCAGATATCCTGGAATAAGACTTTTCATTATTTTCCTCAGTCCATTGGGAGAGCGTTTAAAATTCATCATGATGGCTTCTTTTCCTGATATTTTAATATCGCTTCCTCGTTTGGCACTCATAACGTCAGATTAAATAAACATTTTGTATGTATAGATGTGAATTGTTTCAGTAAAGGGATTGTCGCTTCTTCGTGTGCATTGGTTTTATGCAGCTGTCAAAGTATTAGCATACATAACATCTAATGGTATTATGATTAATGAATTCGAAAGGAAATGGGGAAAACGCCGTGTTGATTTGAATGTACTATCCACATGTTTGTCTGAGGGAGCGAGAGAAATGATTAATTCCCACAGTCACAATAGTCCACCTACGGGCTGAGATTCATAAACAGAACCTCAAATACAAGTGTTTCACTACCATAGTCAACGACATCAAGATACTAATCTGAGTAACAGGAATTAAACAAATAAACACAGAAAACTTTGTATGTTCCTTATTCGTGCACGGAAAAATATTTACACTTGTGTACCGAACCAAAAAATTCAGTCTGATGCAATATGTTTGGTCATAAATCAATTGCTGTATATTGTTGGTATTCTTGTGTGACACCCTGATTGTGGTTGCAGAAGTGACCGAAACATGTCGGTGAATAGTAATATATAATGATAAATCGTATTTTTTTATTGTGCTTTTGTTGGTTTGTTGCATAAGTGTAAACACAGAAAGCTTCAATAACATAAAACAGAGTTTGAGAAATCTCACTTTCGTTACAACTCTGTAAATTATTGTTAATATGTTGAATAATGAATTCAGTAACACAGGGCTTAGACATTAATTAGACACGGCATGAAACAGTCCTTCTGCAGAAGCTAAGACCGGCCCACCCAGTCAAGAAATCCCCTGTTTTTTGAGCCGTCACAATTTCGTTACTATTTTCAAAAGAGGCCACCACTGGAGTATTACAACCGAATCTAGGACTTACATCCATTTTCCGTTTTGTACTATCCTCACATGCATGCCTATATCTCTAATATTCAAATGTTGTGAATCATTGTCGCGAGTATTTAGCTTTCCTTCGTGCTACATGCCCTGACCATCATATCGTCATTAAACACTGTACTGACGGTGCGTCATATTTTGATAGGAGTTCGGGAATGGCCATTTGCAGGAGATGCCCACGCTGCAGATAGCTATGATCGGGGACTGAGCGTGACCGAGTACATAGCCATTGGAGTGTGCTCCATCCTGCTGGGACTGATATACGTGGCGTCGGTGTTCCTGTACCTTCATGTGAGGAGGAGACGCAGAGTTAAGCAGAGAGACCACTGCAACGGGCAGCCCGTCCACCTCGCTGGGCCAGAGGATGGGGTGGTGAAAAACAACCCACTACTCTCAGCAAAGAGGCACGCCCTGGAGACAGGCAGCTACCTTAGTGACTCGGCCAGCTGCTGCTCTGAAACTGATGCCGCATCTGACATTGCTCAGACATCTGACGACAGTAGCAGAGTGCCTCCAAACGTGAGTGCCCACATTTCTTCTGGAAATTCCTCAGTTAAATGTTACAGGCAAATTTTCCATGTCCACACCTTAAAGGCTTATGTTTGGAGTAGGGTTATTGCTCCTCTTATTCCGAAACTTGACATGTGAGTGGTTAAACTTCACTGGCCGGCCACTTTACCCTCGAGGAAAGAGTCCCTGTTACCCACTGAAGAGAGGCTGCGTAGGACCCAGGGCCAGTCTGGACATTTGGAGAAGAGAAAATCTCTTTCCCCCGCCGGAATTTGGGCCAGAATTTTCCAGCTTGTAGCATGGTCACTATACCAACAGTGATATCCTGGCCCTCTTAGTTAATAATTTCGAAATATTTCTCGGTTCAGTCAAAATAAATGTAGGTCCATATACTGGTTGGAAAACCAAAATGGCAGGTGGGAGTGATGTGTGAAGGTCTGGACTGGACTGAGCTGGCTCAGGATAGTCTGTAGTGGTGAGTTATTGTAAACAGTAATAATCCTTATGGTTCCATAAAACATGGCGCATATTTTACTAGTTAAATGGGTACCGGGTCTTTCCCGGGGGTAAATTGCGGCTGGGGCGCCCTGCTGAACACTCACCCCCTTCTAGTGCAGCGGTCATAGAAGAGTAGAGCTATACTTCCACCCACCCTCTGGGCCACACCGGGCCTGTAACGGGATCACTTTATCTTTTATATTTTACTAGTAAACAACTGTCAGGTTCTGAAGAGGGTCAATGTTCCAAGCAATTACTTTATTTGTGGAATCTACATAGCCCATGACAGGGGAAGAAAGGACTATGAAAACTGATATAAGTTTTGATAAAATATAAACAAAACATAAAACATAAGTTTTCTGAGAGCCGTAGCATCATACTCTAGTACTGAGCAGAGCAACAGTATACAGAAGAAATGAGACTGGTTGAAAATAAAGCAGGAATAGGTTTTCAAATTCTGCCAACAAGTGTTGCAATGGCAGTCTGCTGGGATTTTACACTGTGTAATGTAATATGTCCCCCCCCCCCCCCTCTCCTCCCCCAACTATTTGGAGAAACTTGCTGCCTCTGTATTCAGAGTGAATGAATTTGTTTCAGTTGAACGAAATTCAGTCTCCCTGATACTTGATAGCAAGTTTCTCCAACATGTCGGTACAAATTCATTGCACTATGTGATTTAAAAACCCAGAAGACCGTCATTTGAAGAATAGGATAACACAAGATTTTAAGACCTTTAAAATGGATGAAAACTCCATTATTCCAAGAACACAAACCCAGTCAAAGGACATAACAAAAGTCACTGTCGTGTGCAATCCAACATTTTCAGGAAGAGTGGCTACCTTAAGGAAGATTCTGGGGGCCCTACTATTTCGCCAGTGTCCTTCTTTAATGGTTCTTTAATCTGCTACTTGCACAGCCTTTTCAATTCATCATTTAAGCCGTTCTACTTTCCAATACTTTAGAACCTAAGTACTTTGAAGTGTTATTACATAAGTGACAAGCAGTCAAAATTTCAGACTGTGGATGTTTGTGAATGTAATGCAGACACATGTCTTAACATATTTTAAGACTGTACATACATTAAGGTGGACTGGTGTTTACTTTTAATTACCTACAGAGGTTACTTATAACAGTCAACACTGCTAAGAAGTCAAACACAAGCTTATAGTGGAAATGTACACAGTTTTCCCAGATGCATACACAGCACATCTGTCTGGTCACGATGGATATTTGCAGGAAATATTACTGCAAAGTATACATAGCCAGGAATTTCTTGCCAAATCATGTGACTCTGCCCCATGGAAATGGTCTAAAAGGTAGACTGATAATGGAAGGGTGTCTTGGACTTTGTTCTGGGGTGATTACTTAAACCCTGGATTTAATTTTGAGTTTCCTGAATGTTAAGACTGTGAGAAGACTCGAATAAATCTAATCAACAACTCTAATGAAATAGGTGAATTTGGCATGTTAAACCATGGATCTTTTATACCATGTTTGTGATAAATTTGCCAGTCATGTGCAGGTCATACATGTAATCAACAGCAACAGCAAGTTTCTTATTTTTTGTGGTTGTTTAAAAAAGGAAATGGGCAGAGAACAATTTATGGGAGGTTCATGATATGTACGTAGTATATCTTCTAAATGAAAGAAGAAGAATTAATTTCTAACTACGTGCAGAAGAAAAATTTAATATACAGTGATCTCAAATTCCCAGCATTCATCATATTTCCCTATTACAAACTATCACGAAATAAACTGTCAATATGGGCTCTGCAAGCAGTGAAATTTGGAATTTTGTTTTAGCAGCTAAAGTGTAAAGACATGGTACAGTGGTACATAAATGATGGTCGTCAGTCATATGAATAAAGCAATTCATGTTCTTGTGGAACCCAAAGCCACATAACAAACTCTACACAAGCCTGTTCTCAGAGAGTAAAGTTAATTTTATTCCATCTTAACCTATTCTCTAAGACATATTTTAACATGATTCTCCTCATCAAGCCCATGTTTCCAAGGCAGTTTTTAATACAAGTATTTTCCAACAACAAATGTGAGTGTAGATTTGTGTCCTACGGTCTGCACCAGCACTTCACAAAATATTTCCTCTTGAACCTATCCTGTGGCAGTTCAATCCATCTCATATCTTTATAACCTATCTGTATGACTACACGTTCAACTAACCCTCCCCTTGTTTCACAAGCAGTTTTTAAGATGAGAAGCCAGTGCCTGTCTCCATTGTCTTGTATCCAGCTCATCTGCTATTTAAACAATGCGTGAACACATTCCCTTTTGCAGGTTCAGGTGACAGCAGCACTGGTGCATTCGTGTGGTATGTCATTCTCCATACAGCCAGATGAACTCTGCTTCTCAGAACCAATTCAAACTCAAGAACCAAGTTCCATTGAGCGGTTACCAGAAGAGAACGTGTCCATTGTTGAAACACTAGAAGGACGAGAGGAGAGACCAGAGACTGTCCGAGCCATAACAAATGGCACAGCAAGGAGGAAACTGTACTTCAATCCAGCATTCTTTGAGCCAGAGCTTCTGATTGTAAGTTAAATATAGCAATACAAGCAGGAAGATCTATTGTGGCCTCCCATACTTTAAGCCAGACTTTCTCACTGTAACTGAAGTGTGGCACTTACTTACTTACTTACTCCATTGTGCAGAATCCTTCTTGAGAAGCTAACTGGTTTGCAGCTAGTCAAGAAATTCCCAGCATTTCACAGAACCCAAAGGTTCATTACCGCACTCACAAGCGTCCGCCACCTGTCTCTATTCTGGATCAGCCCAATACAGTCCATATACACACATCCCACCTCCTGGAGATCAGTTCTAATATTATCCACACATCTATGCCTAGGTCTCCCCAGTGGTCTCTTTCCCTCCGGTTTCCCCACCAAGACCCTATACACCCCCTCTCCTCACCCATACGCGCCACATGCCCAGCCCATCTCATTCTTCTCGATTTTA
>Ga0123357_10011001_pt1 | contig 11565 bp, 8 predicted proteins | sample TergutEmb28metaG_FD_89873 | JGI IMG/M metagenome (GOLD analysis project Ga0123357, IMG submission 89873) | Embiratermes neotenicus P4 segment gut microbial communities from Petit-Saut dam, French Guiana - Emb289 P4 | ecosystem: Host-associated > Arthropoda: Insects > Digestive system > Gut ...
CCCGTTCAAGAGATATTGGCGTGGAAAAAATAACAACTGATTATTTTCTGATTATTGACGGACACATGCGTTTTTATCCTAACGATTGGTGGAAGGTTATTATAGAAGCAATTAAGCAAAATGACAGAGCGCTTTATTGTTGTAAATGTCTCCCACTCGATCAAAAGGCAAAACATACAGAAGGGAAATCCTCATTTGGTGCATTTATAGAGATGTATGATCAAGAAAATCTATATGCTCTATCACCTAAATGGAGTCGGCAAGACATGCATCCTAATCTGAATATGATGAAAATTCCTTGTGTGCTGGGGGCGTCTTATGCTACAAACAAAAGATATTGGACATACTTGAAAGGCTTAGCCGGTTTAAAAATGTACGGCTCGGACGAACCATATATAAGCCTGAAAGTATGGTTAGAGGGGGGTGATTGTATCCTAATAAAAAATATAGAGATTGGACATATTTTCAGAGACAAATTTCCTTATGAAGTGAAAAATGCAGAAGCGATCTTCAATAAACTGCTCATCGCCGAAACGTTATTGCCTTCAGAGTATAAAGATCAAGTTTATAATGTTTTGAGAAAAACGGAAGGAATATACCTTAGAGATGCTATGGAATTATTGTTAGATAGAATGGATGAAATTCAAGAATTAAAATCGTATTATCAAAAAATTACAAAAAGAAGTTTTGAATCTTTTGTAGCTTTCAATGATGCAGTGAAAGAAAAGACATCTGCTATATAATATCTGTTCTCTGTGGAATGCAACTAATCCCACAAAACAGGTGTATGACACTAATTTGAAGGAATTTATAAATATCCGTTATTTGTCCATAAACGAAACTTCAGAAATCGCATCCAAACGCTTTTTATCAACGTATATGTAATCTTTTTCGTGTGGCAAAGATACGATATATTTTCGTATCCGCAAAATTATTCTTACACTTCGTTATATAATATTTCCATTATCCGAACGTTAAATAACCATGCAAAAACAACTCAATATAGTTTTAAGAATAGTGCTATTAGAAATAGCATGTTTGTGTTGTTTTAGTTGTTCGGGAAATAAAACGAATGTCGGACAGCCGGAATTTCCGATTATCCGTTTTGACACGGATTTATACAAGTATTTGACTCAAAATGCTTCTGATAGCGCCTTGCAAAACGATAAAGATTTTCTGGACGTTTTGGGAGGGGGTATTCTTGATATTGGAAAATCCGACTCATCCGGCTTTTATTCCCGTTTGAAAAACTATTTTTCCGATTCGACATTGATGCATATATATAAGGACGAGCAGGAAAAATTTGCCGATATTACGGAAATAAACAGGGAGTTATCAAATGGATTGACTGTTTTCTTACGGCAATTTCCGAAAATCAAACCGCCGAAAGTATATATGCACGTTTCAGGTCTTAATCAGAATGTTGTTGTAACTGATAATATTTTGTCTTTATCGGCAGACAAATATTTAGGTTTCGACTATCCGCTTTATCAGAATTATTTCTATGATTATCAGCGGCAACTGATGAGTCCTGACCGAATGGCTCCCGATTATTTGCTGGGTTTCATTATGGCTGATTTGCCGTTCAAAGGCGATGAAGATGTTTTATTGGATAGAATGTTATATGAAGGTAAATTACGCTATTTTATTTCACAACTTTTGCCAAACCGGAAAGAATGGGAATACGTTGGTTATAATAAAGAACAATACGAATGGTGCATCCAGCATCAATCCCTGATTTGGAAAACAATTCTGGAAAATCATCATTTGTTTACTGCCGATTATTTTACTACAGCTCAGTATTTGAAAGAAGCCCCCAATACAGCTGCACTGCCGGTTGAATCTCCCGGAAGAGTAGGTATTTGGCTGGGTTATCAAATTATTTCCGCTTATATGAAACAAAAATCCAATACCGGCTGGCAGGTATTAATGGAAAACATAGATTATCAGAAAATACTGAAACAATCGAAGTATAAGCCGGGATAGGGGACATCATTTCTCCATGAAATTTAGAATTTGGACAAAAAAAGAAAAGAAGCTGCCCGTTTTTTGGGACAGCCTCCTTCTCTATTCAAAAATAAATGTTTAATATAATACTTTAAGCGATTGATTGCCCATTTTTACAATATACACGCCGTGGACAGGCAGGACGAAGTTTGCTTTTTCATCCTTTGCAATATCCTGAAGTAGGCGGACGCCGGAGATATTATATACACTCCACGCTTTGCCTGCGGTTAACCCGCTGACATACAATGTCCCGTTTTGTACGTATGCTTTCAATATGCATGTTTGCAGGTTGTCTATACCGGTAGGCGTTGCCGTGTAGGGCGTAGCCACAATCACACCCTGAATTTCGTTTGTTGTGAACGCGCTTTCTCCTTTTGTCAAAGTAACCGTGAATATGAACGAACCGTCGATTCCGTCCGGACTTGTTTCCGTGCCTGCGACTGCCGGAGTGATAGCGGTTATCGTTACGTCTCCGAAAATCGGTTCGGTAGCCGAGCGGAATTGAAGATTGTGCGTTTGCCCGAACAGCAGGTTAAGCGTATTGATTAACCATGTCCTGACGGATTCCTGCGCATTGCCGGTTGCCTGCGCAATGCAGAACGTTCCGCCCTCGACAGCCTCTTTTGCCTCATCAACAGCTTCCTGATCCAATTGCGCCTGCGTTTTTTTGAAGGTTGCCGTTACCGTAACGCCATAGGCAGGCATCGTGAAAGTGCGCGTGTTGCCTGTGCCGGAAAGGGTGACGGTAGTCTTCGCGTCATCGACTTTGGTGACTGAAATTGAGGCTAATTCAAAGCCTGATGCCGGAGTGATTGTCAGCGTGATGGATGTTCCCGAAGGCGCGCTTGCCGGATTGGCTGTTACCGTGCCGTTGGCAGTTCCTGAAATGGTTACTGCATAATTAGTCGGCGCAACGTAGGGCGTGGCGGTAATCGTTCCAGCTTTGCCTGTGGTTATCAAACTGCTGCCGCCTTTGGCGAGCGATACGGTGAAATTGAATGCGCCGTTAGTTCCTGCAGGCGTTCCGGATGTTCCGGCTACCGCCGCTGTAAATCCGCTGAGCGTAATGTTTGCGTCTGTTATTGTAATACCATTAGCGTCTATAAGGGTATTAATTTGAGAGGCAAGCCATGTTTTTACAGCTGCCTGGGTATTTGCCGTTGCTTGAGCAACCGTATAACTGCCGCTTTCAATTAGCGATTTGGCTGCTTCGACTGTGGTTTGGTCGGCAATCTTTTTGAAGGTTGCCGTCACCGTAACGTCGTAGTTGGGCATGGCGAAGGTGCGCGAATTGCCTGTGCCTGAAAGCGAGACGGCGGTTGTCGCGTCTCCGGTTTTATTTGCCGAAATTGCGTTCAGCTCATAACCAACTGTCGGCGCAATGGTCAGCGTGATGACCGTTCCCGCCGGCGCGCTTGCCGGATTGGCTGTTACCGTGCCGTTGGCAGTTCCTGAAATGGTTACTGCATAATTAGTCGGCGCAACGTAGGGCGTGGCGGTAATCGTTCCCGCTTTGCCTGTTGTGGTCAAACTGCTGCCGCCTTTGGCGAGCGATACGGTGAAATTGAATGCGCCGTTAGTTCCCGCAGGCGTTCCGGATGTTCCGGCTACCGCTGCCTTAAATCCGCTGATCGTAATGTTTGCTTGTGTTACTGTAATGCCATTAGGAACTATGAGGGCGTTAATTTGAGAAACAAGCCATGTTTTTACAGTCGCTTCGGTATTTGCCGTGGCTTGGGCAACCGTCCGGTTTCCTGTGCCTTCAATCAGCGATTTGGCATCTGCAACCGCTTCTGCATCGGGATTGTGGAAAGTTGCCGTTACCGTTACGCCATAAGTGGGCATCTTAAATGTGCGGGTATCGCCCGAACCCGATAAGGCGACTACTGTTGCGGCGTCTCCGGTTTTGCAAGCTGAAATCGCGAACAGTTCATATCCGGTTGTCCGCACGATGGTCAGCGTTACCGTTTCGCCTGTTTCGTAATTGGCTTTATCCGCCGAAACGCTGCCGCCGGTAAAAGCGCTGATACTTACGCCATAAGTCGGCGGCGGGATTAGTTCAAATATCGCCTTGAGCGTCACCGCGCCTGTCGGCATGGAAAATTTTGCAGGGTTTACGGTATTGCCGCCTGTGATAGTCGCGCCGCTTACAGTCCATGATATAAAACGGTAACCGACAGCAGGGTTAGCCGTAACGCTGACCGCAGTTCCCGCCGTGTAATTGCCCGTTGTTGTACCCGAAACCGCGCCGCCCGCGCTCGCTGATACAGTCAGGGAATAGACAGGCGCTGAAACGGTCGTGAACAAATTGCTGTTATTCGCCGCCATCGTATTACCTGCAGCGTCTTTGAAGCCGGATATCTTCACCGTGAACGATGTGCTGTAAGCAAGTCCGCTGTAAGGAATCGTAAATACTGTATTACCGCCAGACCATGCGCCGCCTGTCAGTGCGGTCAGGCTGTTAAGCTGAACAGCGCCGGGGGTTGCGTCCATCGCTTCGCTGAACGTAATAACCACATTGCCGCTGATTGCCGCGCCAGCGCCTGCGGGCGTTACGCTCGCGACTGTGGGCGGAGTGGTATCAGCCGTCGAAAACTGTATATCTGTAAGCGGTTCGCTTGTATTTGCCGCGTTTACAAAAGTTTTAAAACCGGTATAATCTCCTATCGCTGAAACTACCGTATAATTTCCGCCGCCAGCGTTTCCCATGACTTTTATCCCTGCAGCTACGGTAAGGACAGCGGATGCGTTTACTGCTACATCATCGCTGCTCTTGATATAACCGGAGCCGCCGCCGATGGTAACATTGCGGCTTCCTTGTATCCCATTTCCTTTGGAATCAATATAAATCGCGCCGCCGTCAATTTTTACGTCTCGACCGTTTATTCCGTGACCGGTGGGAGAAGTAATATTAATCGTACTGCCGTTGATTGTAATGTCGCCAACTGCGCTTATCCCTGTAGAGACAGAAGAAGTGATACCAACCGCGCTGCCGCTGATTGCAATGCCGCCGTCAGCGTATATACCCGCTGTTTGGCAAGAAATTTCAATCGTACTGCTGTTGATTGCAACGTTTCCGCCGTTTGCGCTTATACCTCCGGCGTAGTTGGAGGTAATACCAATTGTGCCGTTGCTGATTGCAAAGCTTCCGCTGTTAGCGTATATCCCTGTCTGATAGTTGGTAAAAATATCGATCTTGTCGCTGATTGTAATGTCGCCGTCCGCGTAAATCCCTTTCGCGTAGAATGAAATAATATTAAGTTTACCGCCGCTGCCGCCTATAACAAGCGGACCTTCGGAATAAATGGCAACGCCGTCGTCTTCGCTGTCGCCGGGGGTATCGCTGTTGCTGACAGTAACATTGCCCGAGTAAACAATATTGACGGCGGCGGCGCAATAAATCGCTATTTTTTCTCCCGTATAGTTTTCGTTCAAATTAATGGTTTTGCTGCTTGCCGTCCACGTCCAGCCTGCGCCTCCGTCATTTTGCGATATATCGGTTACGCCGCCGCCGCCTATTTTTATGATTTGATATACCAGCGATATAGTCGTAAAGCTGTTATTGCTGTTTGCAGTCATGGCGTTGCCCGCAGCATCCTTGAAGCCTGATATATTCACAGTGTACGAAACGCTGTTGTCAAGTCCGCTGTACGGAATCGTAAATACCGTATTACCGCCAGACCATGTGCCGCCTGTCAGCGCGGTCAGGCTGTTGAGCTGAACCGTTCCGGGGGTTGTGTTGTTCATCGCTTCGCTGAACGTGACGACTACGTTGCCGCTGGTTGCCGCGTCCGCGCCGGAGGGGGTAACGGACGCAACTGTGGGCGGGGTGGTATCGGCAATGGCAGGATAAACCTGCACGCCGTTAATCGTTACAATGCCGGCGCCGTTGAAGTCTGTCGAGCCGCCGCTTCCCGAAATGCTGTTGGCGATTGTCAATGCAAATGCACCCTCCTTGTATAAAACGCCGTTGTTGTTCGCAATTGTGCCGGACAGGGTTTGGTTGGCGGATTGATAAAGAGCCAATGTTGCATTGTCGTTTATTGTTATGTCTCCGCTATAATTGCCGCCAGTACCCCAAGAGCCGGCAATTAACAAAGTTCCGGAATTTACAACTGTCTTGCCTGTGTAGGTGTTATTGCCAAAAAGTGTCAGCGTACCGGCTCCAATTTTGAAAAGATTGCCTGTTCCTGAGATAACGCCAACGATGTTGTATGAGCTTGAAGTTGACCCGACCGAGAGAGAGCCGTTGTTGACGATATTGCCGCTTCCTGCAACGGATCCGCCGGTATTCCCTGTTGCAAGCTGTCCGCCGCTGTTCACCGTAATCGCGCCAGAGTTGACTATTGCGCCGTTTACAGTAAAGTCGCCGTCCACTGCGAGGGTAGCGCCGTCTTGCACTGTGAATGTTTTGCCTGCGGGGATTGTGTAACTGTCGGCTACTTCAACCATCCCTTGCCAGACTGTCATATCGATGTCGTTGCTTCCGGACAGTGCCAGTGTGCCGCTGCCATATTTATTCATCGAACCTGTGCCGGATATGTTGACGCTGCATGTTCCGCCGCCTTCAAATACGACAGGGTCGGTCGTCGAGTTACTGATAATGTCGCCTGTACCTGTCAACGAACCGCCGTCCACAATAAACAACTGACAAAATTCAGGGATTATAAGCGTTTCCCCAGCGCCGATCACAAGGCTGATAATGGGTCCGTTCTCTCCCCTTGACATTGACGATGACGAAGATGTAGCGCCAAAATTCAAGAAATAATTTCCGTCGCCATCATCCGTCAGATTGTTCGGTTCTTTTAACATCCAATCCGCAAGCGAAGTATAAATCCTCTTCGCGTTGATCTTCAGCGTGAACGGATCCGACGTTATTCCGTCTATCGTCAGTGTCAGCGTATTTGTGGTTCCTTCTATTGTGGAAGCATCTCCTGCAAGCGTCAAAATGCCTGAGCCTCCGGATAAATTGCCGCTGATTGTTACTTGCCCCTGAACGGTTATGCCTGCGGGTCGGTTATCAACCGTGACGGTATAGTCTCCCGGCGCTATCTGCGATGTTGCAACATCGAATGTAACATTGCCCGGTATTCCCGCCATTAGCGTTTCTTTTTGTGCGCTTACAATAATGCCGTTTACGAGCGGCGCGGGATTGTAGTTCAGCGTGCCGCCGGTGTGGTTTATGTCGCCGCTTTGCGTTTCTACCGCTCCTCTAATGTTTACCGTGCCGTTGCTGACGTTGACGCTTCCGAATGGAGCAAGTATCGAATAGAGTCCGACTGCGGTAGTGGCGATGTTTACCTCGCCTGTTGTGGAAATGGTTACGTTTCCTGCAGCTATCCCAATGGCGTTGCTGTTTATCGTAACGTTAGCGGAACCGCCGATTGTAACGTTTTTCATCGCTCCCAAAATTGAGCAGGCAGATGAATTTGTTGATGTTGTGGTCATCACAATCGTACCGCTGTTAATCGTCAAACTGCCATAGTCGAAAGTAATAGCGCTTTCGCTTGCGCCTAAAGTGAGCGTACCTCCGCTGCCGTTGATAGTCAACCCTCCGCCGCAATGTATAGCCGAAGTCCCTGCAGTAACCACCGATACATCGCCTGTATATACAAGGTTGATGTTATCGGTAGAAGCGCACTGGATATTAATATCAAAACCTGAGTATGCGCTGTTCAATTCTAAAGTGTTTGTGGCAGCCGTCCACGACCACCCTGCGTCGCTTGCATTCACCGTCAAATCAGGAACGTAATTTCCTACGGTCATCCATCCTGTCGCCGCCATCGCTGTCGGCGTTGTCAGTACGAAAAAGGCAATGATGCAACAAAGCATTTTGCCCAAAATCTGATTTTTTACTTTTTTTGTCATAATCTTTACTTAATTTGTTTATAAAATTGTTTTTAACATACTTGCATAAAAAAAACGTGCAAACCTTTGAATTATCGGTTTACACGTTTTAGTATGTATTGCGTATTTGGGTTTAGAATAAACGTTATTCCCAAATTTGCGGACTTCGCGAAGTATGGAAGACAGCTTTTATATAAATTTCGTTCTTGTCGATTATATATTGATAATGGATTCCGTAAGGGAAAACTTTTGTAAAATAAATACGATAATCGTCATAGCGAATTTGAAAACTCTCCGGAGTTTGGCAAATAAGTTCAAACGCCTCTTTCATTTCATTTAAGAACCGCTTTCCCAAGCCTTTTTGTTGTTTCTCATACCATTTTGAAGCATCGGAAAGGTCGGCTTTTGCAAATGTGGAAATATTTTTTTTTACTTTCATACTGTTTCGAGTTCTCTTTCCAGCTCACTGATAACCGTATCGCAATCAAGCAAATAGTCGGGATTATTTCCTATTATTGCATCTCTGCGCCTTACTTCCTGTATTTGCCACTGAGGTAGAAGCTCATCATCCTGAATATAAATGGAAACAGGTTTTTTTTGATACGCTTGCTTTATCAGGTCTAAAATAACAGGTGTAATTTCTTGTGCTGATGTAAAATGAAATGATGTATTCATAATATTTTAATTTTAAATTTTACTTCGCAAAGATACTAATTTTCACGTGTAAACCAATATGTCAAAGAACTAATCCAATTGCATGATTCTTTCTATCGATTTTTTCGACAGTTGATTCATTACATTGCAATAACCCAGCGCAAGAACCATTTCGGGAAACGAGCGGATAAAAACAGGTTGTTCGCCGGATTCAAAGGGCAAAATTTTCGCCGTATATGAGTTTTCGTTCCGGAAAATTCCTACGTTTATATTTTCGATGTTATTTTTGAAATTGCTGTCCATTGAAAATAATTTTCAGCAAAAGTAATTGGAGAGAAAAAAATGCCTGTCCCGATTTGGAAAAACTTTGTCCCAAATTTGTAATATATTGATAATTAGACTTTAATAATAGAACGCGGATGACTCGGATAAACGCAGATTTACGCGGTTTTTATATCTATTTTATTATCCGAGCAAATCTGCGTTATCCGCGTTCTAATATACTTTTGAGATTAAAAGTTCATTCCTTTTTCGCTTGTATGGTTTTCCGGAATTCGTTGGGCGTAATGCCAAAGCGGTTGCGATAATGTTCGTGGAATTTCGAACGCGAGCCGAAACCTGAATCTATCGCTACGGCGTCAATTGTATATTCGGCGGCTGGGCGTAGCAGCAAGGTATTGGCGTGTTTTAGCCGGTATTTCATAATATATTCGCTTACCGGCAAACCGGTGTTGTTTTTGATACTGTCCGACAGATATTTTTCGTTTGTTCCGACGGCTTCTGCCAGCGTTTTACGATTACATTCCGTTTCTACGTATGGTTGCTGTTCCTGCATCAATTTTTCTAAGCGTATAAAAATTTCATCTGTTTCCTGTTCGGTTCTAATGTTTTCCTGCGCTATTTTCCGCAATTTGTCAATTTCAACCTGGTCTTTTTCCTGCGCCAGAATTTGCTCAACAAGAGCTTTATTCTTTTTGTGTATTTTGCGGGAATAGAAAAACCAGATTATCAAAATCACAAGCAGTAAAACTCCAATTCCCGCCGAAAAATAGAACGAGAGGCGGGCTTTTTGTTCTTTGGCAATATGTTTATCAACTTCATACTGGGTGCGAAGTCCGTCGAGCCGTCCACTGAAGTCGGCGTTACGAATAGAATCATTAATCGTGATGACTTTTTCGGCAATCTGGTAAAGTTCCATGGAACGACCGGTATTGGCAAGTATTTGCATTCTTGTTTCCCTGATTTCGTTTCGAGCCGCTTCCGAGTTTGTTAATTGCAGCGCCTTATCTGTCATTTCCAGCGCCTTGTCGTATTCTTTGCGTGCATTGTGAATTAGCGCCCGCGCCGCAAAGACAGATAAAGATGTGTAACTACCCAGCGAAAGTTTGTCTATTTTGTCGCAGTAAATTTCAGCGTTGTCGAAATCTTCCGTTAAGAGGGAAAGTTGAATATAATTCATATACAGGTTACCGCGCGCAGTGACTTGAGGCATCTTTACATAATTTTCGAAGCTGTCTATCGCCTTTTCATATTTAGCGAGCGTGCGCTGGGCTTCGTCATAATGTTTTTGCAGAATCAGCGCCTGGCAAAGGTAAAAATAAACCTCTGTGGAGGTACTGAGGTACTTGTCCTCATTATTCAACAATTCAATGCACTGTTTTAAATAAGTTATTGCCTCTTCGATATCTCGAACGTAGTAAAAGCGTCCAAAACAAAATGAACTGACGCCCATACCAAACTTGTTGTCGCGTGCTTTTGCGTCTGCATACATCTGTTCGGCTGTTTGGACTGCCGTATCGTAATTGCCTTTGTCTAAAAACGCCAGAAAATATTTTTTATATACGTCATAATAATAATCCCACGCTTTTTTTTCTTCCAACTGTTTCAGAAATTCGGGCGCTCTTTTTATGACGTCATCATGCCGACCTTTGTTAAAATAAGCGCTCAAAATGGATCCCGCGAAGCCTCCTTGCAGTTTCACATTGTTTTGACGCAGCGCTTCTTTGTATCCTTCATTCAGTAAGACTATCAGCGTGTCCATTTTTTTATCGTCTCCAAGTTCATTGAAATAAAGCATGGACAAAATTTTTATGCCGTTCAATTTTTCTTCGCCTTCGGTAGCGGCAATTACCTGCCGCAACGAATCTTTTTGTTGCTGATTATCATACGTTTGCCCAAAAAATACAAGGCTGTGGGCAAGTAAAATCGCTACGAGAAGTAGCTGCTGTGTTTTCAAAATAAAATGCCGTGTTTTCATATTTCATTAATGTTTTTTAATATTGCTGTGCAAATATAGACAAAAAAATTGAAAAAGTTTCTTATTCCGGCAAACAAAGTAATCGAAATATAAGCCATAGCAGACAACTTTATGATTTGGAAGATTCGAAAGGTTTCAAATCAAAGCCTTTCAAAGCAGCTTCTATTAATTCCGGCAATTTATCGGGTGTGCAACCAAAACAGGGAATATTCAATTTGCTGATTTTCTTTGCCACAGATTCATCATACGAAGGTTTTCCTTTATCGGAAATCGCTAACAGTGTAATGACTTTAACTCCGTCGGCATGTATTTCTTCCAAACGGCGCAATAATCCGGCTTCTACGCCTCCTTCATATAAATCGGAAATAAGTATAAACAGGGTTTTACGGGGCTCTGTAATTAATTCCCTGCAATAAGCGACTGATTTGTTGATATCGGTTCCTCCGCCCATTTGAACGCCAAAAAGCATATCTACGGGATCGTTGCGGCATGATTCGGTAAGATCAACTACTTCGGTGTCAAAAACTACAACGTGCGTATCCAATGCCGGCATGCTGGCAAAAATAGAACCCATTACCGAAGAATAAATAATGGAATCAGCCATAGAACCGCTTTGGTCGATATCTAAAATAACCGTCCATGCTTTTTGCCGTTTATTCCGTTCGAAAAAATAAAATTTTTCAGGGATAAGCTGTTTGGTTTCAGTATCATAATTTTTCAGATTCCGGTTGATGGTTCTTTTCCAGTCGGTAGCCGAAAAATTACTCAACGGAGAATGCGCTCTTTTGTTCAATGCTCCG
>Ga0123357_10011002_pt1 | contig 11565 bp, 8 predicted proteins | sample TergutEmb28metaG_FD_89873 | JGI IMG/M metagenome (GOLD analysis project Ga0123357, IMG submission 89873) | Embiratermes neotenicus P4 segment gut microbial communities from Petit-Saut dam, French Guiana - Emb289 P4 | ecosystem: Host-associated > Arthropoda: Insects > Digestive system > Gut ...
ATGGTTCTCAAGACATTTAAATAGTTTTTTTTTTTTTTCCTATGTAAGATTGACAGAAAACTTTGTGATTTCTTACATAACGTTATACAATTCATGGACAGATAACTGAGTCATTTCAACAAATCTGACACATCATCTGTGTGAAAATTAACTGTGAATCCCCTTAGAAATGAATTTCTTAGAAAGCATAAGAGCTGGTAAATGTTGTCTCAAGACCTGTCAAACTACTGTTACGACTGTATCAGGGCACAGTTACACGGAGAAGATCCTGGCAGATGGAACTTCAGTCGTATCACAGCCACAAGCCAGCACTTCTCCTGGTTATGTTATCGATACCAAACCAGACTTGCAGGTGGCTCAGGTGCTGCCTGGACTGTGTATGGGTTCAGTGGATGTTGCACATGATTTTGACTTACTGAAGAACCATTCAGTTACTCATATCTTGAGCTTAGGTGTGAAACCTGTCATGCTGGATCATCTGCTGAATTACATGTATGTACAAATTCTTGATCTTCCTGAAACTAATCTTATAAGCAGCTTAGATCAGTGTTTCACTTTCATAGATAATGTAAGACAATCAGGGGGATGTGTCTTTGTACACTGTAATGCTGGAATTTCACGGTCAGCTTCTGTAGTTATAGCATATCTCATGCGAAAAGAAGGTATGAATTATCAAGAGGCATTCACGCACTTGAAGAATATAAGACCTGCAATTAAGCCTAATCCTGGATTTGTGCAGCAACTGAAAAATTATGAGAAAATGATATTCAATCTAGATGGCAAATAGCAACATTTTGTTACACTGTATGGGACTTTTCATTCATTACAGGTGATGAATAGACTGCATTCTGGGAATCATATCGTTTGGTGCGTGAGAGTCACATGGCTATATAGTATGTTCAGTTTTTATCTTTTATATTTAAGCACATCTAAACAGAACGCCATTAAGTTCTATAGTTTAGAAAAATACTACAAAATTTTACATTTCACTTCTTTGTCTATTAATGGAATTTGTTGGATTGTCTGTGTGGAATAACTGAAAGAAGTAATCATGTACATTACAGGCTGAAAAAGGTCAATTTTTTCCTGGTGTATCAATTTAAAATATGTTAAAGACTTCATTTCAGGCAGTAAAACTTTCATTCTCATACTTCAGGTCTTAAGCTGTATACATATGCAGAGTAAAAATAATTTTTATTATGATCTGCCAACAATTTTAATATGATCACAATAAACTGGCCTTACATTTTCTTTCTGACTTTTTCTTTTATGTTCAGCTGACTCTAGCCTTTTTCATTTAATCTCTGTAACAATACTAAGTGAAGAGTAGAGGTCATCAAATTTCTCAGTGCATAAATTTCTGTTGTTTCTTCCCCCTGTTGTTAAATATTCTCAGCAGGTGTCATCAGACATCCTTAATTTGATATCATTTTCTCAAGAGTGGATGATAAATTTTCAAGCCAAAATGAAACCAAGCACACTTATAGTTTTGCAAATTGTCTTCTTGTTTGTGTAAAGAATATGATTTGTATTTTCCAGACAGTGAGATGCATATCCCATATACTTCTGTGGTTGAAGGCATAGCAGGCTTTTTCCCCACAACATATTCCTTTACAAGAAAGACAATATACATGCAATGTAACAATGGAGAATGTTTGCATAACCATTGTTACCATGGAAAAGCAATAAGTAATCAACATTATTAGTGGTGTCTGTATTTTTGCCTTGGTCATCCATCATACAAATCACACCTTTCCTGCTCCGTATTGTACAGTCATCTGTGGCCTGTCTGGCTGTATAATATTTTTTCACATTATCACATACACATCACGGCTTTTGGAAAAAATTTACTGAACATAAAATGGGCGTTTTGATTTTATCTGAAACATTTTGCATTCTAAAAGATTTTAGTGACATATAATTACATAGGTCTTCATGTAAAATACCCGTTATTGTCAGATTTTAATGAAACTTGAATTTTCTCATCAAATTTTTTAAAAATCCTCAAATATCAAATTTCAGGAGAGTCTGTCCAGTGGGAGCCAAGCTGTTCCATGCATACTGCAGAACAACAGACAGACATGACGAAGCTAACAGTAGCTTTTCACAATTCTGCAAATGCACCTTAAAGTGAGGCTGTGTTTATATTCTGAGCAATTTATAGTCTGCAAAATATGGTAAATGATCATATATATTTTCAATTGATTATTTCATAAGTTTATGGTGAAAATTATTCTATCTGCTGCTGTCATTCCCAAGTATTGAACATGACCAAATTTAACAGTACATATTTCTCTTGGTAATGGTAAACATTCTGAAGGTAAGTCGCATATTATATAAAAATTCACAGATACAGTAAAAATAATTTTATTTTCAACAAATGTTCAGCTGCCAGCACTGCCATACATACAGCATGAAAGACCTTATGAGCTTTGCATGTTACAGGTTTACAGTGATACAAAATATGACTCAAAACTCATTTGCTACCAAAAGTAATTTCATCATGGTAAGCGCAGTAAATGCAAAAAAACTTAATATTTCAATATATTTATCTTCTCTCAGTGCACACCGCTTTTGGTCAACAGGAAGATATACTGGAATGTTACATGTAATACCCATATAATTATTCTATTTACCCAAAAATAAGGTAATTTTTTCCTAATCCAACATGTGAAAAATGGTAGGTCAACTTATAAGCATGCATAGATCAACTTATGAGCATGGAGAGGAAAACACCTCTACAAAACTTGTCAAGGTATTTTCCTAAAAATTTTGAAGGGAAGGCCACGCCGTATTTTCATTTACTGTGCATGTTTTGCTTCCACATACATCCTGGGACTATAAATGATGTGATTTGGTTTTAACACTACCGACTAAACATCTAGACAGTGTTATGCATTATTAATCCTGTTCTTAGTTTGACAAACTGCAGTCATTAAAAATGAGAACAAAGCAAATAAAAGATACCTGACAGCAGGTGTGCCACCTCACATCTCAGGTACAGTGAAAAAATCACAACACTATTTCCATACATTTGTGATCTAAGTTACACACAAACAGCTCTGTATATCACTTTAAATTTTAGAATCCCACTCATCTTTCATCTGTCTTTGTTATGGTATAGCATCTACTTAGCAGCACATGACAAAAGAAAGTGCTTTTTGAAGAATTCTAGTTTCAGATAATGAAAAGAGTCTAGGACTGGCTGGGCCAAACATAGTAATGAACAGGCCCAATCTTTACTGACTGACACTAACTAGCATATCCTCTTTTATTCTGGTAGCAAATGAGCATTCTGCACATTGCCCTTTGTTTTCCTCTTCCAGTTGCAACTTGTTCTGTGGTTTTCATGCTCAAAAGTGTTTTATATTTGGAATTTCTACATTCCATTTGTTTTTTGATAACATGTCTGTATATATCACTAACCACACTGGTGACTACATGACTTTAACAAGTATTCTTAAATAGCAGTTTCTCAAAATGTAAAAATGATCAACTGTGTAGTGAAAACATTTTCAGAAGACATTGGAATTCAAGGAATATAATAAAATTCCTGTAAATGCAATGAATTCCTTATAATCCAATGAGACAACAGAAACAGTGTTGTCAGAAAGAATGCAGCAATACAGGCATATTGGTATGCTATTATTTAAGACAATATATTGTTTCATAAACATTACCAAAATCCTCTGCCTCTTACTAACCATTGTAATTAATTTGACATCTGGGGTTTTCATGGCAGTGACTACAAAGATTGTCTTCTGGGATTGTATAATGAAGATGGACACAACACTATCCTCCTAAAACACAGCTAAATATCTTCTAGACTCTATGACATCACATCCCACCAGACAGTATTCGTCTAATAAAGTTCACTGTACAGGAATATCACACTTGGCAACTGGAATGTTTTTGTAATCACTTGTGACAACCAGCTGGATCGCAAATTTACAGTCTTTGATGAACATAATTATTAAATTCAATGACAATGTGTGAATGTAATTATGTTCACATCACTATGTGAATAAAAAGGCACTTTCAAACTTCCTACCTGATTTGACTTTCACACTGAACTATGATATTTTTGTCATTGTTATTAACCTCAATTTATAGCAACAGGATGTCAGCAGAAATCTACACAACTGAACCATCTGAATGGTATGTTCAGTATTAGTCAGGAAAAAGTTAGTAATGCAATAAACATAAAGATAGAAGACTGTTGCTACTAAAACTGTCTCCATTGGCAGCAGTCCCTTGCCTTGTAATACCATATGTTCATTCACATTAAAACAAGGGTACTGCAATCTCTTCCTACACTCAGGACTTACACTGTAGTTCAATGCTGAAGTCAAGGTTATCAAGTGTGAAACATCAAATGCCATACAAAAGTGAGGTAAACTCTCAATAAACATATATTTTCAGGTCCCCTTTGAAACTCTGTAATTAAATTATAATATATTACTACAAAAAGTAGGCATATATTTTTACAAAATGTATAATAAAAATATGTGTCCTTTCACTTATTCTGAATTAATTCACACATCTCTTTAAGTGCCAACTGCTCATTTTATAATTGTAAAAATACTTTAAAAAATAAATAATCAGATATGTTGGTTTTGGTACAATATAGTGAAGTATGTTAGTTTACAAAATTTCCTGTTAGAAATAGCTCAATATTAAGACAATATGTTACATCAAACAGCTGAATACAGTATGTACAATGAACACGTATGATAAAGGGGGGATGGTATTCCGTGTCACATCTTGTGATTTGAATGTGAGTTCTACATAACACTATATGGTCCATCAGGACCTAAGGCAGTCCAGTGAAATACAAAAAAAAAATGCTGGAAGACTACATCTACTGGTGTATGTTGGTATTTGATGATCACATGACAAAACACCATCCCAGAGATACACTTCAGTGTCTGCAACATGCTGTCCAATAGAAACATTCACAATACTGTAATAAAGCATTAACAAGTATGTGGAAGAGCATGCCTCAGCCACTAGAATACCCTGCCTGCCAATTAATGTGAAATTTAAAAAAATAATAATAAAAAGGATCAGTGGTTCAGGTTGATGAAGGAACTACATATCAAAGCCAAGAAAAAGTTCTGCAACACTGAGCAATAATATGCCAAACAGGAGTTGAATTCATATCATTTGTGGTGCAAAATGTTGTATCACAAACTTAAAACAAGTAAAAGGTTAACAGTTAAGTACTCCTTGTGTTTAATCAAGCAACATGCCAAGAAGACTATTGGGAGTGGACGTACAGTTCCATGCAACTTAGCACCCGATGGAGGTGAGCAATCAGCTTAAAGCTGTAGCACTTTCACTACTGGGGAAGAAGCCCCAAGAACCAAAGAGGCACAAGTCACTAGACTGCACTATTCCAGTTCTCAAATAAAAAAATAAAGAAATACATGTTGAAGCCTGTAAATTGTGATTCAGAAATACATGACTCATCCCACCATTCGTACAGAGCACATACCAGCTCCAGCTATATGAATCCCCCGTAATTCTAATACAGCCTGAAAATCTAAGTAATAAGACACTCCCCACATTAGCATTTCTTACAAGGTAAACACATTATGAATGTTAAACACCATTCCTAATGAGCTCTTCTGCAAACTGTCCATCTTAAAAATATAGCTTTTTCCTTGAGCACTGATTTTTAGCATAATATCCTGCTTTTATGTGGAAGAGATTTAAAAAATCATGTCCAAACAAACAAATGCAATGCAAATGCAGAAGTACATGGTCCAATAATTTTTAAATCCCACAGACTATGCCATATTACATGTATCTCTAGTATACCTACTTTTGTGCCTCACAATCCTTGCATTTTAAGAACAGTACATACACAAGGTGTTTAATGGGTTGCGGACATTACTGTATAAGATAATATCCTATGGCTTTGTGATCATAAAATTTCCTATCAAAATAGGTTCTATTCTTGGTGATAAAGGTACTGTGGGTGTTTTTTAATTCCAGTAAACTCACTCCTGTGAATTGCACCATAAAGCATAGAGTCTTATAGACTATGCAACCTTCAACAAGCTGGTAATCAACTACAGGTCTATCACAATGAAGATGCAACTAGCAATGCATGCTGTTCACAACCGAGTGGCAAGGGTGTTGCAACCTAGGGTGGGATTTTTTAAAACCTGCATTAAGCACACATCAGTGTAAATGAAAGATAATTTCAACATGTTAAATTAAATTTGCACCTTAAAGCTATCAGGTAATGTGTCTGCTTTTTAATTTTATTCCATATCTTACTAGTAATTCTAAATTTGATTATACACTTCAAGGAGTCATACTCCATAACCATGAAAAATTGGGCACATGTTGATATGAACTTTTCTTGATCACAAGGACGTAGCACATCATCTTATACAGTGACGTCTACAACTCATGAAACATTCTAATGTATAAAACAATTTCAAATATTTTATTACATTATTCTCTGCATGTGGAAGTGACAGGAAACCTTTCCTAAGATGTAAGAATATTTATTTCTAAAGCACTAATAATAAATAGGACTTTGGCAAAAGAAATTAACTGTTATTTCATATTAACAAATGGTATTTTAAATGACAAAATATTGTATACAGATGTATATATTATGTGTAAAAGCCTTTAATATTATCAAAACCAAAAACGGATCAACTGCTTCCATTCCAAAGAACCCACGGAGATATAATCATTGGTAAATCAACATTCTTAGCATTGCTCCTTCACCATAATACCATACATTTAATTCTATATTATCCCATATTTCAGGTTACCCCTAAACTGAGAATAGGAAGTACATCATTTATACTCTTCTTTTTTTACATTAATAAATATGGCTCTATATTCATTAACGACAATACAGGCATCAATATGACTGGTGCCCATTAACTGTTTTTCACGTACGCTTATAAAAAATATGGACGTAATACGTGGGGGTGGGGCGACTTAGTACATCTATAAAAGATATTCTGAATCGCTGTATTTACACAATCTCGCTACATCTCATGGAAATCAGCTAACCTTACTGAGACTTCCCTGATGGTTTCATTTATCTATATGATTGTAGCTGAACATAATTTATTTTTATGTGAGCTTTAATTCACTACACACCAGTGTCTCAGAACATGACCCATGATACAGAACTTATGTGCTGTATTTAAAACCGATGACAATTTCTTCATAGTTTCTTAACGATGGGACTTACTTATGAATCTTCGGTATTATGTAACCTAAAGGTTTGGCACTGTAAAAACAAAACTTAAATAAACCCCAATCGTCAGCCAACTCAATCCAACTGAAAGAATAACCTACTTCCTTGGAAACAATTCTGATAACCAATTTTCAAAGAGACTGCTTCTATAAGATCTTCTCATACATCCTTCATGTTTTCCAAGAACTTATTTTGTTCATGACGCAGTCAATCCAGCTCAGTTTGGCAACTGTTCTGTGTAACATGAACCAACAGTACAGTGCACCAATCTACATTATTCAAGTTCTTGTCAGAAACGTGCAAGATGACTGCAGAAATAACAATGTTTGCATTTGTGGTTCATAGCTAGTTTAATGTAAGTACATTCTGAATCATGCCATGTAACTTGTATAATGTAAGTATATTAGCGCGTCATGCTACAAACCAATCTGCTTGGTGTCAGTAAGAACAGTAGCAAGTAATCACATACAAATCTGTCTGATTTACAACTGGTGTTCTTCACACAGATTCAAGTCTGATTCACTACAGTATTCTGAATCATCAGCCAAAACCCTACAGTTTACCCAAGTGCATATATAAAAGAGGAGAGACAATAAGAAACATCAATAACACTACAGTGCATCACAATAAGACATCACTTACCTATTGCCTCAAGTAACTTTCTTGCAAAACTCGGCAAGGAGGAACACACAAACATGTGTTGTCATGAACAAAACATCTGTAGGTTTATGAAAAAGAATACATATTTGTTCCATTATTGCGTCTGGCTAAATGGAATTGTTGAGTTCATATTTTAACCTAATAATAATATAAATCTTATTCAAACCTGTAACTAATGTAACGGATAATGTTATCTCATATATGAGATAGAGATGCACTGATCCTGAACTCAAAAATTGTGCGCCAGACACAAAGAAGTAGCATTTTTTTAAAGCATTGCCAAATGACTCCATTAAATGTCTATACTGAATCATGCACAGCATAGAATACCTACAGTTTTCTTTCTGTGCCTAATGGCCTAGCATAATTTTGGAGAAACCAACATGAGTTGCAAAGGTTCTGTCCATCACAGCGAAGGAATATGGTGTATATTACATGACACATATAAAACCACCAGCTTCCTGTAGAGTTTACCACTAAGTTGCTGTGGGTGACACGACTTCCATATACAAGTTCATAGTGTAATGACTAACCCTTTATTAAGGGAAGTATCCACAATTTTGATCAGAATATGGCAGTAAATTGGAATTTTATCTGCTGAAATCTCATAACAATTTCACTCATGTTCGCCTCTCACATGTGTGAAATGGTAAACATTCACACTGACCAATTCCACTTTCCTGTTCTATATACAACAAGATTTAATTAAATGCATATAGATAATCATTTTTTCTCTCCACCTCTTACCCAACTCAATTATCAGTATCAGAAATAATGATAATAAAGGAACAAACTCAGCCAGATGAATCAAATCCTGGTCCTCACACTCTGATGATTAAATTTTTATTATTAACTCTGCCTAACACTAGGTGTTTAAAGGTGTCTGTTTGTCAAGATTTATGCTTAAAATTTTATACATAATTTTTACCTGTCCCAGTCAGTCACAAGAATAAAAATTTGGAAGTGCCTATGCACATTACATGAGAGCATGTTTCTGACATATAATCACAATTTTGTGACAGACACAGGTCTGCCTGTGCTATGAGGCAACATGGTACACAGCCTTTTAAATCATTTACTTTATTTCATACAGCAGTTCTAAGACTGGCTCCTCTGGCAGGAAGAGAGTTGCTTTTGGCTGGAATCTCCCTGGAATGTGAATGTGCTACCACTATAGACAAACACTGGACCCACTCTTCAGCATTCTTGCCATCTTTAGGTTTAAGGATAAGGGACTGGTCACCTGTGAAGATCTCGAATGCCTTAGGAATATTACGAGCTCCGCGGCTTACCTTGACACTGCGGATCTGATTCACCTCAATTGGAGTCATGTCTTTGTCATCCTTCTGTAAAAAGAATATCAAAAAACATGGCATCAGAGGGTAATGGATGATTTTTGTTAGAAGTGATATGTATATTTTAGTAAGACATGCTGCTGATATGCATATTCCTTTTGACAAAAATGGCAGACACAATAAATATTTAGAGACTAAATGGCTGGCTAAATAATGGTATGCCTACTTCAGGGCCACAACACCCCAAACTTCTTTCACATCTTTCCTCCCTGCACACCCCATGCAGATCACTCCCACTGTTGGCATGGAAAAGCATTAAGTATTTGGTATTCTGGGTGTATGTCTGTAGCCTTATTTATGCAGCATGCAATGCACAAGCACCATATTATATTGTCATACGTGTCCTGTCTGGCTCTACAATATTTTTCCACATTACTGCACACCAGGTACGATTTTTGGAAAAAAGTTATTGACCATAAATTGTGTGTTCTGATTTTCTGTGCAACTTCTGCCTGAAAAATTTCTCATTCTCAGAATAATTCAGTGAGATATGTCATAAATGTACATAGGTCTTCATGTAAAGTACTGTTATGCTTGCAGATTTAAATGAAACTTCAATTTTCTCCTGAATTTTTAAAAAAATACTCAAACATCAAATTTCATGAAAACCCATCCTGTGGGAGCTGAGGAGTTTCATGCAGATGGACGCACAGACATGACAAAGCCAAGAGTCACTTTTTGCAATTTTGTGAACATGCCTAAAACTGGGATCCAACAGATCTATAAAGCTATATTTAATTCCCCTCACATTTAAAATCTGGTTCATCAAAATCTGTAACAAGAATCATGTAGTCATTATACTGAGTAAGCTACAAGGTGGATGTCCAAGGTATTGTGGTTTGAGACCCAGTAAGTGCAAGGTATTTATTTCTCTCTCACCCAGAAATGCCCAAATGTGCTCTAGGGTCCAGCCAGTCTTGTAATCAACAGGTGCAGTTGCCATGGGAGTAAAGTGGCCAGGCTATGAAAATGACTACTCAACCCCATCTAGTGCAAAGGTTAATAATGAGAGGGGCCATACCACTACTCCAACATATGCCTTCATGGTAGCACAGGGACTTTACCTCTACTTTATCCTTTTCATCAAATCTGGGTGCCCTCAGTGATGAGAATCGGTAACAGTGTGATGAAGATGATACCAACCCATGTTGCAAAATATTAAAATAAATGTCACTTTGGTAAGGAAATTATAAATTTCTTACTTTGTTAGTAAAAAAAAAAGTTTTGTCTTTTTGAACCTTAATTCTGTTTTTCTCAAAAATGCTGAGTGATAATAAATCAAATTCAAATGTAAATTTTGTGCATCGCAGTGTTCAAAAATCACAGACTTCAATATAAAGGAGCAAACTCTTTCTCATTTGTTGTACAGCATTATCAGTGTCACTATTAAAATAAACTAAAATTTCAGCTTAACTAAAATTCTGAAACAAGACAGCTTCAGAGTCCAAATTTCATTGCATTAGTACCAATACTTATTACTGCCAGCTCACTTGAATTAAAACAACTGCTACAAAATGTTTCAATGAGCTGTCACTTACAGAACCCTTATATGAAAGATGTGCTCCAGACAAAGTGAAGTATCTTGTTCTCCAACGTCTGAAAATCTTCCAACGGCCTTTCTTCTCCTTCAGCTGCCCTTCAATAACAGGCTGACTATCCTGTAAAAATCCCACTGCTCTCTCAGGATGATTACATAGAAAACAACCCCACTGTGCTCCTCCACTAGGTCCGGGTGTCCCAGTTGCTTCAAACACATCAAAGAAACCACTGTGACGCAGTTCATTCAGCAGAGATTCCTGGTCCTGAAAATGATAAAAAAAAAGTTACTATGGCTATTTAAACACTTATGGTATTGTTGGACAGGTCAGTTAGCAATGAACACTTAGAGGAGGAACAAAAATTTCCAGAATTTGATGCAATGTATGAAACATCTGTTCAAAATTCATGAACAGCTGTACAATGCAGCAAGTACCAAAAAGCAATTTACAGCAAAATTCCTTTAATGTAATCCTACGTCCAATAATCTGTAAATCCTGATAATTCGGTACTTGAGGAGAGCAGTCCAAAGACCAGAAGTGTTGCTTTTTACCCAATAAAAACTCCACCAGAGTAAGAGTCAGATCTCAGAAACATGTACATTATCATTTTTGTAATGATCTAAAGGATGATGATGATGATGATAATAATAATAATAATTATTTTGAATGTCCTGCTTATTGCACAATGTTTTATTATTAAAATACACTAAAAGATATTATATTACTTAAAAAGTTAAAAACTCCAACATGTTTCGGTCAACATAGACCATCCTCAGGG
>Ga0123357_10011003_pt1 | contig 11564 bp, 8 predicted proteins | sample TergutEmb28metaG_FD_89873 | JGI IMG/M metagenome (GOLD analysis project Ga0123357, IMG submission 89873) | Embiratermes neotenicus P4 segment gut microbial communities from Petit-Saut dam, French Guiana - Emb289 P4 | ecosystem: Host-associated > Arthropoda: Insects > Digestive system > Gut ...
CACTATATTACATCTAGGCTGGTACCCCTTCTTAAAGTAATTGATGCCCCTATACAAGTCCCTAATGTTTTGGGTCTTACTGTTAGTTTCCAGTTCCTCAATTTTGTCTCTCAGATATGCCTTTAGAGGAACAAATTCCTGATGAACATTCCTCTGCAGTTAAACAACAATACCACCAGCATGCTTCTGAGGGGTGACTTTCCTTCTCTAGACATGGAGAGAATGAGATGTTTCACTGAGAGAACTGCTGTTTAGTTTGTGGGTAATAAAGTAAATGACAATTTTATACCTGTGTTTCTGATGCAATTCTCCCAGTTTTGAGCCAAAACTGATTGTAAGTGACCTTTATTTTGAACATTGTGGCTAAGGCCATCACACCTATTCTAACTCCACTACTTTTAAGGTTGTTTTAAAATTATTCACACCTGTGTTTCTTTTATTGTTGAATGATTTATTTACATGCGGGGTTACAGTGCTATATTTCAAAAGTTATAAAAATATTGTGTCTTTCTGAAGTGGTTTAACATCTGTTTATGTAATCTGTCATTGTGTCTATAGTATGTACAACTTTACTGACAACTCTTTTCATTGCCTTTCTAGTCCAGTAAAGTATGACCGTCAAATGGTTGCAGTAGTTGCTCCTTTCTTCATCTGGTATTGTGATGTGACATGAAGTGAAGTGTTTTATTTTCAGGGTCACTGTAGGGAGCATTACTGCTGAGGTGGGGTATGTTAAGTAATGAGTGGTTTTCTGTTACAGTTAATTGACTGTGCAAGAAATGGTAATATGGGCTGTGAAGGTGGAGATACTTGTTTTCTACTTCAGTGGCTGGTAGACAAGAAAATTAAAATTGAGTTGGATAATGAATATCCTTTGGCATGGAAAACACAGACATGTAAATTAAAAGCGTATGTATATTGACATATATTTATTTTAGACACTTAACTGTACCAAGTCCACAGAAACTAGTCCCATGGTTTGACAACACACTGGTTCTCCTTCAAAATGATACCGTTGCCTTACCAGTATTCTTTCCTATATTCCCTTCCATTTGTCTAACTGTTCTGTTTACACGAATGCTCAAAACAACACTCAAAATAACATTTGTGTGATTATCAGTACTAAGGACAAGCAGTGTGGAACTGCTGACCTTGCCAAACAGAGGCTAGAATGGAGTGGTAGGCAGTAAGAGTGAAATGTGGAATGTCATCATCCTTAAACGGAATTTTTTCTGTAGTCCCAGGATAATTACATTGGACTTGGCAATAAAATATTTGACAGTTTATCATACTTATGCTATTTGTTTGTGTCCCCAAGTTGCCAAAATTTTGTTAGTCAAAGTTTTTACAGTTGGAAGGTCATTAGCACCATGCTGAACTCTTGATCTGGCGTAGAACATGGGGCCTAATGAAGGAGATGAAACAGGAATTGCGAAATTCACAGTGTGTACTTTTTTTTGTGTAATATTGTTAGGGCGAGTGAAACAAAACGTTTGACCTGTATGAGGGAAACAGGAGCCTAAAGGGATGAGACCATTTGGATAGTCTAGGCATGAATGGGAGTAATAGTAAATTATGATAAGTCTCAGATGTGAATATGTGAACTGAGTAGGATTTGTTCAGTACAGGTTATCATAAGCATGACTTGGAACCATTTGGTTCCTTAAGTGACCAACTGCATAACTGTCAACTGTTCATGGAAGGTCCTCTAATATGAAGTTTGACTCTTTGGTCTGTCCAGGAGGAGCACCTGAAACAGATTATGTATGCATCCTTCCTGATCCCTTCAACCTCATTGTTCATAATTATCATTCGTCAAATCATCTGGACACTGCATTCAAATGGTTAGTATTCCTGGTTTTTAGTCAGGTCTGAGGTTTGAAGTTCGGTCAAGAAATCAAGGCTGTTGTGATTTTCTTAGTCTGTTGCGGTAAAAGCAGAGACATTGCCCAAAAATTAACCACAGTTGCTTCCTTGTATGTATTCTAGCGCATGACATCATTATTCTCCCAGCTTGAACTACATAACCCGTTAGTTGAAAAGTACAGTGAATTAAAGTTTGGACTGCTGTGCTTTTTTAAGTAGACTGAAGCAACAGAATTCTGAACTTTTATGAGAAATTATAAGTGCTAGGTTTATTGATGCATTGCCTATATTGTTACATGAAAATTGCATGTGCTGTTTTCTTGCAGGTCCGTTCAAGGTATTCAAATAAGTCCAAATTTCACGTGTGAATAGTAAGTATGCTTTGTCTTAACTTATCCAGCAGTCTGTCCACTTAGTGTGTGTTGTTCAGTTACTGAAAAGTTAATTTCCTCTTCAACTATTAGTGGATATGATGTGAGCCCAAATCAAATTTTAGTAAGGATTTCTCCACTGGAAGTTTTGTATAATGTTTGTGAAATAGTAGTCAGCATCAGTGCTCAAAAGCTGTTTTTCTTCCAGTTGTAGAGTGTAGCTGTTGTTCAGTACTCAAGTTTTACTGTTCTGTCTTCCTTTTACTATATTCTACACTAGTGTCTGCACCCTGGATATATATGTATTATCTCAGGGCACTATATCTCCAATTATTGCCTTTAAATGAATGGAAGGTTTCTTCAGTCTGTCCCATCAACAGATGATGGTGATGATGATGATGATGGCAGTGGAGACAGTAGGTCTCCAGAACTCTAGATTCTTGTTCCAAACTGACACAGCTGGTTTCCCAAAACCATTTTGTCACTTTTAGCCACCATGAGATTCAAGTTTTATATAAAGTTTCTTTTTAATCATGTGTACTTTGTATCTATATTTATGTATCAAGATGTTTTCATTACCAAATTTTTTTATTGTTAGCATGTAGAAGTATTGACTTACATTGAGATAAAATTGTTTACCTCTGTTTTGACAGTTTGGTTGGTTCAGAAGATGTAATCCTAATGCTTCTGGCTCACCATGGACCAGTTGCAGTTGCTGTCAATGCAGTTAATTGGCAGAACTACCTTGGAGGTGTTATCCAGTTTCATTGTGATGGGGGCCCTCAGCACATCAATCATGCTGTTCAAATTGTTGGGTATGACCGCAGTGCCCCAGTTCCCCACTATATTGTTCGAAACTCTTGGGGTGTGGAGTTTGGACATAATGGATACCTGTATATAGCAATTGGCAGCAATCTTTGTGGTATGCATTAGTGTAGTTGTTTCTTTTGCTGTTTGAAGTTTCATTTTCCTGTGGGACTTGAACATTTCTCTGTTCTGTGAACATGATCTCAACTGTTGTGAGAACATAAGATGACACATGTTTCTGCGCCCTTGCAGATAAAAGGACTTGCAAAAAACATATGCATATTGTTGTCTTGTGGGTTATGACAGTGGGACAGTCTGCTAAGTGGCCGCCACATATTGGAGGAATCTGTGGATGGCATCACAACAGTGAGAAAATATTTTTTGTTGTTGTTGTTGAGAAAACAAGGTTTGAACGTGGATTAAATGCAGAAAATAAAAATTGTTTTTGAAAGATAAGGATGATAGAAATTTTTCTGCTACCAAACTGTCAGTTAAGAATTTATGTCATTTGTGTTAAAAAATGGAATAAATGAGTGTTTTTGGTTATCAGACATCTGGCCAAGATGTGTTCCCTTAAAAAAAGTTATGGAAGAAGGGTGCAAGAATATTACTGCTGCAGACTGTCCTGGATGATTTGTCTGTAAATAAAAGCTAACAGTTTAGGAAATGTGTGCATAGTTTACACATTCTGTGGTCTGTAAATATCAGTTATTGCTTGTAGATGGAAGAAAATTCCATTTCTTTAATAATGTCAAAAACTTTATGATTTAGAGTGACATTGTACTGAACATAAAATGTGTACTTCATGTTTCTCTGCAACTTTTAAAACATTTTTTACTGTGGTCATTTTTTAGTTATGCTCAAGAATAGTAACATGCAAATTCTTAAGTGTTTTCACATGAATAATATCACTAACACTAACAAGAATGTTTTCCATTGTCACCATTACTTAACACAATCACAGCTTGTATGGTTTATTGCCTGGGGACAGAAGCAGTTAGCTTGCGAAATGTTGTGATTGTGTTCAGTATTGGTGATGATGGAAGAAGTTCTTGTTGATGTAAGTGATACCCTTTATGCTCAGAAATGCTTCTTGAAGAAAAATAAATCGTTTCTTCAGAATACCAAAATGGCAGCACTCTTGATTGATAGAAAATAGCTAAAATGTCAGCTTCAATTTCAAAGATGTTTGACACTTTTTAAATCTTATTACAGGTTTAGCTACAGAAGTATCTGCCCTTGATATCCTGTGATGAAAGAGAAAAATCTTCATGACAAAGGTAACAAGACTAGCTGGAAAATAATTGTGGAGAATTTTTAGATTTGTACATTGGTAATTTTGTATTGTTCATAATTGAAAGTAATGTTAGTATTTTGAATTTTTATGCTTATAGTTACCTTTAATGTGTCCTAAGTACAAAGTGGAACAAAAGTAACATTGCAGTTCAAGACTCCCTCCATATTCTACAATAATTGTTAGGCTGGTGACTGCTGTGGTAGGTAACGTGGCTTGTAGCTGTCACAGATGCTCTTGCATGCGTATTACAATACCGCATGCTTATATGCCAACTTCCCAGCAAACATAGAAGAACCACTTGCCATCACATATTGCAACCTGACTTAGGACTCTTATTAGTGTTATTTTTGCCCCATTCGGTATATACCAGTGCGTGCAGTGGATATATACAGATTGTGAACACAGTCATCAAATTATGACCATATAATGGTAAGGTGATTTATCTTGTCTTCCACACAAGCAATTGAATCAGTGGCTATTTTAGAATTGTTAACTTATACAAATGACTCGTAGTGTTACCAGTACAGTTATAACAAGACAGTATGACTGGAAAAAGTGCTATATTTTCTACATAGGGTTTACGATTTTGTGATGTTACATAATGCTACTTAAAATAAATTTGATATTGTTAAGTGTTGTACCATGATGTTTGTATGATTTGTATTTGTACATGTGATATTAAATAAATTATCATTGTTTTTGTTTGTGTATGTTGTTTGATTTTGTAGAATGCTCTAAATTACTTTAAGAATGTGTCATTTGTTTAAATTTGGTGGCACGGACTGCTTGTGGCTGAAATGGTGTAGCCTGTTTCTGTCTTGCATCACTCTGAATTTGTCATATTTGGTCATGTTACTATATTGTCCATGGCATGAATAAATATAGGAATTATATTTTATAGGCTTGTATAGTACTACAAAGTATGACCTAGAGAAAATCATGCCTGTAATACATATGTTCATGTGTCTTGGATTTCTGTGACTAAACCACGGACTTGCTAATCTATGAATACACAATTGCTCAGACTGCACAGAAATGACAAAACAGTCCATATTTGGTGAAGAGTATTAATAAATTTTAATGTTACTGACAGGGTGTACGCTGTGGCGCAGTTGGTTGAGGCACTGCATAAGAAGCTGAAAGGACATAGGTTCAATTCCTGATGGGGTCATAGAGGTTTTTCATTGACTTAATCCTTCTGGCCGCACTATTGCGCTGAGGTTGACAGCCTCTAACAAGAATGAGTACCATTGGTATCTCCTTGGGGGGGGAGGCGGCCGGTGCATAGGGCCCAAAGCCTTTCCACCTCCTGGAGTAGTACTGGTGAACCTTGTTGAGTGCGCCTGCCCAAATTGTCTACAAACTGTGAAGATTCTTTTGCATGCCCATAGGAATGTTGAGCAAAGTAAGGCCTTGTAGCCTTACATAATTATTATTAATCATTGCATTATTATTATTAATGTATCATATAATTATAATTGCATAATGGTATAATTAATATATTATACTTCTAACAAAGACCCCCTTGAGGATTGCCAAAAACAAAATTGGAAGTAACTGGGGCTACTGCTGCATCCTGTTACAAAAGAACATTGTAAAATGTTTTGTTCAATGTCATATTCACCCAGTCACTGACAGGCCGGTGCCCCAGTGATAAATATCCAGTCACCACTTCGCACCGCTCCCGATTTGTGTAAAAGTGTTTCACTCGCAGTATTTTTTGGTAGCAACGGTCACTGCATTACCATGCCTCTTTGATCGGGCAGGCGCATTGGACAAGTATGACGTCACGGACGGCGTACAGTACGTCGACTCCGATGACACTTTTCTCTGGCTATTATCTCCGTAACCGTTCTACTTTGGACATAGGTGTTTTGGGTTATATCAGTATAGTTTAACATAAGGAACACTCTCCCGAAGTCTCGCACATTCCTCCTGGGACACTCCGTATATTCATATTCTTCACAATATTGAGACGCCGGTCGGGCAAAAGAAATAAAAGAAAAATAAGTGAGGGAACAGCTAATAGCGAAGTCTTACCGTAGGAGCCCGAAGCCCTGCCCGGACCTCGAAATGAATAGTTTCACATTGTGCGTATGTTCCCGTCGCTGTCTAGCATGAATCATGTGCCAGTCGTAATGCCACGGATGACAGCTATCTATTGTAAATTGAAAAATGAATGGAAGAAGTCCAAAAAGTCTTAAGCGTTCAGATGTCATACACGGTCGTCAGAACCGTATATGATGGTAGTTGGCATTTTACTGACTGATCTACCGCCTCGTTCATTTACTTGATTGTTCTGTGCTGGTTTCGATGTATTGGTGATAAACTAGTGGCATATTATGGAGCTCTGATCTATGGACATGTTAGTACCATGATTCGCACATGGATGGCAGCAGTTCTGTTGATAAGGTTACGCGTGATCTGTGTGTGATAACGGTGCATGTGTTAGATGGGAGTGGAGATGAAGTTGTGTTCGTGTTTTGTGTTATGTGATGACGAAATTGGATATTTTTATTGGTCGTGCGTGCATCTGTGTGTATATTACCGGCGCTGAATGTCACAAGAAGTGCGAAATACGCTAGGTGCATGATTGTAAGTGCTGACGAACTATAAAAGTAAGGTTATGGCAGATGTATTTCAGGTTGTACACCGTACTTCGGTTCGAAGTAGTCTGTAGCATTGTGTTGTATTTTTTTTTAGAGCAATGAATGCTTGCACGGTTTAGTTAAGAAAATGAACGAAGATTGTACGGAAGTGGAGTTGCAAGAAATTTTATTATATAGTTCTCGGCATGGAGATGTAACCATGGTGCAAGAACTGCTGTCTGCACGACAGGATAATAAGATCGTTTTGGATGTAAGCTGTAAAGGTACTTATTTTTGAAGGTGTTTTCACGCAAAGTTTATTTGTGATTTAAAACTTAATTGCGTATTTTTAACTTGAAAATCCTTTCTAGTCTAATATTGCGCACACCGTTATTGTTACATGTCTTGGTTTCTGCCTTGTCTTTTCATTAGTATTACATATATTTCTTTTTTACACTGGTAGATTCAAAGGTGGTTCTTATGTGATATATAGGTAAGAGCAAAAGTAATCTTGGTTGGACGCCACTACACTTGTCAACCTATTTTGGACATCATAATGTAGCAGAACAGTTGTTGGCACATGGTGCAGATATCAATGCTGTTAATGATGCTGGTGACACTCCACTCCATAAAGCAACATTAATTGGCAGAGAGGTATGACTTGACCTTTTCGTGAAGGATCAGTGTTACCTTGAATTTTGAGTTGTTTAGGTTTTGTCCACCGACTAAATATGTGTGTATCTTTGACAGACTCTGCATGTTATATAGTTGTTTAGAGCAGTACACCATGACTTCATATCTCAGGCATAATATTACAGTTCCTCTTAAAAGGGGCTTCTAAACAATGTAACAAATTTGTTTCCAGAAGGTAATGTATATTACGAAATTTAATGGAATTTTCACGAAAGCTACTTGGAAACTTGCATGTAAAATAGTACAGACATTGAATAATAAAAGTAATATATCAGGAAGTGTCTCTGATTATGTTAATTGTAGCACGTAACTGAACTAAAGTAAGTGGAAATACTAGTTAACTGGTTTACATCATATCTTATGATCAAAGAATTGTGGTAACAGTTTTTTGTATTCCTGAGACTTTGTATTCTGAAGTTGAACCCAGTGTTACTCAAGGCCCTGTGTTTGGTATGTTCCTTCTCCTGTACCACCCAGTTTGTACATAGCCTGTAAACTGTTTTACTTCTCTGGTAGTGCTCATATAGTACTGCATTGATAACTGCTAAACAAGATGTAAGCCATATTGTAGAGTTCTCAGGGCATATATTTACTGTGACAAACAAATGATCGGTACTCAATAAGCAGACGCTAAATTTTTATCTCAATTCATAAAATCTGTAAGTGATAAGCCTGTAATTAATATGCAGGTAATCTGTAATGATCTCTATATTCAAGAAGTGAAAGCGGCGGAGTCCCTGGATCTAGATGCTGATACGTGGGAACATCCCACCAACGCAGAAATGGCCCTTTACATCAACTGGCAGTGAGTGCTGACCAGCAGTACACTGTTAGGCATTCACCCCTCTGCTGTAAAGAGCTGTGCCTACCAACCAGTCACAGAGCCGGCAGCTGAGAAATAGTGGGGGATAAAAGCCGGCCCATGCAGGCCTTAGACAGCAATTATTGCTCAGCATTCTACACAGCACTCATTGCTCAGCACTAAACAGAGTATTTACCACTCAGCAATCTACAGAGCACTCTACTGAGCAAACTCTGCTCAGCTCTGACTGAACGAAAAGCCTCTGATTGAACTTGTGATGGAGCCTGGGCTCATCGCAGCCTCTGTCACAAGCTCCACCAGAGGCTGTTAAGTTGGAGCTGAGCAGAGCAGGTTGCTCAGTAGAGTGCCAAGTAGGATACTGTGTAGATTGCTGAGTGGTAAATACTCTGTTCAGTGCTGAGCAGTGAGTATTGTGTAGAATGCTGGGCAATGAGTGATGTTGAAACCAACCAACCAACCAAGCAAAGAGCTAACTGAAGTGAACGTCCCTCAACCATTCCTGCATTTCACCACATTGCTGGCCTTAATAACAGACACCTTAAACTATAACTGGGATTGCACTAACAAGTTTCTCTGGAACCATTAGACACTACTGCAGAAAATAAACTTTATTTATATAAAACAAAACTATGAAGTAAACTGTGATATTTTGTCTTTTCAATTATTCAAAAATATTCCCTCCCTCATTAGCCCAGATAAAGTATTCTACTGTAATTATTGTTTTTGTGGATAGGAATTGGTTTTATATTGCAGAATTGATTTTTCTAGTTTTCCCACATTTTTAATTCAAAAACTGGGTTAGTGTTTTAAATTATTGTATAGCTGGTTGTCATCCTGATTGGCTTGCTTTTGTCACTGCATATATTTTAAATTCAGCAAAAATGTGTGTAATAAAAAAAATCTGATATTATAGAGCATGAGTATTGAAGTTCTATGTCAATTTGGTATTGCAGGATCTAGTACTGTTGTTACTTCAACACAATGCAGATGTGAATGTTATAAATGGTGAAGGTCAAACACCTCGAGATGTTGCCAAGCTTGAAGATGTTGCCAAACTTCTTCTTGCAGCTGAACAGACAGAAGCACGCAAAAAAGAAGAGTGTCTTCTGGCTGCTGCACGTGAGGGTGATCTTGAAACCCTGAAAATCCTGGTAAGTGGTCATTACCAACATAAAGAGAATAGGAAAGTTATAGGGGTGTAGGCAGTATGCACAGTAAACTGATAAAATGTGGAGATTTATTGCTTTGGCTAGTACTTAAGTATTTATTAACAGATATCCAACATTTATTTAAATGTGTCCAGCCATGAAATATGTGTAAAAAAATTTTAAACTTTTAGTTATTCATGTAATTATCCATGACCATCACATTCATATGGACCATTTTTACACTGAACTGAACCCAGTACAAAATTTCATGTTTTAATTGGATGCAAAAATCATTCTTTGAAATGTACAGAGCAGTTTTTCTATCTTAATGCATTGCAGGCTATGCAGATGGACAGATGTAGTGTATGGCTGTGGTACGAAGATTTACACTAGGTCCGTAGAAAGCTAAAGTTGTCCATGCACGCACTATGAAGGCGTATGGGAAAGTGGAAATGTTAACTCCACTCGTTTTTAACATCAGCACTAGTTAGAGATGAATTGTCAGTTTCACGCCTTCACTGGTTTATGCGCAGGGAAGGGGCCCATGGAGGGCCCTTGGGACTAATTGAACTGGGGGGCAGGGTGGGTCCCATAGCCAGTTTGGATGCTGCAGGGAAAAGAAAAGTCTCTTGTCTTCTACCAGGAATGGAACCAAAATTTCTCCCTCCAGCCTGTTATGTAGTTACTGTAGTGACTACTCTGTCCTGGCTCTACTGTATTCATACGGTCACTGGACATTTGCCCTTGTATATTTTCAGGATAGAAAGATAAATTTCATATGTGTGATGGAGTTACACGGTCATGCACATTGTGCCGCATGCATGTTTGTAACTTTTGTTTGGTGCAAGGTAGAGCACACAAGCCTAGGGAGAAGGAAAATACTTGAAAATGACATGAAAATATAACATGGTCTGATGCCTGATGGTATGTGGAGTATGATGTAGTGATGGTAGTATGGATGATTGGAATGTTGGCATTGGTTACAGGAGATTTCTGAAAGGTACTAAATCTTTGAGAGCTGTTAAGTGTTGGTAATTAATATGAAGTGTAATTTATTTGCACGAATGAAAACCAGCAATACTTTCCTCATCATATATTTTAAATATATTTTAAATAAACTGTAGTACACTGTGTGCTGCCTGTGGAAATGATAAACCTCTCAAATACAGATGGAACACTAACTTGTTTGCTGCTATGCTTTAGAGATGAGTTATTGAAATTTTAAGTATTCTTGTTTGCTCCAAGCATTCCATTGCTCTTCACAACATCACTATAGCTGAAGCCAGTTATGTGCATGCAATCTACCACTCTAAAACTTTACTTTCCTTTGTGGAGGATCTTAGTAACATCATATATTTACTGCTGTAAGGTAGATGGCATAAGGAGGCTGTTTACTTTTATTGTGCAATCATTAAATCAAGATAACTGATTCTGGATATTCCAAGTTGAATTGGTCAACAATATATCACCCATAGGACGTATTACAAAGCTTAATTTTATAACTTCTGGCATTTGCTTTTTGTTATATTGTTTTTTTTTAATGTCTGTGTGCATGTGATCCTAAAATGCAGAGGTGTATTTTGCCATGTTGAGCATTTTCTGTTTAGATATTGTCATTCAGAAGTAGAATGTATGGTTCTGTGTTTTGAATAAACTGAATTTGTGTCTAGGCTACCAAATTTGATTAAACATACAGGGTCTTCACGTCTTACATAAGTGAAAATTTAAGTGTATGAAAAAGTATACAAACTGAAAGATAAATGGTAATACAGGAATATCCACAACTCACATTTTTTTTTAAATGAAAATATCTTTCTTGTTTTTAAGCTTTCGGCGTGTTCTAAATGGAATTTGTTCCTTTTTGGGTAATTCCCCGGCGTCTGAGTTCTAATTGCCGACGTTTCGGAACTCACTGTCGGTTCCATCTTCATAGGCAGGTGAATGAAGTATGTCAGTGGAAGGATTGTGTGG
>Ga0123357_10011004_pt1 | contig 11564 bp, 5 predicted proteins | sample TergutEmb28metaG_FD_89873 | JGI IMG/M metagenome (GOLD analysis project Ga0123357, IMG submission 89873) | Embiratermes neotenicus P4 segment gut microbial communities from Petit-Saut dam, French Guiana - Emb289 P4 | ecosystem: Host-associated > Arthropoda: Insects > Digestive system > Gut ...
ATAGAAAAAAAAAAAGGGGGGGGGGGGGGGGTTTCTTTAAAATTTATCTCTGTATTTTGTATGTATTAAATAATATTTCAAATAAATCAATACAAGCAAGAATAAAACTGCTCGAGCCATATTTTCACAAAGCTGTAGAAAAGTGTCAGAGAAAGAAGCAAACTCTATCTTCCAAAAACATACCAGATATTACAACAAAAAACATGTTAAAACGCCAAAGTGATTGCCATTGTATTCTAATCCATTTAATCAAAAAGTAATCTTCTAGTTAAGTTGATAACAGGTCTGCTGAACATCAAATATCGCCTTCACAAACACCCTCTAATTCCGTGAGTTAAAAGTTGCAACCGCGAATCACACATTTTGTAGAACTGCGCGATTATTTTAGCAGTTTATATGAAGTCTCTGCTTCTCAATATAACTTAGGTGAGCAGAGACAGACCTAATTGTGAAACTACTATTGTCAATAGTACAGCGACATTAGAAGTGGAAAAATGTTACGAAGATTGCTGCAATAAGGAACACAGAATTAGAGACACAGCATTTGGCAGTTTCAAACCCCAAGAAATTATAATTCTGAGAGACCGAAGTTATTGCTAGAGGACGCAGTGTCAGTCGAAAGGGACTAAAGCTGTTGCTAGGAGATGCTACACCATCCTAGAGAGATTAAAAATGTTGCTAAGAGAGGCGATGTGAGTCGAGAGAGATTGAAGCTTTCGCTGGGAGAAGCTACTTCAGTCGAGAGAGTTTAACGTTATTGCTGGGGAAAGCTATGTCAATCGACGTATGTATTACGGCAGAATGGTCACACGGCAACTGGGCCTTATGGTTAATCTACTTTCAAAGTATGAGGCGACGGTAATTTTCAGCGAGTTATTTAATTGTTTCGGCGTGACAACACAACAGAGAACACATCATGTCAAATTACCATGAATATGATACAGTAATGAGTTCCGGCGGATTTGTGTCCCACAAAGTGGCAGACATTGTATCATGCCAGTGACAGTCAGGTGTAAGTCAAAGTTCGCCCAGTAACAATGTCGATATTTCTTTGTAATATATAAAACATGTATATAGAGGGCTGCCAGATGTTATGCCTGACAACCTACAGCCTTTTAACCTGCGCCTGAGTTAGCCGGCTACAGTAATGTTTGATGAGAGGGCCTAGCCAATCGCGTCCTGTTATTTAAGCAAAATACAAGCAGTGGTGGCGGCCAAGCTACCCGCTATCCTGGCGAAAGTTTACCGCCATCGTGCTGTGGTAACATGACCTGTAACAGTTAAGGTGGGCACCAGACCGTACTGTGTTACAACAGTTGTGACTAGCAGGAACAAGGGTCAGTCAGCGCCACTGTAATATGGCTACAGTAAAGCAATGGTGGCATGGCACAGTCAACCCGTAACAGGATACGGTTCTCAGCCAGCTGAATCCAATCTTCATTTTCACAATCTAATTATTTAATATCCGTTGCAATATTTGTGAGAAAGTCAGGTAATTTTTATATTGTATTGACTAAGCTATCGACCCGATGAGCGAGATATCGTTGTTCAATTCCTTGCAGAACCTAAATTTTTTCCTCTACAAGCGCCCAAACCGGTTACAGGGTCCACCCAACTTTCTATGCAATGGGTAATAGAGACCATTTTTTTCCGGGTTATAGCAGCCGGGGTAGGAAGGTGACCATTGGCCTCTAGCTAGTACAAGGTTCGAAATGACCACTCCCCAATACGCCATCTTGGTGTGCACAGATGAAACTTTACGTTGACCGTTGACATCTTTATATTAGCTTGCCACTTAGGGCTGTTTCTCGTAAAATGCATGTGCTAACTAGTGCAGAATGAAATGTTCCAAAGACGCTAATGCTACACAAGACTGTTATTGTGCGTGGACAAGCGACAGTATAACAGTAGCTGCTCTGTTGTCCTCTTCAAGTCGGTCTGTACGACGATTTCCTTAAACAAACATTCCAGGCACATAATCTAATTTGTTTTGTGGCGCGACATCCCAGGTCAGGCCTAGGCTGCGTCATTGTTGATGTTTCTAGATCACACACACACACACACACACACATACACACACACACATACACACACATACACACATACACACACACACACAATCGGTAGAAATCCAAACGCGTGATCGGCTCGTTGCACAAGACGCTAACTACATAACGAACAAAAGAAACAAAAGTCCATGCCGTCAGTTGAATTTCGAACCCGCGATCCCAACAATCAAGCGGCAACACACACTTACGCCTTAGACCGCACGGCCACCGGGATCGGATTCTGTCTAATTAATTCCCTCTAATTTAGGAGAAAATTTAATATCCACCCACAATTCTGGTATTTTTTTCCGAATGACAGCTGTTGACATTTTGGTCAAATGTCGTAATGCATAAATGAAAGTATTTGTTTGTAGGTTATGTGATGATGCTGTAGCAATGCACGATTAAATCAGATAATTACAATTCTCGTGCATCAGAGCCCCTCTTGAGAGGATAATTCCGCTCGCTGCCTGTGTAAACTTCATGAACTGAAACTCGCAGTTTTTAAGTTGAGGGGTTGTTATTCCCGCACCCTAACCCCCAAGCTGGACAATAATCCCTTGTATTCTCACATTTACCCTCCAAATATGGACGTTGTCTCCCCTTCAACCACCTGACAACGTGTTATGCTGCGGTAAGAATGAACCCAAGTGCCGTCAGCGGAGAGAGATAATGTCATAGAGAATGTCCATTTTATCGTGTCCCTGGGCACTGCAACTGTCTCAGCAGCTTTATCGCGTAGGAAGCCTGCATCCACCGGGAATTATAATATATTTTCCCCTTGAAATAAACTTATCTTATCTCCTACGAGAGTCTCCAAATACCACATATATATTCCTGGCGGACGCCGGCTTCCTATGCAGTAAGTCTTCATGGTTGTGGATAAAATAAAGTGGAGACCTATGTTTAATTTTGAAAGGCCAGAGGAGAGACGTCGGTGAAACAGTTCAGCTTGAGTAAGACAAATACACAAAATATCCTTCCATAGACAAACTAGGAGAGTGACTCATTGTATTTTGAAGAATTGTGGAAGTAAATATCAGATGATCAAGCAGTGTCGATGTTTTTAATAACCCAAAACGAAATTTACGTGCTTGCCACCCGACACTCTTAAGAATATGGGCACACAGAAATAAACCAGACTAGACAAGTCCACACCGGTCTGACTGTATGTTGGCTTAAATTTAAATACATTTAAAACCTGCGACCACCTGCATAAGTCACGGGCAGACGCGGTCAGTTTTACATCAGCCCTGCTGAGCACTGACTGGAATGTGACTTACTGCTATTGTCTTGTTTTTACTCTGATCCTTGTAGAATTGTTTTAATGAACTACATATCTCGGAAGTCGGGCTGCTTCTGTCTTCAGGCAAATAAAGAACATATTATGGTGTACCCCTCAGACAGAGCCATTGTCACTACTCACTGGGCTGGTGCCTGAGAATAGCTGTATCTAAGGGTCCACCAGAGTAGGTGCTATCCGTGCCTGAAGACGGAAGCAACACCAGATTCCGAAATGTCGTTAAATTAAATTGACAAAGAACAGAGTCCAATAGAATATCATATCAGTGACGGAAGTTTTTTCCCACTTTTTTAAGAGAGGGGTATCCTCTTAACTTGTCAGCAAAGCAGCGAATATGAAACCAGTCCGTTGTCGACACTGGGTTAGGAAAGGAAAAAAGTTTCCCGATATTTCCCTTTCCATATTGCTCTGACTGTCGTGGTTCAAGTTGGACAGATCCGTCCACGATTGAACTGCAGCAAGAAGTTAAAAGTTAATTTCACATCTTTTTAACATGTTCGTGTAATTCAGTGCCGAATATAGGAAGAAATGCTCACGGATGCTGGGGTGAAAATATCCTGTATTAGTCTTTGGTAAATCAATATTTGTTTCAGCAACTCTAAAACAGGAGGCGGCAGAATAGTTGCAGTGCCTAATGAAACTATGGTGATATTTGCCACTAAAATATTTGTAAATAGTTAAATAAGCGTCAATAAATAAATAAAAGTTTAAAAGTTTAATACCCCTCCCCTCTTCAGTGCGCATGTAACAACAGCTAGGAGACAGGTAGGGCCACAAAGAAATGGCCTGCAAGAAGCAGTCGACAGGCAGGTAGGCCTGTGCTTTGGTAGGTATTACTGACACAAAGTTATCTTTAGGTAGCATCGCGCTCATTCATTAATTTTCTTTGAAACCACTTTGAAAGTTATCGGCGTCTACATTCAGTAAAACTGTGACGTCGTACGATTTGTCAAGGGCAGCAGTGTAGGCATCTCAGACGGAATTAGTGCCATCTGTATTAAGTTGGCTAAGGTGAAATGCTGTCTTTGGAATTTCGAACGTTTTTATAGCAATTTTGGAGCATTTAAGTAAGAGTAATTAATAACATTTCAATTCTATCACACGCGAAAATCGTTTTATCAACTTTTTACCTTCATTTTTCACATCTTTAGGTATTTAATATTTTGTTTTATCTTACGTGCCCAGCAAATTTTACTCCCGTTCTTCCTCTTTTGTCACATCTTTATCTCATTCTATTTTACTCTTCACTTAATCCGCATTTTGTAGTATTATTTTAACAAGAGGAAGTCAATCATTTGCTAAATATATGCTGCATATCTTCGTCTATCCCTCCAGTATTATTCACAATAAACATTTCTCAGGTTTCATCAATTAACGGCATTCTGATAGTACCGACTTATTATCCAACAGCCGTGATATGGTGGTCGGTAGAGTGCCTAAGCCAAGGAGAGAACTGCTGGTGAATCTTGGTTCGACATCCTTCAGACGAAAGAGATTGTTCTCTCTTTCGAAGAGACTTCCCCGGCTGTAGCTGACCTCACTCCTCCAGCTAGAACTAAGGTTAAGAATGAGTGGAGCTCTAATTCTGTCCCCTCCCCCCCGCACCATATGTTTTCACGCCGCGTGCAAGGACAGTTTACCTTACTTTATAAGTGGTCCATTATCTATAACGATCTCAGAACTTGGTCCCTTCAGTTTTAGCAGGTAAGACAGTGTATTGTCGTGCTTAACTAGTCAGGTTCCACCCCAATAATTACATGAAGTACAGTCAATCTGTGGGTTCAGTCTCTTAAGCTTCGGAATTATAGGTTAGTTACATGCTAAAACCGCTTTAACGCGAGGAACGGCCGCCTATATCAGCTAAATAGCAAGCCAGCTGGGTCCCACAACCCGTCCTGACCCAGCTGGTTAAGACACAAATTCCCGTCGTCCCCGAGAATCAACCCGGGCTTCGCGGACGCCCAGTACGTAGTGCGCAGTGCGCAGTGCGCAGTACGCAGTACGTAGTTTGCTGACAGGAAAAAAAAAAATGCTTTACTCGCGATGTATTGGAGGAACTTTCATGTGATACGTTTACTGTTGTTTTAATTCTCTTCCTTTCACCGAATAACTACTTTGTTCAAAATAATGTGATTTAAAATGCAATTAAAGACGAATAATTACCTCACACTTATATTAATACACCGTAAACAATTCTACTTACTTATTAATATGTATTATAAGAAATTCTAATTGGTCCATGGTGTAAGTTACAAAACCATTTGCAGTTTACACTCCTTATGTTGATTCGGTAGTTAGAATCAAGACAGGTAAGGTTCTGACGTATTAAACAAAAAAGGAAATGGAGTTCCTTTGTTGGCATGTAAATTATATTCTTGCCATTGCCTATTGGCTTCTAAGTTTAGCTGTAACTTGCTGCTAACACAGTGTACAAACTGTAATGTCTAAACAGGAAACGGTATGACTGGTCAAGTACGTCTGTTGCAACAATACATCCCACACATTATTTCTTGTACTGCAGGCGGGCATCATAGATCATCTAAATGGAACTTCCACAAGTTCAGCCTTCTAGCCGCAAGGTCATAAACTACAAATCAGCCGATGGATAAATATAATATAGAACGACTCTGGCTATAAGAGATAATCGAGTTCTTCTTAAGCCATGCCTCTTTTAATACAGTAGAAATATTTGCTTATTTTAATCCTTGCACAAATTATGTAGGGAATAAACTGAACATATCACAATTTTATTCAGGAAGAAATTAAGAGCAGATTAAAGTCAGGGAATGTTTGCTAACTTTCGGTGCAAAATCTTTTGTCTTCCAGTTTGCTATACTAAAATGTAAAGATTAGGATATTAAAAAACTATAATTTTGCTTGTTGTTTTTGTGGGTGTAAAACTTGGTCGCTGATATTGAGGGAGGAACGTAGGCTGAGAGTGTTTGAGAATAGGGTGCTGAGGATAATATTTGTACCTAAGAGGGACGAGGTAACAGGAGAGTGGAGAAAACTATATAGAGAAGAGCTTACTGATCTGTATTGCTCACCAAATATTTTTCGGGTGATAAACTCGAGAAGAGATCGGCGGGGCGTGTAACAAGTATTAGGGAGAGGAGAGGCTTACACAGAATTTTGGTGAGGAAACCTGAGGTAAAGAGAAAACTTGGAAGATTCAGGCGTAGTTGGGAGGATAATATTATGATGTATCTTCAGGAAGTGATATGTGGGGGTATGGATTGGATCGAGATGGTTCAAAATAGGAACAGTTGGCGGGCACTTATGAATGCGGTAATGAACCTTCGGGTTCCATAAAACGCGGGGAATTTCTTAACCAGTTCAGGAACTGTTAGCTTCTCAAGAAGGATTATATAGGGCATATTCATAGATGTCGGGAACTGGGACAATAATTTGGATTGACAGGAAGGTTTCAGCTGCTGAAGCAGGATAAGCAGGATTCATGTGTGCAGATGCAGACGTAACACCTTGAGACAAAACTGAGAGAATAGCAGAAACGCGTGATGCGGTAATAATGTTAGAGGTTGAATTTCTGACTGCGTAAATTATTATGTGTACGTGTTAAAAGAATTTAGAGAGAAAAATGGGGAAAAAAAGCCTATCGCGCTTGAAGTGGAGGTTTAAGAGTGGCAGCCATGACCGCGACGAATCATACTGTTTGTGCATTTGAAACGTGCGACAGATTTCTTTAGGTATTTGTTTATGTAAAGACGCTTATTTTTTTAACTTAGGAGAAACAGTCCCTCTCGTTGGGTCTGAGTTGTTTCTCCAGTAAATTACCTAATACAGTAAAATGGGAAAGCACTTACACACAGAGAGGAATTCAAAAATGATATTGGTTTGAACAAATCTGGATGTGCAGAATAGGACTAAATTAATATGTCTCAGGGCTGTGTGCCGATGGTAACTTGTGACTTTATGGAAACACGTGTAATACGGAACTTTCGGGTTCCATAAAAAGCCTGGAATTTATTGAATATTTAAGCAAAATCTGGCTTCAGAAACGGACTTTACGGGGTTGGATATGTGTGTCGTTAAATAGAACAACTTCTTGATAAACAGTGAATTTCATCCTAAATTAGCGTTTTCTAAATTACATGTACTTTTAAATTGAAGGTTCTAATTATTTGTTTATTTCCACAACCTTGATCAAAGTACTACAAACACAGACATAAAACAAATCTGTGCTTCCTAAGTTCATACGTATTCCTGTACAACAACGCATTTTCCATTCTTATAAACTTTCTCTATTTAGAGGCGTTACGTTGCTGCTTATATGCGCCCCGCACCTCATCTGACTCATTTTATTTAACGGTATCGGAAATATTGATCTTTGAACAAGGCAGCTGGCGAGCATGCGCACTGTGCTGGCAGTACGTAATACTACCTTAATGTCATATTAATATGCACAAATATCATTTCCTATTTTACTGCAAGGCAATTTCACTTTGAAATGGCGAAATGCATTATCAGTCTATCGCCCTGCCATGCGGTAAACTGTACTTATACTTTTAACTGATGAAAGCGCCTTCAATTAAACCATAATCAAATGAAATCACAAATAAATAAATCTGTGTTAGCAAAATTCGCTGGTTTTATAGCTCGTGAACAATACTGATTTTTCTAACAATACACTCACTCCATGACAGAGAGTTCTACTGTTAAACTGATAGTCTCCCATCTAATCCAGAAATCACTCACTTTCTACGTAAACCAGTTCTTCGCCGTATTCACAAAATCTCGTCAATGGACCCTTTCCTCGGGCAGATTAATCCACTCCAAATTCTCGCTCTCTACGCTTTACGACACATTTTAATGTTTTTTTCTAGAAATTAGGCCTTGGCTTTACGACCTTTCTTTTCTTACCTTCAGAAATTCCAAACAAAATTTTGTACAGATTTCTCACCCCTCATTCGTACTGCAGGTCGTTTCCATCTGGTGGTGAATACAGGTAAGTAAACAAATTGTATATTTCTCACCTGATTATAAAAATATTTGCCCTACGCAACTTAATGTAACAGATTTTCAGTGATGACAGAAAGGTACAGAATAACACTGTAATTTCAGGATCTGTAACACTCCCTACGCCCTCTTAAAACTTGTTGACAATCAATGTGTAATTTTACCGCAAATCTCCCTTCCACACTCAAAATTATTACAGCGACAGTCGGGTTATTTAATACTCGGGAGGCTGAAAGAAACCCTTACGTCAGTTACTCTGAGGCCCTTAAAGGTTAGTAAACTTGATCAAACCGTTGAAGGTCCCAAGAGCAAAGTTTCTTGTAACATGAAAGCAAATTTCTAGAACAATACCTGATTTAGGAGTTAATGACGAAATCCCATATGCAAACATGAGCCGGGCTGTAGTAAGAGGGGTAGAGACAGCCAGGGACAGAGAGAGGGTGGGGAGTGTACATAGCATCCTAATGCTCTTCGGCTAAACTAAACTTAGTTCAACAGTCGACATCTCTAAGAGGTGCAGGGAGGGAGGTATGCGAGGTTATTGCATGCTTCTCTCCAAGAGTAGCCTAGTCAGAAGAATATATGACTTCGGGAACTAAATAGAAAGACGATACATTCTTAATTATATAATATATAGTAAAGGAAGATTTAAGCGAATATTTTGTGTGCTACTCAACTACCACACTTTCAGCTGACTTAATTTTAGGAACGTGAGAATGTTTTTGTCTGCTAAAAGGTTCACCAGTTGAGACTACGGAACCTAGCCTAACATGCCTACAGTCAGTAGCGATTTTAATGGGTTAACCCTGATATTCTGCCCACCTGCCAGGGATGGAGTTGAATAAAATCAGAGTAAGAAACACTTAAGGGTTCTAAAGCATTTTGAAATCCGTATACAACTTTGTTTTCAGCAACAGCCCAAATCGGGCCGAGACGGTCTCGTTTTTGAGGTTCGTGAGATCACACACTCTGTACCTCTCACCCAGTAATGTTCGGGTGATAAAATCGAGAAGAATGAGATGGGCGGAGCATATAGCGCGTATGGGGAGAGAAGAGGCGTATACAGGGTTTTGGTGCGGAAACCTGAGGATAAGACGCCACTTGGAAGACTCAGGTTTAGATGGAAGGATAATATTAAGACCGCTCTTCATAAAGTAGGATGTTAGGGTATGGATTGGATCGATGTGGCTCAACATAGGGACACGTAGCGGGCACTTGTTAATGCGGTAATGAACCTTCTGGTTCCACAAAATGCGGGGAATTTCTTGACTGGCTGGAAACGGGTTAGCTTCTCAAAAAGGACTCAGTTCCTAGGAGTAAGTAAGTAAGTAAGTAAGTAAGTAAGTAAGTAAGTAAGTAAGTAAATAAGTAATAAGACATCACACACACGCACCCACCCACCCACACACACACACACAAAAACACCGGTAGGACTCCTCTGGACGAGCGATCAGCTCGTCGCAGACTCCGCTATCTACACAACACACAACAAACACAAGAGCCAAATGTGCTTGCACTGAGCTGGATTTGAACCCGCGGTCCCAACCCATCAAGCTGTTGCAGATCTAGGTTTTAGACCATATGGCCGTCGGGAACAGCAACACAAAAGAGTCTGGTTATTAGTAAAAGTAGTTGCCGTCCTCAATAGGGAGGGCCCGGGTTCCATCCCAAGCCCGTCAATGTAGGATTTATGGTGGAAATGTGAAACAGGGATAGAGTTTTCCTCAGATTACTTCAGTCTTTCCTTGCCATTATCTCTCCACCAATGCATCACCTTCACGTTTCATCCGCCTACCATCGACGCTACAAATTTTTTCAATTCGCAACATCGTTAACTAAACAATTCTATCGACATGTCAGTAGGCTACCCTTACGTCACTAAAGTCATTATGCAATATCCGGTTACTTGTTAATTTACCTTGCACAACAGAAGATTAATCAGTAAGAGCTCAGGTGTCCAGGGCGTTAAAAATAAAAATAGGTGTTCTCTGGAATGTGATACCGTCTAATCTGGTAGAAGTGCATCGAGAGCTCAGAGAATCCTCAGAGTGTGGCAGGGTATGCGGTCAGCATGACAGAGAAGACAGCCATTTTCAGAATAGTGTGCCCACTAATGCAAAAACAACAGGAAATTATCCAATTTCGAAACTGAACAGAGAGTTTGTATGTATTATTTACGTTATTGTCTACAAAGAAAATGAGTTTTTGAAATACAATCTAAATGAATGCTCGGAGGTAATATTATGCGTAATAAGAAATATGATATAAAAGCAGCTCTAGTAAAAATTGTGTTACGGAAAATGTCCTGGGGGTATTTTAATTTTTCAGAGTCGTACTGTGTTGCTTACTGACAATAGAGATGTCAGCACATAAATGAAAGTGTAATAAAATGCTGTAAATATGGCATCACTGTGGACCGTAAATGTCAGTGCGCTAAATCACGGCAGATATATTTCAATTATTTCGTATCAACTGCAAATTTTCATCTCTTCTATTCGAGCAGCATACAATGTCGTTTGGTTCATAGCACGTTAGCGTACAGCTTGTTACGCGTACCGCCCAAGGCCTGTCTAACTACACACGTTATGGAATACCTTCAGACCACACACGACGCTAGGGAAGAAGTTACGTTAACTACAGAAACGGCACTAATCCTGATTAGGTCCGGGAAATTCGTCACCCAAGAAATATTAGTTCTTTCCACCGCTAAAGCAAAATATTTTCGGCCATAACTTAAAGAATATCCGGAGGTAAGAACAGTCGTGACCAGGCGGTTGATAGTGACAAGTTTTTCTTTCAACGGTAAATATGAAAGCTCATCTTGGATATTCTAAACGCCTAAATTGTAGAGCGAACTACAGCTAGGCGGAAAAATAAGCTTTTCTTATTACAGCTGCGAACAAATTATCCAACACACATGCAATGTAAACTTATTTTCTGACTGACGCTCATAAGAAGTGTAAAATACGAACTAGTAGATGGTTTTAAAGTCAGTAACACAACTACTGTTTAGTTAGATGTTATATTCTAGGTCAAAAAGACTACATGTTTCGGCCGGTAGTGGCCATCATCAGGTCTTTGTCATTCGACACACTTAAGGGTACTTTATACAATTGTGTGGTGGCCACCACACAATTGTATAAAGTACTCTTAAGTGTGTCGAATGACAAAGACCTGATGATGGCCACTACCGGCCGAAACATGTAGTCTTTTTGACCTAGAATATAACATCTAAC